>Ga0157372_10003298_pt1 | contig 17437 bp, 22 predicted proteins | sample C55metaG_FD_115307 | JGI IMG/M metagenome (GOLD analysis project Ga0157372, IMG submission 115307) | Corn rhizosphere microbial communities from Kellogg Biological Station, Michigan, USA - C5-5 metaG | ecosystem: Host-associated > Plants > Roots > Rhizosphere > Soil | place: USA: Michigan... | reverse complement strand
TTCCTGACCCGGCGTGTCCTTGAGCCAGGCCAATATTTCGTGAGACCGGTCTCGTGCCAGGTACACGACGGTTTGTCCGGATGACACGAAGTGGCGTTCGATAGCGGAGCCGAATGCACCGCGGAGAGCAGCCACCGAGGAAGAGAGCGAGCCGGACTGCGAGCGCAGTGCGGCGAGCCCCTGAGCTGCGCCGGGGACGGGCTCCGGCGGACCGCTGGTCATGAGGATCTCGTCTGTTGCACCGAATTCCCGAACGGCTCGCTCAGCTCGTCGACCCGCTCGGGCGGCAGGAAGAGACCCGAGGGACCCACCAGCTTCTCCTCCCGGAGCGCGTCATCGGTGAAGGTTTCTCCCCTGATCTTCTTTTGCAGCAGCAGAATGCCGTACATCAGCCCTTCGGGGCGCGGCGGGCAGCCAGGAACATAGACGTCGACGGGAATGATCGTATCGATGCCCTGCACCACGGCGTAGTTGTCGAACATGCCGCCGGAAGAGGCGCAGGCGCCCATCGAGATGCACCACTTCGGCTGCGGCATCTGCTGCCAGATGCGGCGCAGCACCGGCGCCAGCTTGAACGGCACCCGGCCGGCGCAGATGAGCACGTCCGCCTGGCGCGGCGAGAAGCTCATGCGCTCCATACCGAACCGCGCGAGGTCGAACTTGGCGGCCGCGGTGGCCATGAACTCGATGGCGCAGCACGCCGTGCCGAACGGCATCGGCCACAGCGAGTTCGCTCGTCCCCAGTTGACGAGGAAGTCGAGCTTCGTCGTGACCCAGCTCTCCTGGGAGGACGGGCTGTATTCCACGCCCGTGTCCATCCGGCGGGTATCGAGCCGGTCTAGTCCCATTGCAGCGCTCCCTTCTTCCACACGTAGATGAAGCCCACGAGGAGAATGACGATGAAGACCAGCATCTCCCAGAATCCGAACAGCGAGAGTCGGTCGCTGGGACACGCGCCCGCGACGAGATCCACCGTGCAGGACAGGCGGCGGAAATACGCCCCCCACGGGATCATGAAGACGGTCTCGATGTCGAACAGGATGAACAGCACCGCGACCATGTAGAACTTCACGGAGAACCGCTCGCGCGCATCACCGAGCACCGGCATGCCGGACTCGTACGGCGTCTGCTTCACCGCGGTCGGCCGGGGCCGCAGGGTCAGGTGGGAGATGAGCAGGATCAGCGCGGCGTTCAGCGCGACGAATCCGACGAGTAGCAGCAGCGGCAGGTACGAACGTTCCATTGGTCTCCGAACTTCGTGAAAACTTTCACTAAGTCGCAGCGCTTCAAGTTATCGAGTGACGCAAAGCAGTGTCAACGGCGCGTGGCGCGTTCGCTTTGCGGACGATTACCTTTCGCGCCAATCCAATTTCCCCCTGAGCCCGTATTCGCATGAGCATCATGTCCGACCGCTGGATCACCCGCATGGCGCGCGATCACGGAATGATCGAGCCTTTCGAGGGACGCCAGGTCCGAGAAGGCGTCATCTCGTACGGCGTGAGCTCCTACGGCTACGACATGCGCGTCGCGCGGGAGTTCCGGATCTTCACCAACGTCCTCAACTCCATCGTCGATCCGAAGAATTTCGACAAGAATTCCTTCGTCGAATTCGAGGGCGACGTCTGCATCGTCCCCCCGAACAGCTTCGCGCTCGCGCGCTCGGTCGAATATTTCCGCATCCCCCGCAACATCCTCACCGTCACGGTCGGGAAGTCCACATACGCGCGGTGCGGCATCATTACCAACGTCACCCCCTTCGAGCCGGAATGGGAGGGCTACGTGACGCTGGAGATCTCCAACACCACCCCGCTGCCGGCGAAGATCTACGCCAACGAAGGAATTGCGCAGGTCCTGTTCTTCGAGGGGCGCGAGGAGCCCGAGGTCTCGTATCGGGACAAGAAGGGGAAGTACCAGGGGCAGCACGGCGTCACCCTGCCGCGCCTCTGACCCCCTGCACCGTCAGCGGCCAAAGCCGAGCAGGTAGACGAGGACGGCGGCAACGATGAGGAAGATGATGATGGCCCATGTTGCGCCCTGGCCGCCGGCGGCCGAGACGCGCGCGCTCGGACCGGTCCCCTTTCGCGCATCGGGATCGGTGCCGCTTCCCGTGACGTAGGTGGTCTTCTCGACCGCGTCGGCACCACCGAGCGCGGTCTCGGGATCCACGTAGCGGTCCTTCGGAAAACCCTGGCTGTCGGTTGGTTTGTCAACCATCGCGCGCACTCCGGTCGGGAAGCGGATGAGGGCTGCAGCAAGCGGGCCAGTTCAGAACCGGACGGGAGGTTGCGAGGACACACGGAGCCGTGCCGCTCGATTTCCGGCATCCGTGCATCCTCGAACCTCGTCCTCAGCCCTCGCCGCTCCCTGGGTCGCTCGCCTCGGGCTCGCGCATGGACGCGACGAGGAAATCCCGATTCATCCGCGAGATCACGTCGATGCTGATCTCCTTCGGGCATGCCTCCTGGCACTCGCCGTACCAGGTGCAGTAGCCAAAGTCCTCCAGATCCATCTGTGCTACCATGCTGAGAGCGCGACGGTAGCGCTCGGGCTGTCCCTGCGGCAGCAGACCGAGGTGGGAGATCTTGGCACCTGTGAAGAGCGACGCCGAGCCGTTGGGACACGCGGCCACGCACGCGCCGCAGCCGATGCACGCGGCGGCGTCCATCGCTGCATCCGCGGCGTCCTTGGCCACCGGGATGTTGTTGGCGTCCTGCGGGCTCCCGGTGTTGACGGAGATGTATCCACCCGCCGCGATCACCCGGTCGAACGCGCTGCGATTGACGACGAGGTCCCGGATCACCGGGAACGCGCGCGCTCTCCACGGCTCGATCACCACTGTGTCGCCGTCCTTGAAGCTCCGCATGTGCAGCTGGCAGGTTGCCGTGCCCTTCATCGGGCCGTGCGCCACGCCATTGATCATCATGCCGCACGAGCCGCAGATGCCCTCTCGGCAGTCGTGGTCGAACGCGATCGGCAGCTCTCCGCGCTCGATCAGCCCCTCGTTGACGACGTCGAGCATCTCGAGGAAGGACATGTCGGGACTGATGCCCGCTGCCCGATATTCCTTCAGTCCGCCAGGCGCGTCGGGCCCCGCCTGCCGCCAGACCTGCAGGGTGAGATTCATCGTTCCGTTGGGTGCGCTCATTTGTAGCTCCGCGTCGACAGCTTGACGCTCTCGAACTCGAGCGGCTCCTTGTTCAGGACCGGTGGTGCGTTCGGGCCGCCGTACTGCCACGCGGCCACGTACGCGAAGTGTTCGTCATCGCGCAGCGCTTCGCCCTCGGCCGTCTGATGTTCGACCCGGAAATGGCCGCCGCATGATTCCTCGCGATGCAGCGCGTCCCGACACATCAGCTCTCCGAGCTCGAGGAAGTCGGCCACACGGCCGGCGTGCTCGAGCGTCTGATTGAGCTCCATGCCCGCGCCCGGGATGCGGACGTCGCGCCAGAACTCGTCGCGAAGCTTGGGGATCAGCTCGAGCGCCTTCTTCAGTCCGTCGGCCGAGCGCGCCATGCCGCAGTACTCCCACATGATGTGGCCGAGCTCGCGATGGAAGCTCGCTACGGTCCGAGTGCCCTGGATCGACAGCAGCTTCCGTGTACGCTCGGCGACGTCGGCGACCGCCTGCTTCACCTCGGGCGCATCGGCCGACACGGGCTCGAGCTTGTTTGCGCCGAGGTAGTCGCTCACCGTCGCGGGCAGGATGAAGTAGCCGTCGGAGAGGCCCTGCATCAGCGCGCTGGCCCCGAGCCGATTCGCGCCATGGTCGGAGAAGTTCGCCTCCCCGCCCACGTGCAGACCCGGGATGTTGCTCATGAGGTTGTAGTCGACCCAGAGGCCGCCCATCGTGTAGTGCGGCGCGGGATAGATGCGCATCGGCACCTGATACGGATTCTCGTCCGTGATGCGCTCGTACATCTCGAACAGGTTGCCGTAGCGCTCGCGAATCTTCTCCACACCGAGTCGCTTGATGGCATCAGCGAAGTCGAGATAGACACCGCGACCACCGGGCCCGACACCGCGGCCGTCGTCGCATGCTTCCTTGGCGGCGCGCGATGCGATGTCGCGGGGCGACAGGTTGCCGAAGCTCGGGTACTTCCGCTCCAGGTAGTAGTCGCGGTCCTGTTCCGGAATCTCGTTCGGCTTCTTGCCGACGTCCTCGCGCCGCTTGGGGACCCACACACGTCCGTCGTTCCGCAACGACTCCGACATCAGCGTGAGCTTCGACTGATACTCGCCCGCGACGGGGATGCACGTCGGGTGGATTTGCGTGTAGCACGGATTGGCGAACGCCGCGCCACGCTTGTAGGCGCGCCAGATGGCCGTCGCATTGCATCCCTTCGCGTTCGTGGAGAGATAGAACACGTTGGAGTAGCCGCCGCTGCACAGCACCACGGTGTCGGCGAAGTGCGGTTCCACCGTGCCGGTCAATTCATCACGGACGACGATGCCGCGCGCCCGGCCGTTCACGACGATCAGGTCGAGCATCTCGGCGCGCGGATACATCTTCACGCCGCCCTTCGCGATCTCCTTTTCCAGTGCCTGGTACGCGCCAAGGAGGAGCTGCTGCCCTGTCTGCCCGCGGGCGTAGAAGGTCCGCGAGACCTGCGCGCCGCCGAATGACCGGTTGGCCAGCAGGCCGCCGTACTCACGCGCGAACGGGACACCCTGCGCCACGCACTGGTCGATGATGTTGACGCTGATCTGCGCCAGGCGCCACGTGTTCGCTTCACGCGACCGGAAGTCGCCGCCCTTGATCGTGTCATAGAACAGGCGCCGGACGCTGTCGCCGTCGTTCTGGTAGTTCTTCGCGGCGTTGATGCCACCCTGCGCGGCGATGGAGTGCGCGCGCCGCGGCGAGTCCTGATAGCAGTAGCAACGGACGTTGTATCCCAGCTCGCTGAACGACGCCGCCGCGGCGGCGCCGGCGAGGCCGGAGCCGACGACGATGATGGTGTGTTTCCGCTTGTTCGCCGGATTCACCAGCTTCATCTCGAAGCGGTGGCGATCCCACTTGTCAGGCAGCGGGCCGGCGGGGACGCGAGAGTTGAGTTCGAGCGTCATCTATCGAATCACTCCGAGGAACACCGCAACGGGAATGGCCGTGAAGCCGAGCCACACGACGAGCGCAATCACGGTCGCCACCTGGCGCTGCAGCGGCCGCGGAGACGGCTTCGCGAGACCGAGCGTCCGCACCGACGACCAGGCGCCGTGGAAGAGATGCAGCAGCAGGAACAGCATCACGACCACGTAGAACGTCACGACCCACGGCGAGCGGAATGCGGCGATCACGTTGCCGTAGACGTCGGTGTGGCTGAACGCCGGATACATGGCGTCAGGGCGACTCGCCCACGGGAAGACTGTCCCGGTGGTGAAGTGCAGGATGTGGAAGATGACGAAGACGAGGATCAGCACCCCGCCCCACCGCATCGTGCGCGAGGCGACGGTGGACACCTGCGGGTCGCGGCGCTCGTAGCCGGTCGGTCGCGCCTGTCGGCTGCGCTGAGCAAGCTGGTATGCCATCGCGACGTGCAGGATGAGCGCGACGAGGAGAATGATGCGCGCCAGCCAGAGCAGTTCGCCGAGGCTCTGCAGGAAGGCCGCATAGCGGTTCATCTTCTCGGGCCCGATGAACACCTGCAGGTTGCCGAGCATGTGCAGCACCACGAAGGCGACGAGGATGATCCCCGTGACCGCCATGATGACTTTCTTGCCGATGGTGGAACGGTACAGCCTGAGTGCCCACATGAGATCGTGATCTCCGTGTTATGAAGCGGCGACGGGCGGCGCGAGTTCCGCGCCGCCCGTCCATGGGTCACATCTTGACGGCGGCCATCGGCTCGCGCACGGCGTCGGCGCTCTTCTGCAGCGCCGCCTTCTCGTCGGGGGTGAGCTGCACCTCGATCACCTTCTCGAGGCCACGCTTGCCGAGCTTGCACGGCACGCCGAGGAAGAGGTCCTTCATGCCGTACTCACCCTGCAACCACGCCGCGCAGGGGAGGATGCGGCGCTCGTCACGGACGATGGCCTCGGCCATCTGGACGGCGCCGGCGGACGGCGCATAGTACGCCGAGCCGGTCTTGAGGTGCTTGACGATCTCGGCACCGCCGGTGCGCGTGCGGTCCACGATCGCGTCCAGCTTCGCCTTGTCAATGAGCTGCGTAATGGGGATGCCGCTCACGCTGGTGTACGAAATCAACGGCACCATCGTGTCGCCGTGGCCGCCGAGCACCATCGCCTGGATGTCGCGCACGGAGACGTCGAGCTCGGAGGCGAGGAAGGCCCGGTAGCGAGCCGTGTCCAGGACGCCGGCCATGCCGATCACGCGCTCGCGCGGGAAGCCCGACGCCTTCATCGCCACGTAGCACATCACGTCGAGCGGGTTGCTGACGATGATGAGGATGGCCTTGGGCGAGGACTTCGCGATCTGCTCCGCCACCGACTTGACGATGCCGGCATTCGTGTTGAGCAGGTCGTCGCGCGACATCCCCGGCTTGCGGGCGATGCCGGCGGTGATGATGACGACGTCGGAGTCCTTCGTCTCGTCGTAGCCGTTGGTGCCGATGACGCGGGTGTCGAACCCTTCGATGGGCGCGCTCTGCCACTGGTCGAGCGCCTTGCCCTGCGGGATTCCCTCCGCCACGTCCACCATGACGACGGTGCGCGCGAGCTCCTTCTCCGCGACGCGCTGCGCAGTCGTCGCGCCGACATTTCCGGCGCCGACGACGGTGATCTTATTGACCATGAGAGCTGAGTCTGAAGGTGAAGTGCTGCCCCAACTAAACTATGCGGCGCGCGGAGGGATGGTAGCCTCCGGAACGTGAATCGCGAGAGGTGAATCGTGAATCGCAACCGCGTTGACAGCACCGTCTCACGTTTCACGTCTCGCGATTCACGAGCGCCTCACCCGCCCACTTGCGAGAGGGCCTTCAGTCCGCCGTTGCGGCGCTGCAGGAGGGCATGCGCTTCCGGTTTCTCCGCCAGCGCGCGCTGGACGAATGGCGCGAGCGGAATTCCCGCGCGCAGCGGCGTGCGCAGATCCACCTCGTGGTCGCCGAACAGGCAGGTGCGCAGGCGTCCATCGGCGGTGAGGCGGACGCGATTGCAGCGCGAGCAGTACGTGTGCGACATCGGCGTGATCACGCCGATACTGCCCTCGGAGTTCGCCACTCGCCAGTACTGCGCCGGTCCGTTGCCGCGATTCGGTCCCGCCGTGCGCTCGAGCGGCCCGACGTCGGCCCTGACACGGGCGAGAATCTCGTCGCTCGGAACCACATGCTCGAACGTGAGCGCCTCCATGTCGCCCACCGGCATCAACTCGATGAAGCGCACGTGCCAGGGATGGTCGATCGTGAGGCGCGCGAAGTCGACCACCTCGTCGTCGTTCATGCCGCGAATGACGACCATGTTGAGCTTGATCGGAGAGAGTCCGGCCCTCTGCGCGGCACGCGCCGCGCTCACCGGCTCGAATCCCAGGTCGCGACGCGCGATGGACGCAATGCGATCCGGACGCAGGCTGTCGGCGGAAATGTTGACCCGGTCGAGCCCCGCTGCCGCCAGTTCGGCGGCGAGGAGAGGAAGCTTCACCCCGTTCGTCGAGAGTGCGATGTCTTCCACGTCGGAAACCGAGCGCAGCATCCGCACGAGCGAGGCGAGCTGCGGCCGGATGGTGGGTTCCCCGCCCGTGAGTCGGATGCGGCGGAGTCCCAATGGCGCGAGCTGCGAGACGACCTCGGTGATTTCCTCGTAGCTGAGGATATCGGCCTTGGGCAGCCACGGGAGCCCTTCGACCGGCATGCAATAGCGACAGCGGAAATTGCAGCGATCGGTGACCGAGATGCGCAGGTATTCGATCGTCCGACCGAACTGATCCTGAAGCGCGGTCATTGCGTGACCGCTGCCGCGGCACCGACTGGATTCACCCACTCGCGCGTGCCGTCGGCGTAGTGCTCGCGCTTCCAGATCGGCACCCGGCGCTTGAGCTCCTCGATCACCCAGCGCGACGCGTCGTACGCGTCGCCGCGGTGCGGGTGCGCGACGGCGATGCCAACGCTCGCGTCTTCCAGCGCCAGCTCGCCGAGCCGGTGCTCGATTGCCACGTCGAGCTGGGGAAAGCGCTTGGTGGCTTCCACAGCGATGTCCGCCAGCTCGCGCGCCGCCATCGCTTCGTAGGCGGAGTACTCGATGCCGGTCACGGCGCGACCGTCGTTCACGTCCCGGACGACGCCGAGGAAGAGCAGCAGTGCGCCATTCGCCGGACCCGCGACGCGCTGGAGGAGCGCCGTTGCCTCGATAGGCTCGCGCACGAGGCGGGCATGGATGGTCATCCGCCTGCCACGGGCGGAATGATGGCGACCGTGTCGCCGGCGCTGAGCGCCTGATCGGTACGAGCGTAGCGCTCGTTCACGGCGACCAGGGGCTGAGGAGGCAGCGCACGCGCGCCGGCCCGTTCGCGCAACTGACCGACGAGCTGCGTCACCGTGGTGCCGTCGTCCAGGTCCAGCCGCAGGCTGGACGTGCCGAGCGCATCGGCGTAAGACGCGAACAGAAGGACGGTTACGCTCATGGATGGATGCTATCGGCAGGCGGAGCCGGAGGGAAGGCAGACGCCAGATCTCGCATCGTGGACGAGTGCACAGCGCCGTGCCGGCAACTGCGAGGCCGCCGTACGGCAAAGAAAACGCCCCGGCGTTGGCCGGGGCGTCTGGCGATCAGGCCTCGTGGGCCTCTTCGTAGTCGCCCTCGATGTCGCTGATGTCGAGGTGGGCGACCATGGCTCGAAGCTCCTTGGATGGCTTGAACACCGGCACCGGACGGGCCGACACTTCCACCGGCGATCCCGTGCGCGGATTGCGCGCCATCCGCGTCTTGCGGTGACGGATCTTGAAGGTACCGAAACCGCGGACTTCGATGTTCTTCTGCTCCTGCAGCGCTTCCTTGATGGCGTCCAGGAAGGAATCCACAACCCTCGCGCAGTCCTTCTTGGAGATCATCGGCCCCGCCGTGCGGGAAATCTGGGCGGTGACACGCTCGACCAGATCGGCTTTCGTCATGGAAGATGCCTCGGCACGGGGCGGCGGAAGGGTGCTGAAATTCTGATCGAACTTATCCGCGTTAACTCTTGTGTGTCAAGAGCTTGGCTCGTGTCAGCGACGCGCTTTCCGAACCGTTTCCATGAACTCGTTGAACAGCGGCCTGGCGTCGTGCGGACCGGGCGCAGCCTCGGGATGATACTGGACCGCAAACACCGGTAGCTCGCGGTGCCGGAGCCCTTCCACCGTGCCGTCGTTCAGGTTCACGTGGGTTACCCGAAGCTCGGGAGCGCCGGGAATTTCGTCGGCCGACCCACGCACGGCAAAGCCGTGGTTCTGGGATGTGATCAGCACGCGGCCGGTTTCCACCTCGCGCACCGGATGATTTCCGCCGCGGTGGCCGTACGGCATCTTCTCCGTTGCGCCACCGTACGTGAGGCCGATGAGCTGGTGACCGAGGCAGATGCCGAACATCGGCACCTGCTGATCGGCGATCGCGCGAATCGTATCGGGCGCGTAGGAGACTGCATCAGGGTCGCCGGGACCGTTGGAGAGAAATACTCCGGCCGGCTCGAGCTCCATGATCTCCTCGGCCGTGGTCTGCGCCGGTACCACGGTGATCCGGCATTCCGCCTCGTCGAACAGACGCAGGATGTTGCGCTTGATCCCGAAGTCCAGTGCTACGATGTGGTTGGGCGCATCGGGGTTGCCCCAGTCGTAGCGCTCCTTCGTCGTCACGCGCGAGGCGAGATCCAGCCCCTCCATCGACGGACATGACTCGAGGGCCGCTACGGCATCGGCGCTGGGCGCATCACCGGCGCCCATGACGCCACGCATCACTCCCACCGTTCTCAGGTGCCGGGTGAGACGGCGTGTGTCGACTCCCTCGAGGAGCGGGATGTTCGCTGCAGCGAGATAACTCTCGAGGTCGCCTTCGGCGCGCCAGTTGGAGTATGAGCGCGCGAGCTCGCGGCAGACGACGCCGGCGACCTGCGCCTCGCTCGACTCGGGGTCGGCCGGGTTCACGCCGTAATTACCGAGCATCGGCGCAGTCATGACGACGATCTGGCCACGATAGGAGGGATCCGTGAACACCTCCTGGTAGCCGCTCATGTTGGTGGTGAAGACCACCTCGGCCACAGTGATGTCAGCCGCGCCATGGATGACGCCATGAAAAAGGGTTCCGTCCTCGAGGAGGAGGAACCCTGGACGCTCGCGAAGATCGGTCACCGCCGTTATGGCTTGGCTGGAGGCGGCGTGGTAGCGGGCGCGTTGCCGCCTGCGGGAGCAGAGCCCGGAGCAGGTGACGCCGGCGTGAGCGGAATCGCGCTGTTCGCATTCGGCGACGCAGGAGCATTGGCCGGTGCGGGCGGCTGCGTGAACGCCTGGTCGAGCACCGACGACGGCGCGCGCTGCTGGGTGGACATCAGCGACAGCACGAACGCGAGGAACAGGAAGATTCCGCCACCCCACCAGCTCGTCTTGGTGAGCAGGTTCCCCGCCTGCCGCGTGCCGAGCAGCGAATCGGACGAGCTGCTCACTCCGCCGAAGCTGGCCGACAGGCCGTCGCCCTTCCCGCTCTGAAGCAGGATGGCGGTGACGAGCACGATGCTGTCGATGATGAGCAGGACGAGGAGAAACGTGTACATGCCGAAGCCGAAAGCGGGGTGACGATGGGGACCTAAACCTCAAATATGCCGAGACTTACGCGGGTGGTCAAGTGACGGGAGCTCAGCTCTCGCAGATCTCCGCCCACTGCACGGGGTCGAGACTGGCGCCGCCGACGAGCAGGCCGTCCACTTCGTGCACCGCGAGCAGCGAGGCCGCGTTCTTCGCGTTCACGCTACCGCCGTAGAGAATTGGAATTCCACGCGCATCCTCACCGACGAGACCGGCCAGCGCGGCGCGCAATACCAGATGAACGTCGCTTGCGTCCTGCGGTGTAGCGGTACGTCCGGTGCCGATCGCCCACACCGGCTCGTACGCGACGATCATGTCGCGGATCGCCCGGTGGTCAAGCATCGATACTCCCGCGCGCAACTGGTGGAGCACCACTTCGCCAGTCTCGCCGCGCTCGCGCTGCTCGATCGTCTCGCCCACGCAAAGCACCGGTACGAGGCCGTGCTCCACGACGCGCGCGCATTTCTGCGCGACCTGCGCGTCGGTCTCACCGAAGACGTGCCGGCGCTCGGAGTGGCCGACGAGCACGAACGACGCGCCGGCGCCGGCCGCCTGCGCCGCCGAGTTCTCGCCCGTGAACGCACCCTTCTCCTCCGTCGAGACGTTCTGCACGCCGAGCCGGATGTCGGGACGTGGCCGGGTACCGTCCCGTACCGTCGACAGCACGAGCGCGGACGGGAACAGGATCACCGTGCGGTCGTCGCGCGGCGCATAGCGCGAGAGGAATCCGTCGAGGAACGCCGATGCCTCGACCGGTCCGAGATTCATCTTCCAGTTGGCGGCCAGCACCGGCCGGCTGTGCGTGCGCATCGACTATTTGTCAGTGAGCGCCGCGACGCCGGGGAGCGTCTTCCCCTCGAGGAACTCGAGCGACGCACCACCACCGGTGGACACGTGGCTCATCTTCGACGCGAGCCCCGCCTGCTCCACCGCCGCCGCGGAGTCGCCGCCGCCGACGATGGTCGTCGCGCCCTGCGCCGTCGCCCTGGCCATCGCATTCGCGACCGCCAGTGTCCCCTTGTCGAAGGGCGGTTTCTCGAACACCCCCATCGGTCCGTTCCACAGCACGGTGCGCGCGCTGGCGATCGCGCGGCCATACGACTCCGCCGTGCGCGGCCCGATGTCGAGCATCGCCATGTCGCCGGGAATGTTCTCCTTTGACACCGTCTTCGCCTGCGCGCCGGCGTCGACGGACGGCGCCACCATGCAGTCGTGCGGGAGGATCAGCCGCGTGCCGGCTTCGTGCAGAAGGTCGCGCGCCATGTCGACACGGTCGTCCTCGACGAGCGACTTTCCAGTCTCGAGGCCAATTGCCTTATAGAAGGTGCAGGCCATTGCTCCACCGACGAGGAGGGCGTCGACCTTGGGCAGCAGCGCGTGGATGACGTCGATCTTGCCGGAGATCTTGGAGCCGCCGAGGATCGCGACGAACGGGCGCTGCGGATTTTCCAGTGCGCCGTGGAGGTAGGCGAGCTCCTTCTCCATGAGCATCCCCGCCACCGCAGGCTGGAGAAAGTGCGCCACGCCTTCCGTGGACGCGTGCGCCCGATGTGCCGCACCGAACGCATCGTTCACGTAGAAATCACCGAGCTGCGCGAGCCCGCGTGCGAGGCGTTCGTCGTTCGTCTCCTCGCCACCGAGGAAGCGCGTGTTCTCCAGCACGATGATCTCGCCGTCACCCAGCTCGGCGGCCGCCTTCTGCGCCTCGTCGGTGTCGGTGCTCTCGACGAAGCTGACCTTGCGCTTCGGCATGAGCTCGGCGAGCCGCGCGGCGACAGGACCGAGCGAGTACTTGGGCTCGGGCTTGCCCTTTGGCCGGCCGAGATGCGAGAGGAGCACGACGCGTGCGCCGCGCGAAAGCAGGTACTCCAGCGTGGGGATCGCGGCGCGGATGCGCGTGTCGTCGGTGACGTGCCGGTGCTCGTCGAGCGGGACGTTGAAGTCCACTCGCACGAGCGCGCGCCTGCCGCGAATCTGGTCCGCCGACAGGTCGCGCACCGTGAGCTTGTTCATGCGCAGTTACATCCGTGCGCCGACGTAATCCAACAGGTCGACGCAGCGCGAGGCATAGCCCCACTCGTTGTCGTACCAGCCGGACACCTTCACGAGCAGTCCGTCCACGACGTTGGTGCACTTGCTGTCCAGAATGCAGGAGTACGCGTTGCCGATGTAATCGACCGACACGAGCTCCTCCTCGGTATAGGCAAGGATCCCCTTCAAGTCACCGTTCGCCGACTTGCGGAAGGCGTCGTTCACCTGCTCCACCGTGACGGGTTTGTCGACGACGACCGTGAGATCGGTGAAGGAGACGTCAGGGGTCGGCACGCGGATGGACATGCCGTCGATCTTTCCCTTGAGCTCCGGAATGACGAGCGACGTCGCCTTCGCGGCCCCGGTCGTGGTGGGGATCATGGACACGGCCGCGGCGCGCGCGCGACGGAGATCCTTATGAGGAAGGTCGAGGATGTTCTGGTCATTGGTGTAGCTGTGCACGGTGACCATGGAGCCGCGCACGAAACCGAAGTTGTCGCGCACCACCTTCACCATCGGCACGAGGCAGTTCGTCGTGCACGAGGCGTTGGAGATGATGTTGTGATTCTTCGGGTCGTACTTCTGGTTGTTGACGCCCATCACGATGGTGATGTCCTCGCCCTTGCCCGGCGCGGAGATGATCACCTTCTTCGCGCCGGCCTCGATGTGGGCGCGCGCCTTGTCGGCGGAGGTGAAACGCCCGGTGGACTCGAGCACGACGTCCACGCCGAGCTCCTTCCAGGGCAGCTTGCCCGGCTCCTTCTCCGCAAGGACCTTGATCTCGTCGCCGTCCACGGTGATGGAGCCGTCGCCGTGCGTCACGTCTCCGGCGAAGGTGCGGTGGACCGAGTCGTACTTGAAGAGATGTGCGAGGGTCTTCGTATCGGTGAGGTCGTTCACCGCCACGAAGTCGAGGTTCCTGTTGCCCGCCTGCTTGGCGGCGCGAAGGACCTGCCGCCCGATCCGGCCAAAGCCGTTGATACCGACACGAATTGCCATCGCCGTCTCCCTGGTTCACCACCGGTCGCCAAGTGCAGGCGCCCGGCCGAAGGTCACAAAACTGAGAATGCGTGAACCACCGGCGTGAAGCGCCGCGGCGCACGCGTTGAGGGTCGCCGCGGTGGTCACCACATCGTCCACCAGCACGAGGTGCAGCCCCCGCAGCGCAGCACGTTCCGCGGTCACGCGGAACGCGCCCGAAACGTTGCGGTGACGCTCCCCTGGTGTCAACCGCGTCTGCGTCGCCGTTGCACGCGCACGTACGAGCAGGTCCTCACGTACAGGCAATGACCACGCCGCGCCGAGTGCGCGCGCCAGCTCCGTGCTCTGGTTGTAGCCCCGCTCGCGCTGACGCGAAGCAGCGAGCGGGACGGGCACGAGTGCAGCGCGCTCCTCTTCCACATCCTGTGGAAAGCGGATGGTGCCAAGGCGACGGCCCATGGCGCGCGCAATGGCCGGCCAGTCGTGGTACTTGAGCGCGTGTACCATCCGTTCGGCGCTCCCGCCGGGAATGGCGTACATCGACCGCGCGGCGCGCACGTACGGCGGGAGCAGCTCGCACCACTTGCATGCCGTGTCTGCCCGACGCGTGTCGAGCGGATGTCCGCAGCGGTGGCAGCGAGGCCACGGCAGCTCGTGGGCGCGGAGCCAGCAGTGGCCACAGACGAGCTCGCGCTCCACGGCATCCAGCTGGCGCTCGCAGATCACGCAGACGCGCGGAAGCAGCAGGTCGAGGAGCGCGCTACCGGCGCGAGCGAGCGAGGCGCGCGAGCTCGCTAATGCGGGGTGCGCCACATCAGTGCATGGCGCGCCACATCGCGCCGCGGTCCGGCGCGCGCCCGAACCACCGCTCGAAGGCCAGCGCTCCCTGCTCGAGCAGCATGCCTTCGCCGTCCGCCGCGCGGTGACCGGTCTCGCGCGCGTCGCGCACCCAGGCCGTTTCAGTGGGGCTGTAAATGAGGTCGAACACCGCCGAGCCTGCGGGCAGCCGGTCGATGTCGACCGGGTACGCACCGTCGTGCAGCCCGACCGGAGTTGCGTTCACGACGAGCGTCGCATCGCGGAGTGCGTCGTCGAGGGTGGGCACCGCCTCGGCGGTCGAGGGGAAGCGCTGCGCGAGCGATCGGGCGCGTGGCATGTGCCGATTGTACACGCGGACGCGCGCGCCTTCCCATCGTTCCACCGCGCACAGGACCGCGGCCGCGGCACCGCCTGCGCCCAGCACCGCCACGCGCGCGCCGGCCGTATGGCCCTGCAGCAGCGCCTTCGCGACGACGTCCACTCCGGCGACATCCGTGTTGTCACCACAGAGCACGTGGTTCTCGTGCCAGAAAACGTTCACCGCGCCGCACCGCCGGGCGAGCGGCGTGAGGCGAACGCAGCGCGCAGCGACGGCCTCCTTGTGCGGGATGGTGACGTTGCCGGCGCCGTTCACCAGCGCCAGCGAATCAAGCGCCTCGTCCAGCTGCTCCAGCGTCACATCGAGGGCTTCATACAGCAATGGGATGCCCGCCGCGCGCAGGGCAGCGTTCTGGAATCGCGGCGAGGCAGAGTGCGCGACCGGGTGCCCGAGCAGCACCAGCCGGCCGGGCAGCGTGCTCACGAGGCGCCGGGCACTCGCTCCGCGGCGAGCCGGTCGAATACACGGCGGATTTCCTTCTCCAGCTCGTCGGCCGTGACGCGATACACGTCGAGCTCGGCGCCCATCGGGTCACTGATGGGGCGGCCGCCCGCACCATGTCGGGGATACTCGGTCAGGAGATACACCTTGTCGGCACCGCCCAGCGCTTCCACCCGTTCCAGGTGGTGCGGCCCCATGGCGAAAATGAGGTCGGACGATTCCACCAGCGCACGGGTGAGCTGCTGTTAGCGATGACCGCCGAGATCGAGATGCCGTTCCATGCCGACGAGCAGCGCGCCGTCCGACGCTGCGGCTCCGTCCCACGCACTCGTTCCGGCACTGGCGACGTCCACCTTTGTCAGTCCGCGCTCGATGGCGACCTTGCGCGCGATCGCCTCGGCCATCGGGCTACGACAGGTGTTGCCGGTGCAGATGAACAGCAGCTTCATGACGTCAGGCGTCTCCGATGAGCCGCGGCGCGAATTCGCGCAGGGTGGCGGCGGGAATCTCGCCCGGCCGGATCACCCGGGGCGCGCGCCCGGTGCAGTCGAGCACCGTCGATGGCGCGGACGGGGGAAGCGTTCCTCCGTCGAGCACGCGAAGCGCGCCGCGCGCGATGGCCGAGCTCCATTGTTCCCGAATCTCACCCGCGGACACGGCGGGCGGTACCCCGGGGCGGTTGGCGCTCGTCGACGTGATCGCGTCGCCGTGGGCGCGGATGAGGCGCTGCAGGCCGCGGTGCGGCGTCCAGCGCACGGCGATGCCGCCCTCGGGACCACGCAGGCTTTCCGGCACGCGCCGCTGCCCTCCGGGCAGCACGAGCGTGAGCGGACCCGGCCAGAAGCGCGCGGCAAGATTGACGGCGAAGCTCGGCAACTTCAGGTCGAGCCGTTCGAGCATGTCGCTGCCGGCGATCAGCAGGAGGAAGGGCTTCCCCTTAGGCCTGCCCTTCAGGCGAATGAGCGCGCTGACCGAATCGCGGTCGATGCCGCCACCGAAACCGTAGACCGTCTCGGTGGGATACGCGAGCACGCGACGCAGCTCGATCTGCTCCAGTGCGGGACGAATCCCGGCCGCGATCTCGTCGTCGGACCAGAAGGGGATGCCGAGTGCTGGATGGCGACTCATTCGGTGGTGGCAAGGAGGGCGTCGATTCGCGCGAAGTCGCCGGGATCGGTGACCTTGAGCGCGCGCTCGCTCCCACGCACGACTCGCACCGCAATTCCGTAGCGCTCACAGAGCGCGGCGTCGTCGGTGGCGTTCACGCGGTCGGCGCGCGCGCGACGATGCACGTCGACGATCACGCCGCGAGGAAATCCCTGGGGTGTCTGGGCGCGCCAGAGGTGGTCGCGATCGATCGTCCGGACGATCAGGCCGTCGTCGCTCACCTCCTTGAGCGTATCGATCACGGGCAGCGCGGCCACCGCGCACGTGCCCCCACGCACGGAGGTGATGACGCGGTCGATCGTCGCGTCATTCACGAGCGGCCGCGCCGCGTCGTGGACGAGCACGATTTCCGCTTCGTCCGGGAGGTCATCGAGACCATTCGCAACGCTCTCGGCGCGCGACTTACCGCCCACCGAGACCGCGAGTCGATCGAGGTCACACTGGAAGAGCCACGGTGGCGGGTCGCCGGCGTAGCGCCGCGGCAACACGCAGACCACCGAGACGACGTCGGGCCGCGCCATGAACGTCTGCACGCTGTGCAGCAGCATCGGCTTGCCCGCCACCCACTTGAACTGCTTGAGCTCTCCATCGCCCGTGTCGGCACGGGTGCCGCTGCCACCGGCGACGATCACGACCCCCACATCGCGCGCGCTCACGGAAAGATCTTCTGGAACAGTTCGCCGATGGTGCGTACCCCGACGGCGCGCAGGTCCTTCGGCACCCGACGCGGCACCGCACGTTCGGCGAGGTAGGCGGTGGTCATCCCCATGTTCGCGCCCTCGGCCAGCCGGCGCTCGGCCTGTGATACGGGGCGGATCTCTCCGCCGAGGCCCACTTCGCCGACGAACAATGCGTCGTTGGGCAGCACGCGATCGTACACACTGGACGCAAGCGCCGCGGCGACGGC
>Ga0157372_10003297_pt1 | contig 17438 bp, 10 predicted proteins | sample C55metaG_FD_115307 | JGI IMG/M metagenome (GOLD analysis project Ga0157372, IMG submission 115307) | Corn rhizosphere microbial communities from Kellogg Biological Station, Michigan, USA - C5-5 metaG | ecosystem: Host-associated > Plants > Roots > Rhizosphere > Soil | place: USA: Michigan... | reverse complement strand
GCGAGGAACCCCGCGATGATGCCTACCAGGATGGCGACGATCATGGCGCTAATAGAACGGTTAGAGGTGGAGTCCGCTACTCGCCCTTCAACTTCGTGAGCTTCGCGTCGACGTCTTGCGGTACCAGCAGCGCGTCCGAGATGCCGGCGATTTCCTCGGCCTCCCGCCAGGCCGCTTCCAGCGCGGTCAGCTCGCCCTGCAGCGCGGCGCGCTCGGTCTCTTCGTGGAGGGCCATCTCCAGTGCGAGCCGCTGCACGGAGTCCAGCGCGAAGAGTCCGGTGTTCCAGTCGTGCTTGCGGCTGCTCTTCACGAACCGCGATTTCTTCACGTGTCCCCGAGTCCAGTCGGGAAGATCCGTCAGGCCGGCGCGCGTCACGACGCGCGACATCGATCCGATGCGCTCGATGAAACGCTCGCTGCTACCGGCCGATTCGATCTTGGAGACCGCTTCGGCCACGGTCTTCTTCGATCCGCCGAATCGATTCGCCGCCGGAATGATGCGCGACGCGACGTGCATCGCCTGCTCGCCCTCGAACCGGGCCTGGCCGTTCTTGTAGCGGAGCGTCACCGCGATCGGCGACGACTCTCCCGGCTCGATCGACGTCTCGAGCAAATGCCGGCGCCGCACGTCCATCAATTCGCCGTTCGGCCCCTTGATGCGCGCGACGATTTTTTCGGGGTTGCCGCGCACGATGCCCTTACCGGCGTTTCCGATCATCCACGCGAAACTGCCGACTCCGACGCCGACGATGGCGCCGCCGGCGATCACCGCGCCGAGCGCGCCAAGCCCCGCACCGACGATCGCGAGCTGGCGGACGCGTCGCCGGCCGAACTGATCTCCATAGCGCCACGCGGCGAACTCCGGTCGCAGCGGCTCACCGATTCGAACGATGGTCGTTCCGTCTCGCAGCTTGGCGAGCCCGATGTTGTCGGTCGCGACGCGACGCCGCGTATCGCGATAGAGGCGCTCCGCTTCCTCGATCGCCTCCCAACGCTCCTCGAGCGGCGAGAGGTTCCATCGCTCGCAATGGCGGCACACCACCCACAAACGGCCCTTCGCAGCATCGAACGCGAGGCGCCGGCCCACCGGAAACGTCTCGAACGTCTCGTTGCGGCCCAGGTCCTTCTGGCAGAAGAGACACGTCGCGTACATGGTCCGAGAAAACTATCGTGTGCACCGCATTCCGAGTTTCAAAAAGCGGGGAGGCGGCGAGCGTGTGCTCGCCGCCTCGCGTTTCGGCTGGATCCGTTACCGAACGTGCACCGGCACCGTGACGGTCGGTGGTGGGGGCGGGAATCCGGGCGGCGGCGGTGGCGAGCCCGGCGGCGGCGGCGGTGGACCGAACTTGAGCGTCATCTCGCCGGCCGCCTGCGGGGTGAACTCGAAGTCGTAGATCTGACCAGGATCCGAAATCAGCATGGCCGGACGAAACGTGGCCTGTCGCTCCGGCAACGTCGCCCCGTCGCGAGCGATCGCGCGCCATTGTACCGGCTTGTCGTCGGTGTTCAGGCTCAACACCATCGGGCCGTCGTCGGTGATGTTGATGACGCGGAATCGATAGCGCTTCCCAACCGCGAGATTCATCGGCGCGGGCTGGGCTTTTCCGTTCATCAGATAGTTCGAGAACGGTCCGACGACGACGTTCGTCGCGGGACCCGCGATGCCAAACACGAGTACGCGATCGGTCTCCGCGTCGAATTTCTGGCCCGAGTCGAGCACGATGATCGGCCCGTACAGGCCACCCGCGATCTGCGTCGCTTCGTCGAAGTGCGAGTGATACATGAATGTGCCCGCCCGCGGCGGTGTGAAGCGAATGGTTATTGAATCGCGCGGGCCGACCGACGGCAGGATATGGCCCTTGGATCCTGACCAATCGGGTACACCGTCCGGATAGCTCTCGAGCTCGATTCCATGCCAATGCACCGCCGCGCGTTCCTTCGCCTGGTTCACGATCGTCACCGCAACCGGCTGGTTTCGCTGCAACACGAGCGCCGGACCGGGGACGGGCATCGCCGATGGATCGGCGTCCTCCGGCGTCCCGCCCATTACGAACGAGAACCCGGGGTTTTTTCCATAGACGTTCGCCTTCTCGCGAATCGCCAGACGAATCGCACGCGCGTTCTTGGGCGGCGCTGCCTGCGGGCCGTGCGGCGCAACGGTGAGCCCGAGTACGAGACCGAACATCTGATGCGGTCGGTCGGACATGTGATGCGAGAGCATGGAGGCGTCCAACTCGCCCTTGTCAGCGTCGAGCGCGACGTCTTGCGAAAGATGCGAAGCGAAGTGGCAGTGGAAGATCCAGTTGCCCGGCCGCGACGGCAGCCACGCCATCGACATCGTCTGGAACGGATTGACGATGTCCGTCACGGCCATCTGTTGATCGCTCATGCGAAACAACGAGTCGACGACACCGTTGCCGTGCGACGTCACCCGGAAGTAGAAGCCATGTAGGTGCATCGGATGGTCGACTTCGGTGAGGTTGATGACGCGCCAATGCGCGGAATCGCCTTGCGTGAGCTCTATGCGCTCGGTGTGCGGCCACGAGAGCCCGTTGATGGCCATCGTTGCGCGGCCAAGTCCGGTCTTGCTCGTCGAGTCCAGCGTGAACCACCACGAGATGATGAAGACGCGGTCCGTTGTCGGCGCGTTCGGCGGATCGACGACGATCGCGCCGTTGAGTTGGAAGTCGCCGTCTGGCCGAGTCCCGAATGGCCCTACGCCGCGGCGTCCCACGTAGTAGTAGGTTCCCGGCGCCGCCGCGGTGAATGAAACGCTGGTGCGCCCGTTCACTGGTACGATCACGCTGTCGGACATGCCGCGCGTCTTGCCGAACCCGGACACTATGAGCGGTTTGGCAAGCGTGTTGTGAATCGTCGCGCGCACTTCCGTACCCACCGGCACGCGGATAAGGGGACCGGGGTTCGAGAGCGGCTTGCCCTCCTCCGCCCAAGCGGCGACTGAAATCGCTCGCCCGTTGTCGCCTTCCGGGCGCCACACTCCTTCGCGCGCCTCGAGCTTTACCGTCAACACCTTGCCGGCGAGCGCACCCGCGGCGTGGCGGTTCTCATTCGGCCGGATAGCCTCCGGCCCGCTCGATGTGGCTGACGTAACCGCCAGCGCCAACAAGGGCGTCAGATAGGACAGCGTCGTCGCTCTGAGCATGGTCGACCTCGCAACGGTGAACGGATGGGAACGACCGGCGGGGAATTGCCGAGAACGTTATGGCGGATCGGTCGAAGGTTCCAGCTTGAGTGCCGCCGTCGTGTGGGCACGGCCACGGCATGTCAGAACGAGCCCGCGAAACGAATCGTTCCACCCCCCCTCGCTGAGCGCACGGACCCTTCACCCGTGACCACGTACGTTCCGCCCCGCAGCCGACGTTCGAGTTTGGTGAATTCGGCCCGCGTCCGCACGATCGCGCAAGTCCTGATGCACGTCGCGAGCGAGTTCTGCTGCTACACGGCCCGCTCGATCGGCAGGCGAGGCATGGACGGCGACCTGCACGAGCAGCTCGGCCAACTGATCGCGTACGCGCGATCAGTTGGCGTGAAGCCGCCTTGGACCAAATAGCGTCTACTTGCCGATCAGCCGGTCCGTAAGCGCGTCGACGATGCGCTTTACGTCGGTCGTCTCGCTGTTGGTCAACACGACGATCGTCGCGTGCCGATCGGGCAAGCGGACGAACGCCGACCGCTTGCCGCCGGCAACCGCGTAAGCCGACAGCCGAGCCGCTCCAGCCCGGTTGTCGGTTTCCCATCCGGCGCTCAGGTCCACGCTGTGGGACGCGGCGCCATCGCCGGTGGTCGTGTCTCGGGCGAACGTTCGAGGAATCTCGTAGCCCAGAGCGACGCGATACAGCTCGTCGGCGTCAGACTGGACCTGCCCTTCGCGACTCATCGTCGTCTTGTGCAAGCCGACTGGCGTGGCGAACCGGCGGTTGAAACAGTTCTGGAGAGGCGTCGGGGGAGTCTGATTCGCGGCTCCGCCGCGGCCGCCGCGGCCGCGCCCACCCGAGTCGATGGGCAACTGCGCGCACATGGCGGTGAACACGCGCGCGATCTCGCCGAGCTGGAACTGCGGCACCGTCGTCGTCGGCATGTACTTCGCCTGGTCGGGAATTCCATACGAACGGTCCACGAGCACCTTGCCGTCCTCGGCGACGAGCACCGTCGCTCCGCCGGCAGACGGCTCGGCGAACGGCTTGAACAACGAGTCGAGAAACGCGACCGACACCTTCGACTCGCTCGCCGCGCGATGCATCACTTGCCGTGTGGACAGGTTGTACCGATCGCCCGGATACAGCGTGAGAAATGGCTTTCCCTTGTCGGTCGCGTCCTTGCCGCCGTATACGAAGGCCTTGTCGCGTCCGACGATCGTCGCCGTATCCCCGCGCACGACCCACGCCGTGCCTTCGTCCTCGGACATGCCAAGAAGGCTCGGGTATTTGGGCATGATCGAATCGGCGAGGTCGGGCAGCCGCTCCCGCGCCACGACGTGCTGGTCGATTCCGACGCCACGGAGAAAGGCGAAGCCTTTCTGGTAGCCCGGATAGTCCATGATGAAATTGTCATTCGACGGCGCGCCGCGAACGAGGAAATCGCCGAGGATCGACGCCCCGGCCGACGATCCGCCGACGACGCCGCCGCGCGCGAGCACATCGTGGAAACCCGCCTCGGTCTTCGTCCCGGCATACGAATCGACCAAATGGAACTGGCGGCCGCCCTCGAACCACACGCCGCCCGCCTTCTTGAGAATCGCCGCGAAGCTGTCCGAGTCGGCGAGTTTCTTGTCGTTTGTGTGCAGGACGTACACGTTCCGCGCGCCCGCTTGCCTCCAGCCTCGCGTGCCGGGTGCGTTCTGGTTGTAGACCGTGTCGCCCCCCGCCGTTGGGACGTCGATGATCAAGGCGTCGGGTCCGCCTGCGGCCTTGATGAACGCTGAGTAGATCTCCGGACCCATCGACCCGCCGCCGACCACGATGACCGTTCCGCGTTCGGGACCGACTTTGACCGCCGAGCCCTGCTGCGACGGGGATCGGTCTTGGCCCGCGAGCGCGGCGGGCAGGACGACGAGCGAGAGCGAAACCAGGCGACGCATTTGTTTCCTCGGCAATCGAGTTCGGGGTGTGAAGATACTCGGCGCACCGCTTGCCGCGACTCCGACGGTTGGCCGGGCAGCCGACGACCGTTTGATTTATCGCATGCCTCGTTACCTCGTCTACGCACAGGACCAGCTGGGCGCTCCATCGGCCAAAACAGCCCATGCGGTCATTCGATATTCGGCGCCGCATGTGGCTGCCGTCCTCGACCGTCGGAACGCCGGGCAAAAGGTTCAAGACGTCCTTGGATTCGGCGGAACCATCCCCGTGGTCGACTCGGTCGCGGACGGGGTCATCTGCGGCGCGGATGCGTTCCTCGTCGGCATCGCCGTCGCGGGGGACGGTCTACCGCACGACCTTCGGGCGATGCTCGCCCAAGCCATCGAGCATCGTCTCGATGTCTGGAACGGGCTGCACGGGTTCGTCGCCGAGGACCCGGACCTGGGGCCCCTCGCGGCGAAACTTGGCGTGCGAGTCCACGACGTTCGCAAACCGCCTGACGACCTGCCCGTCGGCGCCGGCCGTGTCCGCGAGTTGGACCAGACGATCGTGCTCGCGGTCGGAACCGACGCGAACATCGGCAAAATGACAGCGATGCTTCAGCTGCGCGACGCGCTGGCGTCGCGCGGCGTGCGGACGGCGTTCGCGCCGACCGGGCAGACCGGAATCTTCATCGAGGGCTGGGGCATCTGCGTCGACGCGGTCGTCGCCGACTTCATTGCCGGCGCCGCCGAAGCGGTCACGATTCGAGCCGCACGGGATGCCGACATCGTGATGGTCGAAGGCCAGGGCTCGATCCTGCATCCGGGCTATTCCGGCGTGTCGCTCGGGCTGCTGCACGGAAGCTTGCCGCACGCGCTGATCGCATGCCACCAGCCGAGTCGCGCGACCTTCCGCCACAACTCGTGGCTCCCGATCCCTCCGTTGTCGACCGTGATCGACCTGCACGAATCGATAGCCAATCCGCTGCGTCCGACGACGACGATCGGCGTTTCGTTGAACACGTCGGATTTGAGCGATCGCGACGCGCGCGCGGCTGTCGATCGGGCCAAAGAGGAGACCGGGCTGCCTGTCGTGGATCCGGTGCGGCAGGATCCGGCGCCGTTGGTCGAAGCCGTTCGCGAGTTCGACCGCGAACGCCGCGCGAAACTCAGGCGTGCGTCGGCTTGATCACACGCTACCTCCGACCACGCGATCTCACATCTGGTCGATCGTGTATCCCTTGGAGCGCAGCATCGCGACCACACCCTGCTCTCCCACGAGGTGACCCGCGCCGACGACCACCAGCGCGTCGTCGTTGCCCTTGATCAACGATTCGATCTTCGGAATCCACGCACGATTGCGCGCAGTGATCAGCGCGTCGAACATCGTCGGGGCTTTCGCAATGTTCGAGTTGATCAGGCTGTCGAGCATGGACGCGTCGCCGCGGCTCCAGGCGTCGCGGATGGAGCCCATCTCCTTGGCCGTCACGTCGGGGCCGTCGCTTTCGACGAGCATGCGCTCCTGATCCGCCTGCGACAGCCCGTCGAACAGGCCCATCTGAAAATCGACGCTCTCGAGGCCCAGAACCGGCTTCGACGCCTGCTTTGCGCGCGTGTTTAGTTGCATGTCCACGCCGTACTGCGCCTGGAAATTCAACTTCTGCATCGCCAGCTGCGTCATCAGCAACGACACCATCCACGGCTTGAACCCGTTGACCTGATCCAGCGAGAGGCCGTACAGGTGAAGCAGCGAGTCGACCTTCGTCGCCGATTGCGGCGAGAGCACGCCGCGGAGCGTCTTCCCATCGCTGTACCGGCCGCGCATGAGCATCTCGGGGCCGCGCGCCATTGCCGAGTCGAGGCTCGTCTCGAGCGTGAGCGATCGTGAGTGGGCGAACGCCGAATCGACTTCGGCGGGAAGCGTCGCCGCGTCGGCCGACAGAAGATGAACCGACCCGAGGATGTAGACGGTCGCGCCGTTCGGGCCGTGCACCCGGTAGAGCATGTGCTTGGACGACGTCACCGCCGGCCCGTGCGTCCCGATTGCCGTGGCCCGGACCTGCGCCTGGCTCGGCTGGACTCCCGCGACGAGGGCGCCCGTGGTCAAGGCGAGCTTGAGAGTGGTCGTCATAGTGTAGAGAGGACGATGGGTGCCGCCGGTCCGTTACCCGCCGGCAGGCCCAAATCCGTGTTGGTGCGTCAGGCGACCGTCATTTAGAGGAGACTGTTACGAATCGTTACAGTTCCCCTCCCCGCGGCCCTCATTTCGCCTTGATCTTCGCCCAGGAGTCGCGGAGCGTGACCGTCCGATTGAACACCAGCGCGCCGGGCGATGAGTCCACCGAGTCCGTGACAAAGTATCCCGTCCGCTCGAACTGGTATCGCGACCCTCCCTCGTCCTGCGCGACGCTCGGCTCGATCTTGGCGTCGCGGACGACGACGAGCGATTCACGATTCACGACGGCCATGAATTCTTCGACGTCGTCGGGGTCCGGGACGGTGAACAGTTTGTCGTACAGGCGCAGCTCGCAGTTGAGCGCGTGCGAGGCCGACACCCAGTGGATGGTGCCCTGCACTTTTCTCCCGTCGGGGGCGTCGCCGCCCTTGGTCGCGGGGTCGTACGTGCACCGCAGCTCCACGACGTTGCCGGACGCGTCCTTGATCACGTCGGTGCACGTCACGAAGTAGCCGTAGCGAAGGCGCACCTCTCGCCCCGGGGCGAGGCGGAAGAACTTCTTGGGCGGATTCTCCATGAAGTCGTCGCGCTCGACGTAGAGCTCGCGCGAGAACGGAATCTTCCGCGACCCCGTCTTCGGCACGTCGTGCGGATAGTACGACGCGTCGAGCCACTCGATCTCGCCCTCTGAGTAGTTCGTGAGCACGACCTTGAGCGGATTCACGACGCACATGACGCGCGGAACGCGCGTGTTCAGGTCGTCGCGCACCGCGGCCTCGAGCGTCGCAAGCTCGGTGCGCTGCGGCTTGCGCGTGACACCCGCCGTCTCGACGAACGTGCGCAAACCCTCGGGCGTGACGCCCCGGCGGCGCAGCCCGGAGATGGTCGGCATGCGGGGGTCGTCCCAGCCGTTCACGATGCCGTCGTTCACCAGCCGCAGCAGCTTGCGCTTGCTCATCACCGTGTACTCGAGGGACAGCCGCGAGAACTCGGTCTGCTCCGGCGGCCGCTCGAACCCGCACTCCCGCACGAGCCAGCGATAGATGTCGTTGTTGTCTTTGAACTCGAGCGAACAGAGGGAGTGCGTGATGTTCTCGATCGCGTCGGACAGCGGGTGCGCGAAGTCGTAGAGCGGATACAAGCACCACGCGTCGCCCGTTCGATAGTGGTGCGCGTGCCGGATGCGCAGCAGGATCGGATCGCGCATCAACATGTTTGGATGCGCCATGTCGATCTTGCCGCGCAGCACGTGTGCGCCGTCGGGGAAATCGCCGGCGCGCATGCGGCGCAACAGGTCGAGGTTCTCGTCGACGGAGCGATCCCGATAGCGGCTGTTCGTGCCGGGTACGGTCACCGTCCCGCGCATGGCGCGGATTTCGTCGTCCGTCTGCGAGTCGACGTACGCGCTGCCCTTCTTCACCAGCAGCTCGCCGAACTCGTACAGCTGCTCGAAGTAGTCGCTCGCGTACAGCTCCTCGTCCCACTCGAAGCCGAGCCAAGCGATGTCACGCTTGAACGCCTCGACGTACTTCATGTCCTCGCCGGCCGGATTCGTGTCGTCGAAGCGGAGGTTGCAGCGCCCGCCGAACTCGTTCCGAATGCCGAAGTTCACGCAAATCGCCTTGACGTGCCCGATGTGCGGGAACCCGTTCGGCTCGGGCGGAAATCGCGTCGCGATCTGGCGCCCGAAGCGATTGCTCGCCACGTCTTCGGCGACCATCTCGCGAATGAAATCGCGGCGTGGAGGCGCCGGAGGCTGTACGTCCGGAGACGCCGGTTCGATAGCGGAAGGCGGAGGAGTCACGGGAGTCGAGGGATGTCGGCCGGCGACACCGGCACGAACCCGTAAGATACAACCCGACGCCGCGGTCTCGGCCTTCGGCGCCGCTCGACTTACGCCTGCGGCAGCTCCATGCGGAACGAGAAGCGCGTCCCTTCCTCGACCGCGGTGTCGACGAGCAGCGAGCTGCCCATCTTCTCGAGCAGGTTGCGGCAGATGGCAAGCCCGAGCCCGGCGCTCGAGAATCGGATGCCGACGGATCCAGGGCGGAACCCGTCGAACAGCATCGCGAGGACGTTGTCGGGAATGCCGCGCCCCGTGTCCTCGATCCAGAACTCCAGGAGCGTCGGCGAGTGTTCCGTGCAACCGACCGACACGGAGCCGCGTTCGGTATAGCGCAGCGCGTTCGTCGTGAGGTTCAGGAGCACGCGACTCAACGCCGACGGATAGCCGAGCCGACCGTCGACCTGCGGGAAGGTCGTATTGAGCACGAGGTTCTTTTCTTCGGCGAGCGGCCGCACGATCGCGCACACGCCGAGGAGAACTTCGGTGATCGAGAACGGCGTGCGCTGGCCGTCGACGAGGCGATCGCCGTTGATCGCGTCCACGACGTCGGACGCCAGCGTGCTGAGACCGAGTGCGGCGCCGTAGACGAGGCCGAGCTGACGCTCTTGAACCTGCGTGACCGTTCCGCTCTGGCCGCGGCGAATCGTGTCGACCAGGAACAGAATCGAACCGAGCGGCGAGCGCATGTCGTGCGCCATCTCGACGACCGCTCGAAGCGCGTCGGGGCTCGACAGGCGCTCGGTGAATTCGTTCGCGACCGGAGGTGTCTGTTTCCCGGCACGCTCCTCGAGCGCGGACAGCGCGCGCGCCAGTTCACGTCCGTCGATGAGCCACGTCTCGACGGCGGCGCGCTGCAGGATGCGCGCGCGAAACGCGTTGATCTGATCGCGGCTCAGCGCCGTCGCGGTGACCGGAGCGGCGCCAGCGGCATCCGCGCCGATGCGCGCCGCCAGCTCGCGCAACCGCAGCTTGAGATCGGCGATCGCGGTGTCGGCCATCGGCCCGAGCTCTTCTACGGCGGCGTCGGCGGCCGCCGCGAGCAGCCGCCGAAACGCGTGCGGATCCGGGCGGCCGGAAGATTCGGGTCGCGAAATCGCAGCCGTCATGCTTCCCTCCGCGCGGCGCGGCCGACGGAGCCGGCGGGCGTGAGAACCACTATCACGGGGGATAGGTCAAACCCTCTCGCTCAAGTCTGCGACGAGTTCATGCCGTCACGGCGGAACCCGTGCCGCTCGAGGAGCCGATACAACGTCGTCCGGTCGACATTCGCGAGCCGCGCCGCCCGCGACATGTTGCCTGCTGCGCGCGCCACCAACCTCGTCACGTATTCCTTCTCGAACGTGGCCAGCACCTGCTCCTTCGCCGCGTGGTACGCGTCGTTGTGCAGGGCCGCCATGTTCATCGTCTCCGCCGGCTGACTCCAGTCCTGATGGACCGGGATTTCCTCGGGTTGTATCTCCGAGCCGGGCTGCGCCAGAACGACGACGTGCTCGATGACATTCTGTAGTTCGCGGACGTTGCCGCGCCAGGGGCGCGACATCAAGAAGTCGAAAGCGGCATCACCGAAATGCGGCGGGTCGTCCTTGGGCGGGTGGTGGCGTGCCCAGAAACGTTCGAGGAAGTACGTCGCGAGAATGGGAATGTCCTCGACACGATCGCGTAACGGCGGAAGCGTGATCGGGAAGACGTTGAGGCGGAAGTAGAGATCCTCGCGCAGGTGCCGGCTTCGGATCGCCTCGCCCGGATCGCGATTCGTCGCCGACACGAATCGAACGTCGACGACGGCGTCTTGCTGCTCGCTGCCGACGCGACGAAGCACGCCGTCCTGCACGACGCGGAGCAGCTTCGCCTGCAGCGGAAGCGTCATCTCCGTGAGCTCGTCGAGGAAGAACGTGCCCCCGTTCGCCATCTCCAACAGGCCGACCTTTTCGCGGTCCGCGCCGGTGAACGCACCCTTTCGGTGGCCGAACATCTCCGACTCGAGAAGGTGCTCGGGGAGCGCCGCGCAGTTGAGTGGCACGAGAGGCTGGGACGCGCGGTTGCTGTGGCGGTGCACGAACTGCGCGATCATCTCTTTGCCGGTGCCACTCTCGCCGACGAGCATGACGGACGCGTTGGTCGACGCGACCTTCCGCGCCAAGTCGATGACGCGGCGGAAGGCGGCGGAGGTGCCCAGGAGCGTGAGCTTGTCGCTGTTGCCGTTTCGCCTCCGCGACTCCTGCTGCGTCGATTCGCGGTCCCGCGTGGCGAGGACGGCGTGCGCCGCCCGGCCGAGTAGCACTTGCAGGTGCGTTCCGGAGAACGGCTTGGGGAGATAGTCCCACGCGCCGTGCCGAAGCGCCTCCATGCTCGAGGCGACGCTCGGGTTGCCGGTCATGACCAGGACGATCGTACCCGGGCGAATCGTGAGGACGGATTTGAGGATCTCGAGGCCCGGAACCGGCGTCATGTAGAGATCGACCATCACGATGTCGTAGTGCGCTCGACGAACCATCTCGAGCGCCTCATCGCCCCGTCCACACGTGCTGACGTTGTAACCCTCTACTTGGAGAACGCTCGCGCACCCTTCGCGGAGCGTACGGTCGTCGTCGACGATCAGGATCCGGATGGTCCCCCGATCTTCGACGGAGATACCGGCTCCCTCCGCCAACCCTGGTTGCTCGTCCGAACTCACGATGGGCACCTCAGACTCGACAGCGGTTGGTGCCGGTGATGGATCGGACGGCAGGTAGACGTTGAACTCGCTGTACTTCGTCTTCATCAAGAAGGGCGAAGATTGTGGAGACCACGCAACAGGATTGGTGCATGAGTGAGGCGGCTCACAAAATGGCGGTGATGGATTGGCTGTCAAGCCTGAACTGAGTATCGGCGCGCATGGCGCGATGATACAGTAACATGGGTCAGGCTGTCCGAATGCACACAGCGTGCGCAGGAAGGCTCAAGCGGAGAGTGGCGGGCAGGAAACCGTAGCGTAGCGTCTACGCCACACCGAGACGCGTAACCGACCAGACTGTCGTCGGTTCCGAGTCAGGCTGCCATCTAAAACAGTTTTATACGGTTATTCGATCGTAGTTGAGCGGAGCACGGTCGACGACCGGCGTGCGCACATGATCAAGGGCTACTTCAGCCCGCCGAAGCAGCTCCGTCGGCTCGACACCGGCCGACGAGAGGTCGGAAATGGCGCAGTAGCCGGCGCTCAACGACGCGACGGCGCGACCCGCACCCATGCTGCCGTTCCGCTCCAACGCGCTCGAGAGGCGATTCACCAGCTTCTCGGCGCCGCCCGCGTCGGTATCCGGCGCGAGGATGGCGAGTCTCGACGAACCAAGATACCCCAGCACATCCGACCGCCGGCTCTCCTCGCGGCAGACGTCGAGGATCTGCAGCAAGGAATCATGGCCGATGATCTCGCGTGTGATCTCCTCGCTCGCGTATTCGCCGCTCGACCACACGCGGACCTCGCCGGCGGGATTCGGCTTGACCGCGACACACGCGAGCGCCTCGTGCTGGCGAATGGCTCGCGCCCCCAAGTGCCTCGCCCAAAGCTCGAGGCCGTGGCTGCTGTACAGCCCGGTCGCGCTGTCGAGAAGCCCGCCGCCGCGCGCGTCGCGCACGGTGTCGGCCGCTCGGACGAACGTGCCGAGCTTCAGCATGAGCGTTTCAACGTCGAACGGTTGGCTGCAGTACTCCCACGCTCCCGCGGCGAACGCGGCGGCACCGGCGCGGTGAGCCCCCGCCACCGCGCTGGTGATGACGATCGGAGTCGAGTGATCGAAGAGCGGATCATCGCGAAGCGCCCGACACACTTCGATCCCACCCATGTCGGTCGTCGCAGCGTCGAGAAAAATCGCGTCGAGCGGTGTGCGTCGCGCCAACTCGAGCGCTCGGCGTCCCCGCTCGACCCGCACGACGCTATAGCCGTTCAACTCGAGAACGCTCTCGAGCGACCGACCCGCCCACTCGCCGTCAGTGGCGATCAACACCAGGCGTGCGCGCTTTCGTGACTCGACCATTTGGGTTTTTGAACGTTCGGAGTCTGACCAGCCATTCGGATGCGGCACCTGCATCATTTCGTTACAGTGCTGCGCGTGATCCGGCGTCCTGCGAGCGACAGAAATGCTGAAGCCGCTAGCGAGCGTCACCGCCAAAACGGACGCGCGTCGAGCGCGTTCCGCCAGCAGTACGTGTTCATTCCGAGTCGTTCCATCTCACACGCAGCCATATCAACGACCGCGCGGAAAGCATCTTCCGTTCCGGCACCCAATGGCCGGGGTTGTCTGTTAAGCGGTTTATTACTAACAGGTTGGCATACGGTCGGCAAGTTGACGAGAACGGCGTCGACACGCTGAGTGTCGCGGCCACGCGTCAGTTGTGTCGATTGCGGGCGCCAAGTAACTGGTGCTCGGCCACTAGGGCGTGAGCGAGAACTGGAGACCAAAACTGCGGATCGACGGCAGTTGTCCGAGCTCCACCCCCTGGAAACTCGAGGTACTCAGCGCGGTTTCCGGATCGATGTTCGGCGCCTTGCTCCACATCGCCAGATTCCGGCCGATCAGCGAGACTCTGACGCTCTGCGCGGCGAAGGGCGTGAGCCCTCTGAGCGGCCAGGAGAAGCTGATCCTGAGATCGCGGAGCTTCATGAAGCTGGCGTCATAGATCCATGCCTCTTGAATCGGCAGCAACGCGGTGTAGTACGCCTGGGTTGTAGCGCGAACCGTGTTCGCCTTGCCCGTCGCCGCGTCCACACCGGCGAATGCCTGACCGCTGTCAGGTCGCGACGCCGTTTCCGCGAAGCTTCCCGACGTCATCCCCAGCAGGTTGGTGGTGCTGTAGATGCTGCCGCCCATCCGCGCATCGACGAGCGCCGAAACATCGACATGGCCAAGGTGAAAGTTCGTCGAGACACTGCCTGACCAAGCCGGCGCCATCGTGCCGAGCACGCGCTGCTGTCCATCCGAGACCGGAACGCCGTTTTGGAGCAGCAGATTCCCCGACCCGTCGCGCTTGAACCCGCTGCCGACGAGTGCGCCGAGCGGCGACCCCTTTCGAGCCTCAACGCTGAGACCGTACACCGGCGGGCCAAGCGGCACGGCGGCAACGCCGCCGCTCACATCGTCGAGGTTGTTCGAGTTCTTCGCGAGCCTCCCATCGATCGACCACTCCGTGCCCTTCGACGTTCGAAGTGGAACGACCGTGGCTTGCAACTCCACGCCCTTGTTCGAGAGCGTGCCGACATTGCTCGCCACGACCGAGTGGGCGCCGCTCGTCACACCGAGGATCACGCCGCCGGTCTGCTCGTCGTACAGCGTCAGATCGAGACTGAGCCGGTTGCGAAGAAACGAGACCGACCCACCCAGCTCGAGCGACGTCGTCATCTCGGGACTGAGGCTCGGACTCGCCGAGATGGTCGCCGCCGAATCGGTGGACGGAATGAAAATGTTCGTCAACAGAAGCGGCGGCACCGCGCCGCCGACCCGCGAAAGTCCGCCATGCACGACGGCGGAGCTGAGCTTGTCGCTCGCGACTCCAGCCGCGCGCGCCAGGTCGATTCGTCCCGAGATAGACGGGTAGAAGGCGGAGTTGCTGCCGGAAGCGAGCACCGAATACCACTCGTTGCGCGCGGTGCCCATGAGCGACGCGTAATCGTTGATCGCCCACTCACCGATCGCGAACAGCGACTCGGTCGTGTTGTCATTGGAGAGCTTCGTCGCCGGCGAGGGCAGCGTTCTTCCGGTGTCCGGTTGCTGATCCGACCCCGCGGTCGTGACGCTGAAATTGTTCGCGCGGTGCGAATAGCCGCCGGTGATTCTGAGACGGCCGGCATGCGACGCGTTATCCCCGTGAGGCGCCGCGACGTCGCCCGACAACAACACCTCGGCGTTCGTCTCGGAGGCAACGATCGTCTGTCGCTGAAAACCGCCGGCGGAGAAATCACCGCGCCCCGTCGCGGTCGGGAATCCGCCCATCCAAAACGGAGCGATGTCGAAGTCGCGCGATTGGTTGGAGTGGTCGGTTCCGACGCGCGCGATGGCGCTCACGTGCGGGGTGAACGCGTAGTCGACCGAACCGCCGCCGATCCAGCGCGTTCGGTCATCGCGATTGGTGTTGTCTTGCAGCGCGAAGTACGGGTTGTTGAATTCGTTGTAGTTCCACGAGATCTCGCGCGGGTCGACTTGGATCGTGTGCGTGTGATCCATCAGCGCCGGCAAATCGACCTGTCGTCCGGTTCTCACCAGGTCGCCGATCGTGTTCGACGGATCGTATCCGGTACCCGGCCGGTTCCGCGCCACATCGTTGTTCACTTGGACGTGGGCACCGACTGTGAGCGACGAAGAGAGGTCGGCCTCACCGCGCACCGCCGCGCCCTGTCGGGTCAACGAACTGGTCGGGACGAAGCCGTTCGAGCTCCGCCGGTCGATCGAGACGCGAAAGTTCTCGGTCGCCCCCGCCTGCTGCACTGACGCGGTGGTCGTCAACGTCGTGCCGCCGCCGAAGAAATCCGCGACGTTGTTCGGTCGCGGTAGCCACGGTCGAACGTCGCCGAGCTTCGGCGTCGTATAACTCGCCTGCGGAAGTGCCTGTCCCAAAAGGGGCGGGCCCCAGTTCTGCGCCACGCCGTCGTTCGTTCCGCCGCCGGCCCCGTCGAAGAAAGAGAACTGGCCGTTGAGTCCTTGGCCGTATGCGTTCTGGAATGTCGGAAGCCGAAGCACAGACTCGCTGGACGCGTTCTGGCTCGCCGAGACTTCGAATCCCGACAGTCCGCGTCCGCCGCGCGTCGTGACGAGGATGACCCCGTTCGCAGCCCGCCCTCCCCAGATCGCCGCCGCTGGACCGCGCAGCACCTGGACCGATGCGATTTCCGCGGGCTCGATGCCCTGGATCGGCGACCCGTAGTCGAACCCGCCGGTGCCGAATGCCTGTCCCGGCACGACGAAGCTCGTGTTCTCGAGCGGCACTCCGTCGAGCACGAACAGCGGCTGTGTGTTTCCGAGAATGGTGCGATAGCCGCGAAGGATCGCGACGGCTGAACCACCGGTCGCCGACGCACTGGTCACGTCGAGACCGACCACTCGCCCGGCGAGCGCGCTGACGAAGTCGGTGGGTCCGGCCAGCTCGTCGAAGGCGGTACTGTCGACCGTGGGCCGCACCGGTTCGATCGTCGCCCGCTGACCCGGCGCCGGTCCGCTGGCCTCGGCCGTTTGAACGGTGGCACCGCGCGAATCACCGACGGGGAACAGCTCGAAGTCGTGAGTCAGGGTCCCGCCGGTGAGCGCGATTCCGACGCTGGCGGGATTGTATCGAACGTGTCGCGCCTCGAGCGTCACCGTCTGCCCTCGGACGCTCGACGAGCGCACGATGAACGTGAAGCGGCCCTCGGCGTTCGTCGTCGTACCGATTCCCAATTCGCGGATCCGCACCGACGCTCCCTGCACGGGCAACCCGCCGGCCGACACGTGGCCGGTGATCGACTCCGGCTCCTGCGCGCGAGCCGTGGTCGCGAAGCCGTGCGCCGCCGACGCGAACGCCACCACCAGGGCAAGGGAACGCCAACCGCCGATGAGCCTCATGAGATCTCTAAGTGGTCTGGAGGATCCAAGGCCGGTCCCGACGACTGCCGGGCCGGTCGCGCACGGCCTAGCCGCTCGAACCAACTGACTACGGAATGACTCCCAGCACGACGAACCTCGGAACGCTGCGCGTCGCCGTCGTCTTGTCCCCGAGCTCGCCGGCGAGATTGAGTCCCCAGCACGCCAACGAGCCGTCGGTGGTGATGCCGCAGGTGTGCGCCACTCCGGCGGCGATGGACTTGAATTTCAATCCGCCGACAACCGCCGTCGGATCCGTGCGGCTGACCGTCGTGCTGTCACCGACCTGGCCGAACTGATTGTTGCCCCAGCAGTACGCGGAGCCGTCGCCGGTCAACCCGCAGGCATGGAAACTTCCGACGGTGAGCGAGACGAACACCGGCGCATTGTCATAAGCGTGCGGCGTGACCACGGTGCCGACGCCCTGCACCGCACCCCAGCAGTACGCCTTGCCCGTGGTAGAAAGCCCGCAGGTCCACGGATCGCCGCCGGCGATCGACTGGAACGCGAGGCCGCCCGTGACGAGGGTTGGCGCCACGCGATTCGTGCCGGTGCCGTCGCCGAGTTGACCGAATTGATTCGAGCCCCAGCAGAGCGCGTCGTGCGACAGCGTCAACGCGCAAACGTGGTTCACGCCGGAAGCGATCGTCGAGAACTTGAAGCCACCGTAGACGATCGTCGGTTTGAACATGGACGTCGTGTCGCCACGCGTACCCAGCTGGCCGACCTGATTCGATCCCCAGCAGTAGG
>Ga0157372_10003294_pt1 | contig 17440 bp, 20 predicted proteins | sample C55metaG_FD_115307 | JGI IMG/M metagenome (GOLD analysis project Ga0157372, IMG submission 115307) | Corn rhizosphere microbial communities from Kellogg Biological Station, Michigan, USA - C5-5 metaG | ecosystem: Host-associated > Plants > Roots > Rhizosphere > Soil | place: USA: Michigan... | reverse complement strand
TTCATCGGCCCGAACGCCTCCGAATCCGGCCAGGGCACCAACTCATGGATGTGCTGGAATTCGGCTTTTCCATGCCAGGCCAGTTGTGTGACGATCTGCATGATCCAGTTCGTGCCGCTCTTGGCATAAGTCGCTACGAACACGTCATGAGGGCCGGGATTATAGTCCTGAACGGGTTCGCCTTCTTCAGGCGGCGAAGGTTCTGCTGATGGAAACCCTTGAACATACGGTCGGCGCGCCCTAGCTTGTCGAAGGTCCAAGCCACGGGTGGCATGATTCCATCCATCAAGACACCCAGCAGACATCGGACGACAAAGGGGGTGGCTGCCGCCGGTAGGTTGAAGCTGCCATGCTACCCTCCGGATCCAGCTCAGTTTAGCCGATTCGCAAGCACATAGGAGGGTACCCAAACCCGTGCCCCTTAGTACTGAGGTTTCGCTTCTGACAGGAAGCAGGTACCACTTGTATTTGTAGCCGTTTGCCTATTCGCCAGCACCGAACTTTTCGCCATGATTGAGACGCAATGGAACCAGCACAACTTCAACTGATCTTTAACGTGGTCGCGATCACCGGTGCGAGCAGCCTGGCTTCGTTCTGCTACCAGCTCAGGAAGGAGAACAGAAAGCTCGCGAGCAGACTCCCGGGTGAAATTCGGCAGAATGAGTCACAACGCACCGCACCGACCGCGAACGCCGTGACATCGACGGAAAAGGACATTCGTGCGTTCGCCGCGGTCCGGCGGACGAAATGGGTGGAGGGGATGCGGCTGAGTGTGACACTATGGTCGGCGCGCAGCAAGTGAGTCCCTCAGGGACTTATAAGACCTAGTCACCGCCGCTGTGCCTTGTCGATTTCTCGCTGGGCTTCTGGGGTGACGTTCAGATTGCTTGCTGACTGGGACCAATACAGCAGTAACCCGATCAGCAGGATCACGACGACGATGAGCCAAAGCAGGAGTTGTTTCAAAGCTATTTCGGTTTCCAGTTCTGCACCAGATTCTGCGCCTCGGTAAGCTGCGAAGGCGTAAGTTTTCTCATGGCCGCTTGCCGGCCGGAAACCGCGTTGGCATTTCCCGGCGATGCTGCGATCGCGAGGCTGTACCAAAGATAGGCCTGCACGTAATCTTGCGTGACACCGCTGCCCAGCTCGTAGAGGAATCCCAGGCTCGCCTGCGCCTCGGCGTCTCCCTGGCTGGCGGCTAGCTGCCACCACTTGGCGGCTTCCTTAATATCTTCCGAAACGCCCAGGCCCCGGGCATACACTACGCCGAGCCCATTCTGAGCCAACGCATCTCCCTGGCCGGCGGCGGGCCGAAGCCATTCCAATGAATCCTTATACAGCAGCGGGAGAATCTGCTTGGACTCTGCGTCTCCCTGGTCGGCTGCGGCACGATACCACTTCACCGCCTCTTTGTCGTCCTTCGGAACGCCTTGACCGGTGTGATACACCGTGCCGAGGTTGTACTGCGCCGCAGCGAATCCCTTGTTGGCTGCCAGACGATACCACTTGAGTGCTTCTTTGTCGTCCTTCGGAACACCCCGGCCTTCGTCGTACATATCGCCGAGGCTGTACTGCGCCTGCGCGTCTCCCTGATCGGCGGCCAGATGAAACCACTTAAGCGCCTCGGCGTAGTCTTGCGGAACGCCTTCGCCATCGACGTACATCGCGCCCAGGTTTGCCTGAGCCGCCGCATAGTTCTGCGCAGCCGCGAGACGGAGCCATCGAGCTGCCTCTTTGAAATCCTGCGGAACGCCCTGGCCCTCGTGATAGATGATGCCCAGGTTGTCCTGCGCCTCTGCGATTCCCTTATCGGCTGCCAGCCGGAACCATTTGAGGGCCTCGCCATAGTCTCGTGAAACGCCGCGGCCTTCGTGATACATCAGACCCAAGCTGTTCTGCGCCTCGGCGACTCCTTGATCGGCCGCCAGCCGGAACCACTTCAGGGCTTCTTTGTAATCCCGCGGAACACCTTGCGCATCGGCGTACATCAAGCCCAGGTTTCGCTGAGCATCTGCATACCCCTGGCCAGCGGCTAGAAGGTACCACTTCAGAGCTTGCTTGTAGTCCTGCGGAACGCCCTCGGCTTGGTCATACATCACGCCCAGGTTGAACTGAGAGCACGCATCCCCCCGATCCGCCGAGCTGGTGAATTCCTTCAAGGCGGCGGCGAAGTCCTGTTTGGCGAGCGCCGCCAAGCCTGGGGGACACGCTCCCCACACGCTCGGAGAGAGGCAGCCGAGGGCGAGCGCGATCCATATGCCGCGGAGATTTCGGCGCTCCAGGTTCATGGAAGCACCATCGTATCAGACACTCACCTTAGCTCGGCCTATTGAGTTCTAGTACCGCTGGCCACGGAGTTTGCGCAACTAAATCGAGGTCGAATAGAGCCGCCTTCCCATTCGGGATGTGGACGTGATTCTTACAATCGGTCCATGAGCAGGGCAATGAGCAGGGAATGCACAGCTTGCCGGACGGTCCAACAGGGCGAGGCTCGGTATTGCGGGGCTTGTGGCGGCGAGGAGTTCCGCCAGCGCGATTGACTCCAATATCCCTATGACGCCATCGCAGCGTTCATTGGGGTGACTGCAGTCATCCTCTTTTGGCTGGTCCGCGTTTGAAGCGGCGTGGACTACTCGTGGGTGCCGGATAGCAGGGTGTCCGGCTTGGCCGTGAATACGTCGATCAGCGTGCTGACCACGTAACCTAACGCCAGGCCGGCAGCCGCGCTTAGAGCAGTCCCCAGCGTTGTGGAGAGTCCCAGGCTCTCATTGATCGTTCCCGAAAGAGCAACTCCCAGCAAACCACCCGAGATGCAGCAGATAAGACGATTACGCATTTTATTCTTTCCTCGATTAACAGCATGAGGGAGAAGCGGTCCGATTGCACTAGGTAGAGGGACCCCCCGGACTCCGAAAGCTCCCCTAGCAGGGCTCCTCGTTTCTCTTCAGTACGAAGGTGTTCAGGGGACTACCTCTAAGCGCCTTATTTTCCTGCTAGATGGTCCGAATCGTCGTTAAATGTGGCGTTAAATCATTGGGGACGTGGGGTTGGACGCCAAGGGCCTTAGAACTTTGGGGTGGTCCGCTCAAGGGGATTCCTGTCCCGCCGGTTGTCGATAGCTGCCCGGTGGCGAGAATATCGTAGGCGGTGGAAGGCCCTCTCCTTAATACTTGGGCAATGAAGAGACTTGTCTTCCTAAGTGCTCTTGCCGTCCTGTGTTTCTGCCCCGACAATCGCGTGTGGGCTCAAGGGCTGGGCAATGCCGGGACGATCGATGGAACTGTAACCGATCCGTCCGGGGCAATTCTGCCCAATGCTACGGTCACGATTGTCAATCGGCTCACCAACTATAGCCAGACTGCCACGACCGATAGCAAGGGCGCTTTCCGCCTTACAAATATTCCGCAGAATTCCTACCACGTGGAGGTGAGTGCGCCAAATTTCACCACTTCCGCGCAGGATGTGGATGTTCGAAGCACCGTGCCCGTGAGCTTAAAGGTTTCGCTCATGGTCATTGGAGCGCAGCAGACGGTTACAGTGGAGGCTCACGGTGCGGACCTCCTTGAGAACGTTCCGTATGCGCACAATGACGTGAATATTTCAAACCTCTCCAAGCTTTCAGTGTCATCCCCTGGTTCTGGCGTGAGCGATGCCATCGTGCTGAGCAGTGGAGCCGTGGCAGCCGATTCCAACGGTTTCTTTCACCCGCTCGGAGATCATGCGCAGACCAGCTTTTCGGTCGATGGACAACCCATCGGCGATCAGCAAAGCAAGGCATTCTCTACCCAGATTCCACTGAATGCCATTCAATCCATGGAGTTGATCACAGGGACTCCGCCAGCTGAATTCGGCGATAAAACCAGTCTCATCGTAAACGCAGTCACCCGTTCCGGCCTGGGCCAAAAACCGAACGGAAGCTTCACCGCACAACGTAGCTCATTCGCAACTTACTCCGAAGAAGGCACGTTCGGATTTGGGGGCGCGAAGTTGGGAAACTTCCTATCGGTCAATGCGCTCCGCTCGGGGCGATTCCTGGATACGCCTGAGTTTGATGCCATTCATGCCATCGGCAACAGCGGCACCATCTTCGATCATTTCGACTACAATCCGAACGGCAAGGATGTGTTTCACCTCAATATCCTGGGCGCCCGCAACTGGTTTCAGATCCCGAACACCTATGATCAGTTGGGTCAGGATCAACGGCAGAAAATTGGCACGTTGAATTTTGCTCCGGGATACCAGCACATCTTTAGCGCGACGACTTTGCTAACCGTCAGTCCGTTTTTTCGGGAAGATCACGTGAACTATTATCCGAGCCGGGACATTACGCTCGATACCCCTGCGACCATTAGCCAGCACCGGACTTTGACCAACTGGGGCGTGAAGGCAGATCTCGCGATTGTGACAGGCCGCCACAATTTCAAAATTGGAACTCAGCTTATGCAAACCCGCCTGCACGAGCAGTTCGGATTCGGGATCACCGATCCGACCGACGAGGCATTCCAGGATGCTCACGGAAACTTCCTGCCCGGTTTGATTACCTACGATCTGACCCAGCCTGGCGGCAAGCTATTTCAATTCAATCAGAGCACGAACGTCAACCAATACGCGATCTACGCTCAGGATGCGATCAAGTTCGGCGACTTCCAAGTGCAGGCGGGCCTGCGTGTAGACGTCTATCATGGAATTGTCTCGAAGACTGGTGCTCAGCCGCGCATTGGGTTCTCTTACCTGATCAAGCCCACCGGAACTGTGCTGCGCGCCTCTTACTCGCGTACTTTTGAAACCCCGTATAACGAAAATCTGATTCTTTCGAGCGCCACCGGGGTCGGGGGACTTGCCGCAAATGCGTTTGGAGCCGAAAGCGTGGCTTTGCAGCCAGGAGCTCGCAACCAATACAATGCCGGTCTCGAACAAGCTTTCGGACGCTGGCTGGTTGCAAGCGCCGATTACTTCTGGAAGTACACCAACAACGCGTACGACTTCGGCGTGCTGTTCAATACTCCGATTGCGTTCCCGATCGCTTGGAACAAATCCAAGGTGGACGGTGTGGCGGTTCGAATCGGAACTCCCACGCTGCGCGGATTCCAGTGGACCACGACCATGGGCCACACTCGGGCGCGGTACTTTCCGGCAGAGACCGGTGGCCTGGTGTTCAATGGGGATGTAGGCGAAGGCGGTTCTGTATTCCGCATCGACCATGACCAGGCGTTCCAGCAGACCACCGAGCTTCGGTATCAGATGGGGAAGGCCGGCCCATGGGTTTCGTGGACCTGGCGCTACGACAGCGGCATGGTGGCTGGTTCCGTCGGCAGCCTGGACGATGCTCTCGCACTTACGGGAGCGCAGCAGGCGGCTATCGGTTTCTTCTGCGGGAGCCTTCATCCGGCCGTCGGTGCTCCCCTTACGAATGCGCAGTGTACACCCGCCAATTACGGCGCCACCAGAATCGTAATTCCTGCGCCTGGAACTGAGAACGACGATCACAATCCTGCGCGCATCGCGCCGCGTAATGTGTTTGACATCGCGGTGGGCACCGACAATCTTTTTAAGCGGGACCGTTTCCGCACCACTCTCAAGTTGGCAGTCGCCAACTACACAAACAAAGACGCACTGTACAATTTCCTGTCCACATTCAGCGGCACGCACTTCGTGCAGCCGCGGGCGTTTCAAACAGCCATCGGCTTTGCTTTCTAGCGAAGACCGTTTACAGCTCCTGATATCAATAATCCCAGCAGCCCGGACAACCGTTATCCATATCGGACCACTTGCTGGAAACGAGTGGTTCAATGGAACTGATTGCCGACGGACCAAAGCGCAGGGCGAGCACGCTCAAGTGAGTGCCAGTGGTGCTGATATCGATCGTCCCGCGCTTCCCAGCCGTTGCCGGGTAAGAGGAACTGGGCACGATCGACCTGTGGGCGCGCGACCCCATGTTAAACGTGTCAGCGACGATGAGAGCACCGTCCTCGCCTCTGAATGTGACCGTCACCGCGATGTTAGTGGCCAGGGGATTCACGATCGCGAGTCCGATCACCGCGGAGTCGCGTTGGTCGAGGGCCAGCGAAAACCGGTTATTTCTAGCCGGAGTAGCCGGAATCATAACCTCCGACCCTGTCCAGGGCGCGGTGGAAACCCGGAAGATGGCCGAGGCGCCCACGTTACCTTGGGTATAGATTCCTGCCCACCCCTGAACCTGTGGAATGGAGTTACCCGCAGTCCGGATGGTGCAGCTCGCGTGCGGCGCGAGAGTTCCGCCGACACAGCCACTTAGTCCCGCATTGGTCGTGATCGACAGGGGATTGCCATTGTCATCGTAGTAGTTAAGCCCGACCGTGGAAGGCGTGTCATCCAGATTTGTAAGTGTGAATTCCATCTGAATGCCTCCCCCATCGGCGATGTGCGGGATTAAACTAAAACCCGAATACACGGCTTCCGCGTGAACGAGAGGGAAGAACAAGAGCAACGCTGAGAGGAACCGCATACCGAGATCTCCTTTGTGAAGCCACCCAATACTAACAGAGAAAGCCGGCTAGTTCGCCCTTTTCTTCTCATCGGCCCGCGCGCCACCCAGAATACCCGGTAGAGCGTAGTTTCCCTCATGGCAGGCGTGCTCAAATAGCGGACCATCACTCGCGATCATCGGGATCTCTCCTTTCCACGGCTTCGTGAACGTAGCCGGATCGTCCACCGTGAATTCGTAAAGGAGAATATCGGGGGCTGTCCTCGTGAAGCGTTCCGTCAAATGGAGAGTTTCGTCGGCGCCGCGGAATTTGGTCTTATCGGTGAAATTCGTCGTGTCCACCACCAGGCTGTTGCCCTCCCAGTGTCCGCGTGAATCGCCTAGCCATTGACGAACCGTAGGCGGCAGGTGCGGACGCCCGTCCAATGGAATCACACGGACGTCATGGATCACTTCCATGAGCAGCGCGATCGTCGCCGGCGTCTGCACGATCTGATAGTTTGTCGTCAGCGGACCGTACTGAGAATTGTTGTAGAAGCTCGGGAGCATCGGCGGTCCCGCCATCGGAAACAGCAGACATCGGTCCATCAGCGGCCGATCTTCAGGACCATCGGCCGGATGCTCGCGGGCGTAGGCCCTCTCGGCCAGCACTCTCCGCTGCGCTTCCGGAGTGAGTGCGGGAACTTTCCCATCCGCCGGATCCACGATGATCGAGGTCCGCAAATTCGGAGCGCGCTTGGAATCGCCGTCCCACCAGAAATCGTTATACGTGCCCACTTGCCCGGGAGCCACTGGTTTCTCGCGCGAGGTTCGAGGAAAAACCTTCGCCTCGTACGCGGCCATTTCCTCCTTGGTCAAAAACTGCTTGCCCTCCAGTTCCTTGGGGCGTTCCAAGGGAATGATCGAGGCGTTGCTCCAGATCCCCTGGAGATCCGGATGGCCATCCGTGGTGCGGGGCGGAGTCCAAGGTTTGTTTACACGAGCGGGTTGAGCTAGTCCGGATACAACCAGCGCCGCCAGCGCGATCACAAGCTTTGTCAGCATGAACCTGCCCTCCGTTCCGTCCAATAGAGTATATCGATTTGGAATACGATGTTATCTGTGAGATATCGCAATACCGCCTGGGTATTCGTAGCGTCGATAACCGCCTTGCAGGCGCAGACGGCGACCATCACCGGCTCCATCACCGATCCCGACGGAGGCTTCGTGAAGGACGCTGTCGTTCAGGCCAAGAACCCGGTCACCGGAGCCGTGATCCGCGCGGCCGTTTCTCTCCAAGGCGAATATAAGCTCGACGTGCCGCCGGGAACCTATGATCTCGCCGTTCTGATGCCTTGCTGCCAGTGGGGTTCCTTCGCGCAGTCGAACGTCGCCGTGCGGGCAGGGCAGCCGCTTCGCTTGAACATCCGCCTGCCGTGGGGATCCAACTTGGGGACTTTGGGAGACGATCCCATCCTGCTGTTAAACGACTTTCGAGATCGCGCCGCGGTTCCCGCGGGACCCACTCCGCGCACGCGCGAAGGTACGCCGGATCTCACGGGCATCTGGATCAACGTGTACAATCCCGACACCCCGGCGCCTCCTTTACAGCCGTGGGCCGCGGAACTCCTGCGCAAGCGTATGGCGGACAACTCGAAGGACTATCCTGGCGGATTCTGTCTGCCGGCCAATGCCGCGCCCATCACGCGGGCTTTTCCGTACAAATTCGTCCAGACTCCCAAGCTGATCGTGGTGCTGCATGAATCGGACACGCCGGGCGTTCGCCAGATCTTCCTGGACGGACGCGGCCACGCTGCGGACATGAATCCCACCTGGGAAGGGCATTCGATCGGCCGATGGGAAGGCGACACGCTGGTTATCGATACTTCGGGTTACAACGATAAGAGCTGGCTCTCGCTAACCGGCATTCCCCACACTGAAAAACTCCACACGGTAGAACATATCCGCCGCCCCGACTTCGGGCATATCGAAGTTGAAATCGTGATGGAGGACTCGGAGGCCTTCACGGGTCCGTGGAAGCGTACCTTTACCGCAACGCTCGCCTCCGCGGACGAAGAGATCATGGAATTCATCTGCGGTGAAAACAATCGCGATCCCAATCATTACCGGGAGTGACTGAGAATCAACTCGGAGGAAACGTCCGCAGGTAATTCCGGATTTCATCCCGGACCCGGCGAAAGACGGCGAGCCGATCCGGTTCAGAACCTTGCACGGCCGCCGGATCGTCGAAGCTTCGATGTAGACGATTGGTATGACCCGGATAGATCGGACAGCTCTCTTTCGCGTTGTCGCAAACGGTGAGCACGTAGTCGAAGGCCTGGCCGGCGAACTCGTCCACGTGTTTCGAACGGTGGCCCGACAGGTCGATTCCCAGCTCCCGCATGACTGCAATGGCTTCCGGACGAACTTGACCCGGCTTGGTTCCGGCGCTGAACACCTCGAAGCGATCGCCGGCCTCGTGCCTCAGTAGGCCCTCAGCCATCTGGCTGCGGGCGGAATTGCCGGTACAGAGCATCAGAAGTCGCTGCTTCATTATCCGTCCGCAACCCCAATCAAGAACAACAACCGGGAGCGCAGCAGGCTGCGCCAGGTTTTGTTGCGCGAATGAATGCGCTCATGAACCTGCCATCCACTTGCGCTGCGATGGAATCGACGTCGATCCCCTCCGCGCTCAAGAATGTTCGAGCATCCTCAATGGTGTAAACGCGGGTCGGCTCGATGTCGATTTGGTCGAACCCCGACTTGGCCAGCTTGGAGACGTACTGCTCATCCTGCAATGCCCCGGCGATGCAGCCGACCCACAGCAGCATGCTGAGCTTCACTTCGTCGGGGACGGTGCCTCGTACCACCACGTCGGATACAGCAAATCGGCCTCCCGGTTTCAACACGCGAAAGGCTTCCTGCAGAACGCGATCCTTGTCGCCCGAAAGATTAATGACGCAATTGGAGATGATCACGTCCACCGAGTTATCGGGTAACGGGATGTTCTCAATTTCTCCCTTGAGAAACTCCACGTTCAGAAGGCCGGATTTGCGTTGGTTCTCACGGGCCAGAGCGAGCATCTCGTCGGTCATGTCGAGCCCATACGCCTTACCAGTTGGGCCCACTCGCTTGGCGGAAAGCAGTACGTCGATGCCGCCGCCCGAGCCGAGATCGAGCACTACCTCCCCCGGATTGAGCTGGGCAAGAGCTGTAGGATTGCCGCAGCCGAGCGACGCGACCACCGCCTCCTCGGGGATCTGCCCCGTCTGGTTCGCATCGTAGAGATGCGAGGTGATCGGATCCACACCGCAGCCATCCACGGTCGCGCTCGCTCCGCAACAGGAACTTCCGCCGGTGGTGACGCGCAACGCGGCCTGGCCGTATTTCTCTTTGACGATCTCTTTTATCTCCATAGTTTTGTCCTCACTACTTGCAAAGGGTGACAATCTTGTCGGGCTGAATGGCTTTGTTGCGGGTGCAGCATTCGGCGTAGAGGAACCCCAAAAGGTCCTGGAGCACTTCGGTGTTCGCTGTGTACCAGAGGAATGTGCTGTCCCGCCGCACGCGAACCAGATCTTCGTTCTTGAGCTTGTCCAGGTGATGGGACAGCGTCGAATTGGGGATGCCCAGCTCCGATTGAATTTCACCGACCACCAGCCCGTCGGGATGCGCTGACAACAAAAGCTGCATGATCCGCAGGCGCGGTTCGGTTCCCATTGCCGAAAACATGTCGGCGAAGCGCGCCACCTGTTCGGCATTCCTGGCCCGTTTGGCGTCTGCCATATTTCGACAATAGCAGAAATATGGAAGTTGTCAAGCCTTCTTGGCGGGTGCCTTCCGCACACCGCCTCGTGCGCTCTTGACTACGGTTTTGCCGGTTCCACTGCCAGCCAGCGCGCCGACCTGTTCGATGGCCGCCCGGATATAGCGTCGCACAAAAGGCCGATCGAGATCGCGCTGGCTTCGGAATTTGATGTGCCGGATTGTCTTGCCTTGTCCTTCGAGCACACCATTCGGATCCGGTAGTGCCGCGCCGCGCGGGAACCCCAGATTCACATGCTCCGCATGGGTCGTGATGTAGCAGAACATGTCCTTCATTTTTTCGCTGAATCCGAACCAAATGGCGACGGTGTAGACCTTATAGATCGATTCACATGCGTCGGGCGCTTCCTCAAGGACGATTTCGCGTAGAGCGAGCGCCAGGTCGGAAATTGGCCGGTCGTAGGCTTCCAGGAAACCGAGCAGTTGTGGATGGGGCGGACGGCGCACTATCGGACAATATATACCGAAAAAGGCAGGCGTCGGCCCGAGAGGTTATCGATTCGGTAATCTCCGCCGTGCCAGGGGCGCTTCGTGGAGTAGAATTGATTGACTTTCGATTTGCCGTCGAGTTGTTTTCGCGCTGCCGGAGGTTCAGTAGGAATACCATGACAAGGAGACTTAGAAAATGAATATGCGTAGGATGGCAATTGGGCTCATGCTTGCTGCGGTTTCGTGCTTTGCAGCGGACGTCGACGGCAAATGGACCGGAAACATGGCCACGCCCAATGGCGATGTTCCTGTGAACTTCACGTTTAAGGCCGAGGGCGCTACGCTATCGGGAACCACTAGCGGCCCGGCTGGCGACATTAAGATCGCCGATGGCAAAGTCGACGGCAATAATGTCTCCTTTTCCGTCACCTTTGACTTTGGCGGCATGCCGCTTACGATGAATTACAGGGGCGTCGTGGCAAAGGATGAGATCAAGTTCGCGATCGAGGTATTCGGGATGCCTCTTGAGCTGACGGTCAAAAAGACAAGCTAAACCAGAGGGAGGAAAGGATGATCACCCGACAACACTCCATGTCTCGATCGCTCGCCTCGGCTGTCGGCGTATTTGGCGCTGCCATCCTCATATCGGCGACCCCGGCCCGCGCGCAAGCTTTCGCCGACCTCAAGTCCGCGCTTGTAGACTACTCGAAGGCTGATATCGATCCTCGCAAGGCTTGCGAGGCCCTGGGCAAGTTCAAGGCAAAGGAGATCGTACAGATCGCTGCGGCGGCGATGCCCGCGGCAAGCGGCGCGCCGGCCCATTGCCGCGTCACGGGTCTGATCGCACCCGAGATTGCTTTCGAAGTGAGCCTTCCGTCGAAGTGGAATGGGCGCTTTTATATGATCGGCAACGGCGGTCACGCGGGTGAGTCGCTGGACGACGCCGGCCGAGTCGCGCAACGCAATCAAGCCTTACAGCTCGGCTTCGCCTTCGCGCAGACGAACACGGGCCACGATGCTCGCAAGGAACCCGGTGGGACCTTCGTGATGAATAATCCGCAGAAGGCGATCGACTATGCCTGGCGTGCCGTACATCTCACGGCCACCACTGCCAAGGACATCACCAAGGATTACTACGGTAAGGCCGTTTCCCGCGCGTACTGGAACTCGTGCTCGAATGGCGGGCGCCAGGGCCTGCTCGAAGCGCAACGCTTTCCCAGCGATTTCGACGGCATCGTAGCGAACGCGCCTTGGGTAGATCAAACCGGCTTCACGATCGGCGCGATGTGGAACCAGAAGGCGCTGAGTCAAGCTCCGGTCACGCCGGCTAAACTTGCTCTGGTCGCCGACAGAGTGATGGCGAAGTGCGATGCGATCGACGGGCTCAAGGACGGACTGATCGACGATCCACGCAAGTGCAACTTTGACCCGAGTCGTGATGTGGCGGCCTGTAGCGCGGGTACCGACAGCGCGGACTGCCTCACCGGCGCACAGGCGGAGGCGGTCGCAAAGGTCTATGGCGGTCCGATGAGCAATGGCAAACCTTTCTTTCCTGGTTACATGCCAGGGAGCGAAGCCGTCACTACAGGCCTGTTCGGCGGCGGTACTGGCAGCGGTTGGCTGAACGTGATCGTCGGCACGCAGCCGGACGCAAAGCCCGCGGATTTCAACTTGGCGGAAAACACGATGCGCTATCTTGTGTTCACTCCGCCGAAGCCGGACTACGACTATAAGACATTCGACTTCGACCGCGATACTCGCCTGCTGGACGACTGGAGCAAGAAGGCAGATGCGAAGGACCCCGATCTTTCGAAATTCCGCAAACGCGGCGGTAAGGTGCTGATGACCTACGGGTGGGCGGACTCGATCCTGCAGCCGATGGCGGGCGTGAATTATTACGAGCAGGCGGTGGCCAAGAACGGCCCGGCGACATCAGATTTCTTCCGTCTGTTCATGGTGCCCGGTATGGCACATTGCGGCGGCGGGATCGGTCCGGATCGCCACGACCCGGTGACGGCGATGATTAACTGGGTCGAAAAGGACAAGGCTCCGGATTCGATGGTCGCCAGCCGCGTAGTCGACAACAAAGTAGTGCGAACCCGTCCTCTGTGCGCCTACCCGCAAGTCGCTCGCTACTCGGGCTCGGGCAGCATTGATGAAGCTGCCAATTTCCGTTGCGTGGCGCCCTGACGGTCACGAAGGAGGGAGCATCCATGAATGCCGTTGACGTTCAGGTCGGTGAAAAGAGAGCGAAGCGTTGGATGTTCTGGATCGGCTGGGCCGTTTCGCTCTGGCCCGCTTTCGTCGTGATATCGAGTGCTACCTGGAAGCTGACGCGAAACCCGTGGTACGTCACGGAGTTCGCTAGAATCGGCTGGCCGGACAGCGCCTTGCCGCTCCTCGCCTTCCTGCAGCTTGGCGCTCTTCTCTTGTTCTTCATTCCGCGGACGTCGCTTCTAGGCGCGATTCTGCTCACCGGTTATCTTGGCGGAGCGATCGCCACCTATGTACGTATTGGAGAGCCGTATCCAGTCCTGGTCCCGCTGTCGACCAGCATGATTGCGTGGCTGGGACTCTACCTGCGCGACGAGCGCCTTCGACAGTTGCTCCCGTTCCGACGAGGTTAGGCCACCCAACTAATCCGCTGATGGCCAGCCGCGCTGAGTGTCCTTTGGTTGCGTGCGGAAGAATGCGTTGATGGCGTGAATCTCGCCGCCCCAGACCTTGAACGCCTCGAACGTTATCAGCGCATTGCCCGGACCGTACGGGTTCATGCCACACTGCTCCTCTGAAGAAGTGGCCTTCGCTGAATACAAAAGCTGTTCATGGCCGCTGAATCAGTTCAATGCGGTTGCCAGCCGGATCGATCGCGATTCCAATGAGGACGCCAGTGTTTCCGAATGGACGAGGGTCGCCGGTCATCGAGCCGCCGGCGGCTTTGATGGAGGCGACTGTCGCCGCCATGTCCTTCACGTTGAGGATTACGTGCGCGATCGGGTCCTTTATGTCGTCGGAATCGCGATGCATGATCACGATCGGCTCGCTCTTATTGGCCTTCGCGCTCTCGACCGTCGCACCGAAGTTGACAAAGACCTCGGGTCCTCCGGCCGCATTGATCCGATTAACTTCCTGCATGCCGAACGCCGTCTGATAGAACTTTGCTAACCCTACGGTGTCTTTTGCGCCGATCCGCACCGAGTTCAGCGTCACCTGGGCGTGCGCGGCGCTCGCAAGCAGCAGCGCGATGGATACCGTGATCGCAGTGGTGTAAATTCTTTTCATGGACTCTCCCTTTACTTCATGTGCTGGAGGGACTGCTCATTCTCCAGACAGATCTCATCGATCAAGTCTGTGTCGACAACGATGCGCTGTCTCAAGGTGACTGTCCACGGCTTGGTATAAGCCTTGGGATCATCGACAGTAACCTGGATTTCGAGATGTCCGAAGTCCGGACGCCGGATTTGTTCTCGCACTTTGGCGGACTCGGTCAGCACGCTACCATTCCAATCGATCCAGGTATCGTCGCGAAATCCGATTGAGTCGATCACCAGGGTATCGCCAGACCATTTCCCCGACGAATATCCCTGCAACGAAGGGTTCGGATCAACGGGTAACGGCCGTGCATCCGTGAATACCTGGCGGTATCCGGCGTTCAGCTCGTTGAGCATCACCAAAAGACTTGGCGTGTGCACGAACTTCAGCAAGTGCGGCATCCCGTATGCGCGAATAAAGTTATCCGGCATGCATCTGATGTGTGGATCGTCTTTCGCCAGATTGTCGGTGCGCTCCTTGACAATGGGCACAAGCCAAGGCTGATAGGGCAACCCTCCCGGAAGATCGACACCGATATTCGCCATTTGACGCGAGGCCCTGATGTTACTCTGGTCACCCGGACTGTCGGTAGGATTCGGTGCCTGCTTTGGACTTGCCGCCTCCTTGGGACTCGACAGGCCTCCCGGCCGCGGCATATTGGGCTCTCCCGTCATCCAGACGCCGGAAAAATCGGGCTTGCCATCTGCCAACCGGGGCGATGGGGCCGACATGTTCACCTTGCCATCTGCCTTACGCGGCACTCCCGCGGTGGGATACTTCACCCACTGAGCGGCCAAATGAGTCGATGCGAGGGACGTGGTCAGGATGACCAGCGCGGCGGGCACGAGCGGTTTGTAGCGTCGAGAAGGAAACATGTGCGGCATTCGGCTAAAGCATACACCACGGAAGTCACTTCATGTGCTTGAGGGACTGCTCGTTTTCCAGGCAGATTTCGTCGATCAATTCGGTGTCGACAATGAGGCGTTCCCTGATCATCACCGTCCACGGCTTCGTATATGCCTTCGGATCGTCGACGGTAACCTGGATTTCGAGGTGTCCGAAGTCCGGGCGCCGGATCTGCTCTCGCACTTTGGCCGCCTCGGTCAGCGCACTGCCATTCCAATCGATCCAGGTATCGTCACGCAGTCCGATGGTATCGATCACCAGAGTGTCGCCCGACCATTTCGCAGACGAATATCCTTGCCACGTGGGGGTCGGATCTTCGGGCAACGGCCGTGCGTCTGTGAATACTTGCCGGTATCCGGCGTTCCATTCATTGAGCACCAGGAAAAGATTGGGCGTGTGGACGAACTTCAGCAAATGCGGCATCCCATAGGCGCGAAGAAAATTGTCCGGCAAGCAAATGATGTGGGGGTCGTCTTTCGCCAGGTTGGCTGTGCGCTGCTTGACGATGGGCGCAAGCCAAGGTTGATACGGCAGCCCTCCCGGAAGTTCGACACCGAGATTCACCATTCGGCGCGATGTAGTGGCGTCATGAGGATTCGGCGGGACTCCCGGCCGGCGCGGATCGACTTCGTCACTGGTCCAGATGCCGGAAAAGTCGGGTTTGCCATCCGCCAGCCGAGGCGCGGTGGCCGACATATCCACATTGCCATCGGCTTTCCGTGGCGCTCCCGCCGTGGGATAACGCACCCATTGAGCGGCCAAGGGTGTGCCCAGAACGACAAGGGCCACAGTGACAAGCGCTTCGCAACGTCGAAGAAACAGATGCCGCATTGCGCTAAGAATACACCAATGCACGAGCGTTAGGGCACTCTAAATTTCCCGGCGGCGGGCGGCGCGACAGCCTGTTCCCTTGGATGCGCAAGCTGGGGGATCCAGCCGTACGGCAGTCGATAAGCTCGATAAACCGAGTTGGTCGGGCGGGCGCCGGCAGTAAAGATCGGGAAAACATATTCCCAAATGATTGTGCCCTCTTTGGTTACCTCGAACAGCCGGCCGCTGGGGCCTTCGGTAACAATCGTGTTTCCGTTGGGCAACCTCTGCGCGCCGCTGATATTCGTCGCAAAGAACGTGGGCGACGTATATGACCAAACCAGCTTGAGTGTTACCGGATCGATCTCTAGCACGCGCGACGTCGGCCGGGCGTAAATGTTCTGTCCATCCAGTGCGATTGGACTTGGCGTTCCGTAACCGCTTGGGCCACCGTTGTCGAATATCATGACGTTGCCCGCACCCGGCAACCCTTTCGGAATGAAGTGGGCATGATGCTGCCCGATGATCTGGCGAATCGCGCGCAGTTCCGGCGAGACGCTGAAATCAGGTCCCAGCTGCCAAACGACGGATCCATCCCGCGCAATGATCGCGAGGAACGACGCTTGACGGCTGCTGATAATAACGTTATTCGGCGCAAAGCGCTGGTCGCCTTGGTCATACCAGCGGTTCGGACCCACGTAGGTCGCCGAGTTGATGTGCATCCAATCGAAAGCGCCGCGCCCGCCCCCACGCCCGGCATTGACACCAGGCGCCGATGCAATGGCCTTGCGGGCATCTTGGTTGAAATGGAAGTCATCAATGTGATCGCTCGCTACCCACTCCCAGACGATCTTCCCTTCCCAAGAGACCTCTATGATCCGGTCGTCTTCGAGCATCGCATTGGGAGCCACTTTAGGTTGAATACGGTTTGTATGCGTCAAGACCAGCGTGTTGCTGCCCGCGGTACCGGGAGTTGCCTCCGGCGAGTAGTAGCCAGCAGGGAAATCCGCACGCTGCCAGTCGTGATGCTGGCGCAGGGCCCAGATCGTCTTTGCTTCTTTTGTTTGGGCTTCCTTCGTTTGGCCATCCCGAGTTTCGATTTGCTCGTTATGGTCGAAACGCCACAGCACTTTGCCGTCGAAATCGCGCTGAACGAGTTCGAGTGATTCCTGGCGCGGAGGATTAGCCCCGGCCGCTCCTACGATGACACCGCCCGGAAACACGCGAGCCGGACCGCCGGCCGAACTGACGTAACCGTCCCATTGCTTGACGATGTTGCCGTTCATATCGATGACGATGGCGGCCTGAGTACCCAACGGTGAAATCACGGTATAACCGTTCCACGCAAGGGCAGGATCATAGATCGTTGTGCCGGTCGGATAGATGGACGGACCCGCCAAAACGATCGCCGATACCAATGCCGCCACCGTACCAGAAATAACTCCCATACACCGCGTCATCAGGTCTCCTTATTAGCTGCAGTCGCACTCGGGCAATGCGACCGAAGACTGATGTACATGATACGGGCCGTGCAGGGCTGTTGCAACGGCACATCAACCGTGCAATCGATTGTGAGTGGCCGACGATGCTCGGATGCGGCCAAGAGGGCGCTGGCGCAGGCGCCAAAAGGGCATGACCCGACGCGGTCCCTGAACTGGTTCTAGCCGATTAGAAGTACAGCTTTGCGCCGATCTGAAGAATACGTTGGCTGTTGGC
>Ga0157372_10003293_pt1 | contig 17443 bp, 18 predicted proteins | sample C55metaG_FD_115307 | JGI IMG/M metagenome (GOLD analysis project Ga0157372, IMG submission 115307) | Corn rhizosphere microbial communities from Kellogg Biological Station, Michigan, USA - C5-5 metaG | ecosystem: Host-associated > Plants > Roots > Rhizosphere > Soil | place: USA: Michigan... | reverse complement strand
GTGAGCAGGTCGCTCGGATTTACCAGCACAGAATCGCCGTAAGGATTTACACCTGCCGTGAGCGATGTATAGATGGTGTTCACCCTGTTGTGCGCCACACCTGTAAGGTCGATGGTATAGCCGGAAAGGTCGAAGGTTTGATTGTAAATGCCCGGCGTGCTGCCGACAGCCGCAGGCACGGTCACATTCACGGTGAAAGGAGCTCCGCCAATGGTTGCGCAGGGGATCTTATAGATAAAATCCACCTTTTCATGAATAAGGCTGTTCACCTTAAAGTTTACAAATCCTCTTTTTATGATAACGGTACGGAGCTGCGGACCGCCGAGGTCGTACGTGGTTTCCGAAATATTGTTGGTGATCACTTCATCACCCGGTCCGAACTGGTAGCTGATCGGAATATTAAACGCGTTGTGAATAGTGGTATCCTGGATATTGAAAAGCGTATCCATTGAGATCTTGTAAATATCGCCTTCATAAACGATCTTCATGGAGCTGTCGGCATTCGACTGCAGGATGGAATCGGGGAGGATGTTGTCGATGCTGAGGGACGCATTTACCAGCGGGGCCAGCACCTCCGTATCCCAGGAGGGGCGTTCCAGTTCCTTTCTGCAGGCATAGAATGCGAGCAATGCGGAACAGCAGAGGAACAAAGTTGTTTTTTTCATGGTAAATGCCTTTTACAAGCGATGGATCGAATCAGGTTTAAAGGTAGTAAAATAATTCAGTTTGTAAAAAAAAGACATTCTGAACAGAAACCTTGGAGGAAAATTTCGTATAAACGTCGGGGTTAATCCAATAATACTGTACCTTTGCAACTGAGTAGCATTAAAGAATTATGATCACAAAGCGTTTTTTTATTTCCTGCCTGGCATCCTCCATTGTGATGTTCGTACTTTCGTATGTATGGCACGGGATGGTGCTTACTGACTTTTCAAGGCTTTCCTATTCAAAGCACCTGTTCCTTTTCTTTGCAGCCCTGGTTTACCTGATGATCGGTTTTGTGGTTGCAAAATCCATCGATTTCAAGATCCTTGAGAAAAAATTCAAGCGCAAGCCTATACTGAGAGGCGCCATTTCGGGTGCTATCTGCGGCGTTGCTTTCTTCCTGATCGCAACGGTGGTGGGCGTTTCCTTCAGCACCGGCTCCAAGCTGGAAAACATGCTGCTGGATGTTACCTGGCAAACCATCGAGCAGATGATCGGTGGAGTGGTGGTGGGGCTCACACACTTTTTTGTGTTTGATCCGACTGCGCATTTCGAAGAATAGATCTTCCGGTAAAGCTGTGTTTTCTATAATTCGCTCCTCCGGAGCTCCTTTTTGTTTTCGTTTATTTTAAGGCTATTAACAGGCCGCTCCTCCGGAGCTAGAGTCGGAGCGTAGTTCGCTGTGTTATAAACAGGCCGCCCCGCTGGGGTCCATAGGAGCGGCCTGTTCATAACGGTGCAGTATGATGGCGCTCCGGAGGAGTGCATTATTCATAGCAATTCGCCGGTCCTCCAAAAACAAGAGCTCCGGAGGAGCGAATTATACACGCTTAGCAGCCTGTATAAAAAATAATGCAGCCCGTTTAACCTTATTTAACAGCTCTTTTCAGTATTATTACCAATCACGTGTTGCCGGTTCAGTTAATTTTACTATCTTTGCAACGGTTTTAGTCAAAATAGGATTTTTGCTGAGACGAATTATACAACTGGAACATTACTTGCCGATATTGCCCGATCCACTGATGGCGGGCCTCTTAAACTACAGTTGTCGGATTCAACTCACATACACTTCCTCGTAAGTTGACAACTGTAAATATTCACTTAATTAACATTCAATGAACAAATTTGAAGCGTTAGGGCTTGACGATGCTATCGTTAGAGCTGTAACAGAATTGGGGTTTGAGGCTCCTACACCTATCCAGGAAAAAGTAATTCCTGCATTATTAACCGGCAATACCGACCTTGTTGCATTAGCGCAGACCGGTACCGGAAAAACAGCAGCTTTCGGGTTGCCGTTAACATCCCTGATCGATTTCACATCGCGTGATACGCAGGCAGTGATCATTTGCCCTACACGCGAATTGTGTATGCAGATCACACGTGACTTACAGAGTTACACAAAGTACATCAAGGATGCAAACATCGTAGCGATCTATGGTGGAGCAAGTATCGACACACAAACACGCGAGATCAAAAGAGGAGCACAGATCGTTGTTGCAACTCCGGGCCGCTTGAACGACATGATCGACCGCAGGCGCGTTAATTTAACGAACGTTCGCTTTGCCGTGCTTGATGAGGCGGATGAGATGCTGAACATGGGCTTTAAAGAGGATCTTGACACTATCTTATCACAGACGCCGGAAGAAAAGAACACATGGTTGTTCTCTGCAACAATGCCGGATGAAGTATTGCGCATTTCTAAAAATTACATGGAAAACCCGGTGGAGATCACTGCGGGAACAAAAAATTCCGGTAATGACAATATCGAGCATATCTACTATTGTGTGCATGCACGCGACAAATACGCAGCATTGAAGCGCATCGCGGATTCAAATCCCGATATCTTTGCTATCGTTTTCTGCCGCACACGTATTGAAACACAGGAGATCGCCGATTCCCTGATCAAGGACGGCTATGGTGCAGATGCACTGCATGGCGACCTTTCCCAGTCGCAGCGCGACCACGTTATGAAGCGCTACCGCTCACGCTCGCTCCAGATGCTTGTTGCAACCGATGTGGCAGCCCGCGGGATCGACGTTGATAACGTAACGCACGTGATCAACTACAACCTTCCCGATGAGATCGAAAATTACACGCACCGTTCCGGACGTACCGCACGTGCAGGTAAGCAGGGTATCTCCATCGCTATCATCAACATGAAAGAGGTTGGAAAGATCCGCATCATCGAGCGCATCATCAAGAAAAAATTCATCCAGGGAACACTTCCTACAGGCTTTGAAGCATGTGAGAAGCAGTTGTTCAGCTTAGTGAAGAAGATCCACAACGTGGAAGTGAAGGAATCGGCGATCGAGGCTTACATGCCGAAGATCTACGACGAGCTGAAAGACCTGAGCAAAGAGGATATCATCAAGCGTTTCGTTTCCACGGAATTCAACCGCTTCCTCGATTACTACAAGAATGCACCCGATCTGAATGCAAAACAGGGAGCGAGAGGAGACGACCGCCAGTTTGCTTCAACACCGGGCATCACCAAGCTGTTCATCAACATCGGTGAAATGGACCAGCTGGATGCGGCAACCATGAAAGAATATATTTCCGAAGTTTCGGGAGTGGATAAGAATATGATCACGAACATCGATGTGAAATCGAGCTTCTCTTTTATTGAAGTGAAGACCGAAGCAGCGGAGATCATCCAGGGCACGTTCAAGAATGCGCGTTACAACAACCGTAATGTGCGGATCGAATCGCGCGGTGCAGCAGGCGGAGGCGAAGGCTTTTCACGCGAGCGCAGCAACAGCCGCGGTGCGGGATTCTATGGCGAAAAACGCTCTTATGGCGGCGGAGGCGGTAACCGTGGTGGTTACGGCGGAGAACGCAAGAGCTTTGGAGAAAGAAAAAGCTATGGCAGCGAAAGAGGCGGAGAGCGCAAGGAAAGAAGCTTTGAAAAAAGCTTCAGCGACCGCAAGCCTTCATTCAGCGACCGTGAACGTTCTTCTTCAAGAAGCGAATCCACAGGCGGAGAAAGAAAAAGCAATTTTTCGAGAGAGAAGCGTCCGCGCAAACAGTTTTAATAATCAGTTAGCAAAACTAAGCCGCAGGTTCAATGGAGCCTGCGGCTTTTTTATTTGCTTACCGCACAAGTAGAAAGCGTCGCGAAGAAGCCACCGAAAAATAAAAAAGGCGGGCCAAACGGTCCGCCTTTCTTTTACAATGCATTGAGCTTACTTTTTAGAAGGGGTGTTATCCTTCGGCTTCATGAGGTTGTTCATTGCCATCATTTCCTGCATGGTGCGCTGCATGTTATCGCTGGAGCCATCGAGGAAAATAACATTGCCCTTGCCGTATTCTGCAAAATTCTTGATCGCTTCCGTCCACATGCTGAAGAGGATCACCGAAGTGTCGAGGTTAGCCTGCTGCATTTCTTTGGCAGCCTGTCCCATACCCTTGGCCACCTCTTCACGGAACAAGGCAACACCCTGTCCGCGCAGCTGCGCAGCCAGGCGCTCTGCTTCCGCAGCGATCTTGATCGCATTACCTTCCGCCTCTGCAGCTTTCGTTTTTGTGATCAAAAGGGCTTGTCCTTCGTTCTCAGCAGCAGCTTTTAAGTTGCTGGATGCAACTACCTGCGCCATGGATTTAATGATCGCGTCATCAAATGTGATGTCGTTCAGCTGAAGATCGAGCAGGTGATAGCCCCATGTTTCAAGGGTTTGGTCGATCTGCTCCTTTACATCGTTCACGATCTCCTTTCTCAGGGACAATACTTCCGATTGTTTCTTGGTGGCAACAAATCCCCGGATCGAGCCTTCGATGGTGCGTACCAGCGCCTGCATCAGGCTTCGGTCGTCAATGAATTTGAAGGCCACATTCTTGATGCTTTCTTCGTTGGTGTTCACCACGGCATACAGCAGCATGGCTTTAAAGTAAACATTCGCCTGGTCGATGGTTATCGCCTGGAATTCAAGCTCCACGGAGCGGTTCTGGATGGAAACACGCCTGTAAACGCGTTCAATGAAGGGAATCTTGAGGTTCAGTCCGGGCATCATGATCCGGCGGTACTTCCCGAAAACGGTGATCACCGCAATTGTTCCCTGCTGCACGGTAACAAAGGAGAGAAAAAAGAAAAGGACGACAAACACTATTAAAAGTGTGGTAATTACTGGGGCCATAAGTTGAGAGTTTATTGGTTCTGTGCAAATGTATCATAATTTCGAGGATCGGGGCATGAGCCCTTACTTCCTTTTTTTTACTATTTTTTTGGAAGTACTTTGAAGTATTAATGTTTTGCTTATCTTTGCAGGGCTTTTTAAAAAGCGGACTGGTTTTGTAGCTCAACTGGATAGAGCATCTCACTACGGATGAGAAGGTTTGGGGTTCGAATCCCTACAAGACCACCCCTGAAGCAGAAAAACCCTGGCCTATCGGCCGGGGTTTTTCGCGTAATAAACGTTTCTGTTATTTATCTTATTTATCTAAAATAACAACATAACGAAATCCGATATACGGCGAAGGTTCCGAAAATCCGGAAAACTCATCATGCCCATGGATTTTGAGTTGCTCAGATGAGCTGTTCCATGCGCCGCCTTTTGTGTGACCCTTCTCAGAGGTCATTTCCGCTACATTTCCACACATATTATACAAGCCTAAGGTATTCGGCTTATACGAATTTACAGGAGCGGTTTCTTCCCAGGAATCATTTAACTTACCGGGCTTGGTCATCGCTTCCGATGAGCCTTTATATTGCCCGTATGGCTGTCCTGATTTATCGAAAAGGTCGCTGCCCGGCCATGAGTACACGGCATTGGGAGAATTGCCTGCGGCGGCAGCTTCCCACTCAGCAGCCGAAGGTAAACGCACGTCCTTTATTTTTTCCTTTGCATCAGCCATATATTTCTTCTTAAGCCATGTGAAAAACATCACAGCGGCCTCATGGCTGATGTTCACTACCGGAAACTCACTGTATGCCGGATGGGAGTTGTAATTTTTAACCATTCCATCGTTTTTAACCGGTTGCTCGTTCCATTTTAACGAATCAACTTTTGCAAGTGCATAACCCGACGGATCCTGCTTTCTTAAATCTGCAAGAAACAGGTTGTACAGCTTATTGGAAACTTCGTATTTCGACATCAGGCTGCTGTCTGAAATTTTAACGGTTTGGCTTTTAAGCAGTCCCTTCCAATCGTTAAAATTCTGATTGTCGTGCCTGCGGGCAAAAGACAAGAGAAATATACCTGCGATTAAATAAATGAACGTTTTCATGTTTGTATGAATTAGCGCGTGTGACAATTCAGTCTAAGTGTCGTCAAATGAGAGTTATAGTAAACATAATACAAAAAGATCCGTTGTACAAGAAATTATTTACAATTATCATCCATCCCGAAACATCATCCGGAAAGACTGTTCCGGTGCGCAAAGTCCTGTTAATTTTTCCTAAATAAAATTCCTCTTCAAAATATCAACTTACCTTTCATTCGTCATCTCAAATTCTCCAGGAATGAAACGGTACACTATTTTTTTAGCAGTTGTATGCCTGCTGCTCGGCATGAAAAAGGCTGCGGCCCAAAAGCCCGAAAAGATCTACGGCAAGAACAGGGCGCTCAGAACCAATGAGTATTACCTGCAGCAGAAAGAGCTCTGGAAAAAAGAGCTGGAAAAAGACCCGAAAAATGCGGAAGCCTGGTACAACTACTACCGCGCCGACAGGAATGCATACATCGTGGGCGAAGAAAAAGACTCGCTGAAATCGAAAGGCATCAACCGCTTTGAGCGCCTTCAGAAAATTGTGACGGACATGGAAAAGCAGGTGCCCGAATCGTACCAGTACCATTTCGTTAAATGGCTGAACGGGAACAACGACCTCAGCCTTCTCGCTGATCTTGAAAAAGCGCACCGGCTTGCACCCGGGGAGATGGAGCCCGTGATGAGCCTCGTATATTGTTACGAGATCACCGGCGATTACGTGAAGCGTGATGAGATGATCAGGACGTATTATAATTCGGGACAGTATTCGCCCGGACTGCTGAATTACGGCTATAACCAGCTGGCAGGACTTGAAAAGAATGCGATCATTTTTACCGAAGGCGATAAGGATACCGATGCCACTTTCCTGCTGCAGAAAGCAAAAGGGATCCGCACCGATGTGCGTTTGATCAATGTAAATCTCCTGCTGATCGCCACTTACCGGGAGCGCATCCTGAAAGAGCTGGAGGTTCCCGCGCCGGAATTTGATCCCAATTCAGGCAACGAAAATTTTGAAAAGTTCCGGCAATCGCTCATCGAACAGTTTGCGAAGAACAAGCAGCAGCGCCCGGTTTATGTGGCAGCTACCGTAAGCCTGCCGTATACTGAAAAGATCAGGGACCGGCTTGGCATCACCGGCCTGGCTTATTTGTACAATACCGCAAACACGGATGCAATTCAGCTGCTGAAAAAAAACTACGAGGAGATCTACGCGCTTGATTATTTGAAAGTGTATTTGCCGCACGACATTTCGGAAGGAAACGTTCACCAGTTCAACGGCAATTATCTCGCATCTCTTTTTACGCTGGCTGAATATTATAGTCTTGCCGGTAACAACGAAAGGGCGGAGCATTGGAAAGAGCTTGCAAAAAAAGTTGCCGCCGATGCCGGACGCTCCGGTGAGTTCGTGGAATTCTTCAATAAAAAATAGATTACAGGTATTGTGCGATCCAGGCTTTCGCGTCCTTGTCGTTGGAGAACACCTTTATGGGAAAAGGCGGGGATTGCATGCCGAGGTAAAGGTTGACAAGCATTTTTCCCAATGCATTTTGTGAAACAAATGCGATGGCCTTGAATATTTCGGGAAGCACCCGCTGATTGTATTCCCTGCTTTCGGAAGACGTGATGGATGAATTGGTGATATCGATCACCGCGCAGATCTTTTTTCCGTTCAGCGCGCTCTTAAAAGCTTCCGACCTTTTCTTTTGCTCATCAAAAGGAAGAGCCGGAGCTTTATGTGTAACAATGCACAGCAGGGCACCTTCGTACCAATAGCTATTGTTCGCTGTCGAAAAAACTTCTGCCGATGCCGGTGGTGTCATTGATGATCCTGGTATATATAAACGTGTTTGCCTTTCGATGAGGCTTTATCCTTTCGCACTCCTTTATCCAGCAGCATTTTCAGCACCGCAGCGGCGTTGGTTGTGCCGCCGCAGCCGACCGAGCGCATGTTTTTCAGCTTCAGCGCTTCAGGATCTTCACTCGTACCTGCAAGCCACGCCTTGTAATTTTCCCCGGAAAAGCCGGAGGACGCATCGTGCAGGCGCTTGTAAAATAAATTTAATCCCCAGAAAACGTCCATAATTTCGTGCCGACTGTTGGTGCAACAAATGTAGTCATTTTAAAAGGATATAGCTAACTTAGACCCATGAAAAGAAGCGAAATTTTTGAAATCATTCAAAAAATAGAGGATCCGCAGAAAGATTACGATAAGATTCTCGCGAATCTTCACTATACGCACTTCTTTTTAATGGACAGGTACAAGAAGCTGCTGGTGCCGTACGGACTCACATCTACACAGGCCAACATACTGGGAATCATTAATTTCTATGCGCCCGGCTCCGCATCCCTCGAACAGATCAAGGAAATGGTGCTTGAGCCTAATTCGGATGTGTCACGCACGGTTACAAGGCTGGCGGAAAAAGGCTTCGTTGAAAAAGTGGTTGATAAGGAAAACAGGAGGAAGGTAGCCATCAGGACCACATCAAAAGGGAATGCAACATTGCAAAAATTAGCCGACGACGGGGTTTTTCGTAAAATAACCGCCGATGTTGATATCCATGAAGCAAAAAACTTCGTAAGTATCCTCGAGCGGCTCAGGAAAATACTTTGAAAATGCCGGACAAATAGCCTTTATACGTTAAACCAGTGTTATGATAAATTTTACAGTAAAGAGAGAGCTGTTCAACTTCAATTACCTCCATGACTATGCTAAATATCTGTTGGAAAACAGGTTCCAGGAGTTTGTGACAGTGGGCATCCGCTTTTCGAGGGAGGCCGATCTTCCTTTGTTAAAGCCGCTGAGCAAATTCTCGGAGAAGGAGTTGGTGGAGCTGAGCCTCGAGTCGAACCGATTATTGCTCGAAGCAATGTCGAAGAACCGGATCGCCGATCATATCGAGGAAAATTCCAGGAAGTGGATCAGCAATACCTTGCAAATAATCGACAAGGACGATGTGGCGGCTGAGGACCTTACGCTTGTGTTCTATCTCCGCAGAAAGCTCTTCGCTTATTTCCTGGATGCGTATACAAAAAATGTGGTGCTGCAGAAGTTCATCATCGCCGAAGTGGATGTGTACACCACCCAGGAAGAGCTGATCTCCTACAATATTTACCTGAAGATGCAGCAGGAAAAGCTGGCGCAGATGAACAGGGAGCTTGCCTTTCAGCGCGAGCTGCTGCTCGAAGCGCAGGAAATGGGCGGAATGGGATCGTTCTCCATCAATTTTAAGGACCAGTCGAAAAGCATCTTTACGCCCGAGTATAAAAAGATCTTTGAAATGGAGAACATCACCACCTTCGACCAGTTCTTCGAATGGGTAGTTCCGGACGACCGGCAATCGCTGGCAGCGAGCATCGCATCCGCATACAAGCATGGCGGAAGCTATGAAGTGGAATACCGCTACAAAAAAACAACCGAGAAGCGGATCTGGGCGAAAGGCTATATCATTGCAGAAAACGAGAAGCCCGTATTCATAAGAGGGGTGATCCGCGACACCACGCATTCTGCCCCGGTGGATGCAAAAAGCTTCGAAGCTGCCGAATCCTAATGCAGGCACATAATTTAGTTGTTTATCCAAATAACATTCTAATTTTGTCTGACTTAAGAAAGATCTCCATTGGGCCCGCTGTATAAATACGCTTTTATTCTCTTTCTGTTCTGCCTGCCTGTGCTCACAACTGCGCAGGAAGATGAAACACCCGCACCGGCCGCTGCGGAAGAGGCTCCGCCCGCGCCTAAAAGATATTACGTGTTCAGTCCGCGTGTTTCCGTTACCGTTCCGCATCCCATGGCGAACCCTTCCTTCAAGAAATCATTTGTCGGCATTTATGAAGCAAGCGCAGGGCTTAACTTTTACCTCTATAAAGGGATCTTCATCGGCGGAATGTACAAGAACGGCCTGCTGAAGATCACCGAGAACAAGATCGCGGATTACAACGCCAGCATGAGCATCAACAACATAGGAGGGAAGATCGGCACGGATGTGTACATCGGCGAAAAGAACAGGGTGATCTATTCCGCATCGCTTACTGTAGGGCGCAACTGGACCAGGTATTCCGGCCTCGTGGCGAAGGACCCAAAACGAATCATCCCCGACAGCTACACCACTACGTATTATGAGCCGGAGATGAATATTTTCTTCCTGATCGAATCCAATTTCGGGATCGGCGCAACACTCAGCTACAGCGTGTTCAAAAAGAATTTCGACCCCTATGAACTGGCGCTGAACGACTGGACGCAGTTCAGCAAGAACAACAGCGGCAGCACCCAATACCTGAGCTTCGGCTTCGGGTTTTATTACAGCCTCTGGAAAAAGAACACTCCTAAAAGATCCGGTTATTGAGATGAACCCGGATGAATCCCTGAAAGCAAAGCTTTACGATCATTGCCTGGAATACGCTTCCGGGCGGCTGCAGTCGATCCGATCCGCTATGGAAACCGCGCGCGAATCGGCTAACGACGACAGCAAAAGCAGCGCCGGCGACAAGCATGAGACCGGCCGCTCCATGGCGCAGCTGGAGCAGGAAAAGCTCTCCGGGCAGCTGCTGGAAGCGGAGAAGCTGCTGCAGGCGCTCAACCACATCGAACGGGGTAAAACATCCTCAGCCATTAGCCATGGGAGCCTCATCTGTACCGACAAAGGCAACTATTTTCTTTCCATCAGCGCGGGAAAGCTGCTGGTTGACGGCGAAGTGTATTTTGCAGTGTCGCCGGCCTCGCCGATCGGCGCTGTGCTGGGCCGGCTGAAGGATGAGCGGGCATTTAATTTTAACGGACAATCTTACAGAATAAAAAAAGTGTGCTGAAGGGAGGAGATACCTCTATTTGCTTATTTTTGCCATCGATATGAAATCACGTTTACTCACATATTCCATCTTTATTATTGTTGCCGCATCGCTTGTTTCCTGCGTAAGCAAAAAGAAATACCTCCGCCTCGAAAAAAGCTCGGTTGATACCGTGGCTACACTGTCAAGGGAAAAGATGCAGCTCCAGCTGATGAACGATTCACTGAAGAGGTCGCTTGTGCTGAAGGATTCCATGATCGATTCGCTCAGCTTTAAGCTGAATGAGGTCACTGTAAAAAAAGACAAGGACAGGGGCAAAACCACTGTGGCCGCTAAAAAGAGCACGCTGAGCAAAGAGCAGGAATATGAAAAAAAATCGCTGTTCCTCTATAATTTCACCAAGCTGGTGGAATGGCCCATTGAATACAACGGTACCGAGTTTGTGATCGGCGTAGTGGGCGACGAGCAATGGGTAAAGCAGCTGCAGGGCTTTATGGCTCAGAAAAAAGTTTCGGGTAAAAAGATCATCGTGGAAAAATACAAGAAAGGGGCGCGCTACAATGTGGTGTATGTTCCTTCTTCGGAAATGGGCGCTTTCTCTGTGGTGAAAAATGCGGTCAAAAAAACAAAGGCGCTGCTTGTGACCGACGATGCTGCACCGGGAACACACATTTCATTCATGCTCGACCAGGACAAAGTAAGATACCTCGTTGATAAAGTAGCGATCGAAAAAGCGGGGATGAAAGTAGGGCAGGAGCTGATGCGCTATTCAGGTTAGATCTTCCAGTATTCTTTCAGCGGTCCGAACTTCCCGAATACCGGGTCTTCTTCCGGCAAGGGCAGCTTCCGGATGTTTGCATCGGTAGCCGGCCGCTCCCCGGGTTTTCCGTAATTCATATCATAATCCTGTCCGAACGGATAAGCTCCCACACATTTGAACGTGCTTTCGGGGCTGATGTTCTTGTGCGCAACACCGGCAGGGATAATCAGCACATCGCCGGCTTCGAAGCTGGTGATAAGTCCGCGCTCACCGCCCAGCAGCACCGATGTGCGGCCCCTGTACGCGCAGAGCACTTCATGCGCCGTGCTGTGGTAGTGATGATAATCGTTGATGCCGTCTTTCCATGAATTGCCCCAGGAATTGCGTGTGAGCTCGGTTTTAATGTAAGTGGCTTTGAAGAGCGGCAGCTCCCACGCCGATTTATAAAGCAGCACCGGCAGCTGCGCATTGTTGGGAAATGTGCCGTCGTCCTTCAGGAAAAAATGCCTGACCACCATGTTTTTCAGCGTAGCCTTCATGCAGGTTTCAGCTAAAAAAAGATACCAGTTACGGCGCCGGCTTCTCTGCCGCCGGTGGCTGCTGGTAGTGTTTCAGCGACCGCACTGCGAACAGGATCCCGATAAAAAGCATGATCGCCCCTGCGATAAATGCCGCACCCGGGAAATAATAAGGAGTATTTTCCTTTGTGAAATAATAGAAGAGGCTGTTCATCATCAGCGGGCCGAGGATCGTGGTGAGGCTCATCAGGCTCGTAAGCGCACCCTGCAGCTCTCCCTGTGCGTTTACAGGCACCTGGCTCGACATGATGCCCTGCAGCGCCGGACCGGCAATTCCGCCAAGGCAGTACGGAACCAGGAACGCGAACATCATCCATCCTTTTGTTGCAAAAGCGAAAAGCACCAGGCCAAGCACATACAGTGAAAGCCCGATGAACACGGTCTTCTTTTGTCCAAGCTTCGGGATCACGATGCGGATCAAGCCGCCCTGCACACCAGCTACAAGAATGCCGACAACGCTGAGTGAAAGTCCGACCCAGAATGTGTTCCATCCGAATTTCAGCATCGTGTAAAAGGTCCAGGTAGACTCAACCGACTTTCCTGCCATGAAGAGCAGGAGGAACGTGATCACCAGCCCGGAGATCACCGGGTATCTTTTCAGGTTGAGCAGCGCGCCCACCGGGTTGGCACGTTTCCAGTCGAAGCTCCGGCGGTTGGCAACAGCTAATGATTCCGGCAGAACAAAATAACCATAGATAAAATTCAGCAATGAAAAGGAAGCCGCGACAAAGAATGGAACCCTTGCGCCCCAGGAGCCGCAGATACCGCCGATCATCGGCCCGATGATGAATCCCACGCCAAAGGCAACGCCCAGGAGACCGAAGTTTTGTGCACGCTTCTCGGGCGGACTAACATCCGCAATGTATGCACCCGCCGTGCTGAAGCTCGCCCCGCAGATGCCTGCAATGGTGCGGCCTACAAACAGCCAGGCAATTCCCGGTGCAAGCGCCATGAATACATAGTCGAGCCCGAGCCCGAAAAGCGAGATGAGCAGCACCGGCCTTCTGCCGTAACGGTCGCTCAGTCCGCCCAGCACAGGCGAAAACACGAACTGCATAAGTCCGTACGCCACGCCCAGCCATGCGCTGTAACGCGATGCATCGCTCAGGCTGCCGCCGATCAGCTCTTCAATCAGCTTCGGAAGCACAGGTATGATCACGCCAAGCCCGATCACATCAATAAGTACGGTGATAAAAAGAAAGGTGAGCGCTCGGCTATTTTGCTTGTCGGACATAGAAAAAAAATTTTCGTGAAATTACATATTTTCCTTTTTCGCGGCGGTAATAATATCGTTTTCTATTAATCATCATCTGTCACTATAGCGTCAGTTCGAGTGCGAGGTACGAGCGTATCGAGAACACGCGAACTAAATTCATTTATCAACCACATTGGGAAATTCCGAATAAAAGCAATTACTTTGTTATACCTTAATACACACGAATGGCTATTATTAAACCTTTCCGCTTCCTTCCCGGGATCAAAAGGAAAGACCTGAACCCCGACTTTGCTGATCATACCTGGTTCCGCAATCTTTTCAGCGATGAAGAAGCAGAGCAGATCTGCGCTGCCTGGAGCGATGAGCTTGCAAAGAATGCAGCGGTGAACAATGCCGGAAAAGAAGAAACACGGGATGAGCTGCGCAAATCACAGATCATGTTCCTCAAGCCGGGAAGCGCGACTGACTGGATCTACGAGCGCTTGTCGCAGGCCTGCATCCAGACCAATACCAACCGCTATAAGTTTGAGATCACCGGCTTCCAGACCGAGCTGCAGCTTGCCAATTACAGCGGCGGCGGTTTTTTCGACTGGCACATGGATTTCGGCGCAGGCGATATTTCCAACCGCAAGCTCAGCATTACCGTGCAGCTCTCCGATAGCGACGATTACGAAGGCGGCGACCTTCAGTTCATGATCAACCAGCACATCGTGAATGCGCCGAGGGAAAAAGGCACGGCCATTATTTTCCCATCCTTCGCATTGCACCGGGTAACGCCCGTAACCAAAGGAAGCCGCAAATCGATCGTAGGATGGATCGCGGGACCGCCGTACAGGTAAGGAGGCCGGAGAAGGGAGGCAGGAGGTTTTAGGTTGCAGAAAAATAACGGAACGTAAATTAACACGAACATGAAAGCATATTTTTATTTAGCCATTGCACTGCTTGCAGCAGGCTGCTCACAAACGGAAACGCAGTATGTTGCCCGCGTAAAGCTGCAAAAGCTCAGCGAAGCGGACCTGTACAATTCAGAAATGGTTTACGATGTGATCTTCGATGCGCAGGAGCTGAAGGCCGACTCGCTGAGAAATCAGAGCCGGCAGCTGTTCCTCAAAGGTATCGACCTGTATAAAAACAGGAAGGATGCGGCAGGCGCCGTGAAGCTTTTTAAGCAGTCGATCCTGATGTTCCCGGAGGCAAAGACCTATTATGAATTGGGCAATGCGCTGCTCGATGCAAAGGGCGGCAGCGAATCGCTGAAGGAAGCCGACAAGGCGTTTGACGTTGCACAGTACCTCAATTTCAAGCCGGCCTCTATGCTGTATTATAAAATGGCGGTGGTAAAAAGCCTGCGCATGCGCTCGGATCCCGATATGGGTGTGTATTCCGTGGTCAACAACCTCTCGGATGCGTTTCAGTCGGGATACTCGGATACGGCCGCGCTATTGAAGGACGAAGCGTTCGCGAATGTGATCCATACGCCTGAGTTCGGGGAGATGATGCTGAACCTGAAAACAAAGGAAGTGAAGGAAGATGCAGGAAGCCTGTTCGCACTGTTTAAAAATTCCTTCCAGGAGTACAAGCAGCCTTTCGCGATCACCTTTGACGATCTTGATAAAAACAACCGCCAGTCGATCAGCTACGACTTTGCCCGCTTTGTGCCGGAAATGCAGAACGTTAGCTTCGGCAGGGATGTGTCACACGATTTTTTCTATGTCGGTAAAATTGCGGAAACACCGGAATACACGGCGGTGATCTATTCGTCGATCAGCTTTTGGGAGCAGGACATGCAGCCGGTGAACACAAAACTGGTGACCTATGATAAGAACGGGAAGATCATCGCGTCAAAATTATTCGCAGGGCAGTTCTCCGCCGAAAAGGTGAAAACGGGAAAGATCAACAACAACGAGATCGTGCTGCAGGATTATAAACGCATCTGGAAATCGCCGATCGACCAGGTTCCCTTCTCTGATAATGAAGTGCTGAAATATGAGCTGGTTGCCACTGCCACTTTTAAGCTCACCGATGCCGGACAGATCGTTGAGGTATCCGTTCCGGCCAATTATTCCGATTCAGTTGTGTTCGCAAAAAAATAAGCTTATGAAAAAAACAGGTCTTTTTATTATACTCTCGGTCTCACTTTTGGCCTGCGAGGTAAAGCAGGAAACCGTGTACCGCGATGTGCCGGTGCTGCATGCAAGTTCCATTTACCAGCCCGATTCGGTTTATTTCTATGCTCAAAAATACGGCGACTCCAACAAGGAGCTGGCGGAATCGTATCTTAAACGGTCAAAGGAAGCGGAAGCCAGCGATCTTGAAATGGCCGTGTACTATTGCAAGCGTGCGATCACGCTCAACCCTGTTCCGGAAAATTATAAGGCTCTTTCGGCATTGCTGGAAAAGACGGGAAATTATGATGAGATGTACCGGAGCTGGGTTCCGCTTGTTGAAAAAAGATATATAAAGGATTCGCTGCACCCGGATGGAGAATACGTGTATGCTTTCGGCAACCCTGATGAGGCAAGCTATCTCGAATACATGGTGGCATGCATGCTGGCTCACGGACGCCTTTACAGCGAAACGGTTTATGATGCGAGAGAGCTCGGACTGAATGTAAATTCACTGAAGGAACGCTTCTTTTCCGACAAGCGCATGAAGATCGATATGAGCACGCCCGAAGCCAAAAACACAATGCTCCTGTTCCTTAGCGATGAAGAGCTTGCTTCGTATAACAAGCTGGAAAGCACCTTTAAAGACATGCTCTCTTCAATTAAAGATGTAGCTCCCGTGTTTGAGATCGACAAGGACAATGTGCATGAGTTCCGCTACAACGAATTCAACGGAATGGAGGAATCGGATGAGATGGACGGGCCCACCACATCCTACCTGTTTGTGAATTACCTAAAAGAAAAAAGGGAGCATCCCGATGAATGGTTACGTTATAATTACAACCATGTGATCGACATCAGCGATTCCGTAAAAGCGGTTATCTATGCGATCGACACTTCGGAAAATGCCTGTCCGGTGGAAATGCGTCATATCTATCACAGGCTGGTGACCTATAACCGGAAAGCAGAGATCATCAGCTCACAGGTGGTAGCGCTGCAATCGGGAGAAAGACTCACAACCCTGAGCTATAATATGAACAAATTTACGGTAACGGAATACAAACGCAACTGGAAAAAGCCCTACGATAAAAGGGATTTCGACAATTACATCACAGGTACCGAAAAGCTGAAGGAAAGCTCGTACATGATCCTGCCCGACGGAAGGATCAGGGATGCGGAGCCGGTGACTTCTGCATTATAATATCAGTGTAGCGGGAAGAATACCGGATCAGCAGCTCCGCGATCACCAGGTTGGGCACCCAGCTCAGATACGAAACCAGCGTGTACATTTCCTTTGCGTGCAGGTGAATAAAAAAGGGCAGGAACAGCACATAGGTGCGGAGTGTGATCGCCGACAGCGTAAGCGCGTAGCTCCTGCACATAAAGGCGAGATGGGAGCGGAGCTTTCCCTTCCTGATCTCCCGGTAGGCCATGAACGTAAAATACCACCACAACACCGAGATCGTGGCGAAAGAAACCTTTGCCGCGATGCCCCCGTTAGCATACAGCGCCATTACGAAGCCGGAAGGTGCGCTCACGAACAAAACAAGCGCAACGTGAATTTTTCCCATCATGCGATGCAGCCGCGCATACCGCGATATGAATTGTTTTACGAACTGGAAGATGCCGGTCAGTAATACAAACAGGCTGCTGCTGATGTGCGTGTAAAAAGCGATCCTCCATACGGTACTGTGAAGCACGCTCTGCTTGGTCAAAAGAAAATCAACATCATATTCAAATGAGAAATACGGTACAGTGATCTTCAGCATCAGCATGAAGAAGAAAACGCCGGAGATCACAAACAGGCAGGTGAGGAGCTGGCGGATCATCTATACAAGGGAGATCCCGTTTTTATCGGTGGTCAGCACTTCGCTCATCAGGTTGAAGAAAGGCCGCATCTTTTTAAACGTATCATTCACCTGCTTCATGAACTGCGGGCTCAGCACTTCCTTGTCGCTGAACTTTTTAACCAGCAAAAATTGCTTATAGCGCAGCAGGTCGATGTTCTCATGATCATTTGGATAGCCCTGCGGCGCGCTTTTGAGCTGTTCGCCCTGCAGGCTCCCGAATGTTTCTTTAAAGGGTTTGATCT
>Ga0157372_10003292_pt1 | contig 17450 bp, 19 predicted proteins | sample C55metaG_FD_115307 | JGI IMG/M metagenome (GOLD analysis project Ga0157372, IMG submission 115307) | Corn rhizosphere microbial communities from Kellogg Biological Station, Michigan, USA - C5-5 metaG | ecosystem: Host-associated > Plants > Roots > Rhizosphere > Soil | place: USA: Michigan... | reverse complement strand
TTTGCTTTGAAGCTCTGTGCCATTATTGAACTGATATTTATTCTCAGCGTATTGTGTTTTAATGGCCTTATCGCTTATCCCACTCATGAGCAACCCGAACGGATAATAATGATCCTCCTCCAATAACGGCCCCTCGTATGGGTCACTTGCAAATTATCAAAGAACCTAATAATGGCGGCGGCCCCATTGATTTTGGCCGACAACCGGCTTCCGTTATCTTCGGGATCCTTCAGAAGAAACCTTGATGTGAATGGCACATTTAAGTCCTTCAAAGAACCCGGTTGGGATGTATTATACCCCGAACAGAGTAAGGGTATTTGTTGATTCTAATGGTGATCCTGTTAGCTACAGGAATCCCGCACAGAAAAGTCTTATCACAAATATACATTCCCTGAAGTCTTTTTCAATCTCAAATTGTAAAAAATGAAAGAAATGGAACTTTCGCTGAAAATCATCCATCCGAATGCCGCCGGAATCGACATCGGATCAAAAACTCATTGGGTCGCAGTGGATCAAATCCCCGGTAACGTAAGAGAATTCGGGGTGTACACCAGAGATCATCAACGGCTTATCGAGCATTTGAAATCTCACGAGATATCTACTGTAGCTATGGGAAGTACAGGTAGTTACTGGCAAACTCTATTCCACGCATTACAAAAGGCTGGATTCGAAGTCATCCTGGTACAAGGTAGTCAAACAAGAAACGTCCACGGTAAGAAAACAGATATCTTGGATTGTATGTGGATCCAAAAGTTGCACTCTCTCGGACTACTCAGCTCGGGTTTTCTGCTGAGCGATTATCTCCAGACCCTTCGTACACATACTATGCACATAGAGAACATTTGGTCGAACAAACGGCCAAGTATATCAATAAAATGCAGAAAGCCTTACGATTGATGAATATCCGATTGGATGTAGCCATCCGCGACCTTACTGGCAAATCTGGCCGAGCTATACTCGAAGCCATTCTGGCCGGGCAAGGGATCCAGATTATCTGGCTTCCCTTGCCTATTTCCGCGTAAAAAAAACGCCCCAGGAAATTGCCGCGGCTCTTCACGGGAATTGGCGCAACGACCTGCTATTTGAATTGAGATCCTGCCTCAATTTCTACGATACCTACAAAAAAGAAATCCTTGTCTGTGACCAGGAAATCCAACTTATCCTATCGAACTTTCTTCCTGAACCAGAACTTTTGACTTTGGACAACAATGCTTCCGAAAAGCCAATTCGAAAACAGGCAAACAGAAATTCTCCATCATTCAACGTTCGCCAATTAGCATTCGCGCACTTAAAAATCGATCTTTTCCAAATCCCGGGCGTCAGCCATTCCACCGTACTTTGTCTGCTCTGTAATATGGGAAATGATATTAAACGCTTTCCCTCCGCCAAACGCTTCGCCAGTTGGCTCCGCCTGGTACCGAACAACAAACTAAGCGGCGGTCGAATAATAAGCAGTAAAACCCCTAGGGGTAAAAACGCAATCGCCTTAGCATTACGACAGGCTGCCAACAGTATAGGAAATCAAAAAGAACACCCCCCTCACCGCTTTCTTCAAACGGATCGCCTACCGAAAGGGCCGAAACGCTGCCATTACCGCCACAGCTCGAAAACTCGCAGTCATTTTCTGGAATATGATAATTAAAAATCAATCCTACCTGCAACCGAACACCGATTTCATAATCGCAAAGAGAAAGAATGAGCAAATAAAGAACATTAAATTGCGACTATCGAGACTGAATCTCACACATAGCGAATTGACAGACTTGTTTCAAAAAACCTCATTTCCATCAAGTTAAACATTGGTTGTAGGAAAAAGCCCATGGCAGGTCCCTTGCTCGGTAAAGTGCGTTAACGAGATCATTTTTTATCTAACGTATACCTCTCGCCACCTTCTTCTCCTTTCCACAAAAAAAGATGCCACGGCGGCTCATTTTCTAAAACCCCTTTTTCCCCCGACACTAATAGCGGAAATGAACAGGCATATTTTTGATTGCTGAATCGGTTAAAATCCAAATACACTTCCCACTGAGCTTGCCCTTTCCTAAATGTCCATTTCCCACTCCCATCAAACTTCTGATTTCTAAAGCTGTCTTTGGGAAGAAGCACATATTCGGCGGGAAATGATTTTGCGGTAAACTCGCCATTGTCAACAAGGACAACTGTAGCACCATCGGGATTTGTCCATGTTCCCACAACTTCATTATACTGAAAGTCTTTACCGCTGCATGCATGAAAAAAGAACGCTAGGATTGATACCGCTATAATGGTTATATATCTCATTTATATTTTATTGTTTCGTTCCAATCGAATGTCTGCGTCGTTGAAAAGGCACCACTGGAAAAATAATTATTCAATGGTTTGCCGATATTATTCGACCACCACTGCGTATATCCAATGACTGGCGGATGAGTAGCCGATTCCATAGTAGAAGAATTAGTGACAGAAAAATGTACTTGTGCCGTTCCCGTTTCTTCATCAATGGAAAGGATTTTATAGGTTAAACCATAAGAACCTAAATAAGTCACGGCAATGTTACCAGTTAATCCACCTGTCAGCAAAGTAGAATAGTCTCTAAAGTATTTCGGCACTCCAGAGAATCCTCCCAATGCATAATTATTCGAGTATTGTTGATTTAAAGCAAGCTTATGATTGGCAAGTCCGCTTGCGATAAGCCCCCTGGTATCAGCAATATGCTCATGTTTTCTCAATTCTCGGGTAAAGGGATCAGCCCCTCTGAAGTGATGCTCCCTTGGCCCCTTGCCAGTAAACCATTCCCATCCTACCTGCCAGGGAGATGCATCGTCGCCATGCTGGCTTTGCGCGGTTACCGTCGCCGCCTGCAATGACCCATCATCAATCCCCCCGCCTACAAAGCCATTGACAGCATTTTCATTGCCGGGATCGTATGTGTAATAGGAAGTTTGGTCACCAATGGTCCAAGCCAATACATCACCTTGCCCAATTTTAATCTTATGCGTCCCTTCTCCGTTAATCCGAACCGTATCCAAACCAAGCGGATCGCTAAAGGAAACTGGATTATTCGTCGCAAATTGATAAGGAGACAGATCAGTTAGTGTCACGGCTAAGGGATCTTGCTGCCAAAATCTCCCTCCTAGTTGTACGTCAAGCATCCGGAAGCGCGTCTCATACATGTCCAACCCGCTGCCATCGCTGAACTCTTTGCTCTGCTGTCCACTTCCAGCATTGAACCGATATTTATTCTCAGCGTAATTCGTCTTCAAGGCACGGTCGCTTATGCCTTGCATGACGAGTCCACCTGGATAATACCTACCAACCCCTTTTTTGTCCGAAGCCATTTTTGCTGGCGCTCGGATAAATGTATATTCAAAGAACTGCTTACACGCTCCCACATAACGAAGCTTGCCTTCAATCCCAACAAAAAATCCCCCGCTTGATAGAGGCTTAAAAACACACTATCCTACCGGAGAACAGAACTAAAATTAATCTTTCATAGAAACATCACACTTTTGTTAATTTTTTAATTATTCTTCAAAGCTAAACTATAAATACAGCACGTTGCACAGCTTTCTTTGGCTTTGCCTTTTTCTACATTAAAGATCGCCGTAGACGGTTTTAAATACCATAATTCTCTCTCAGAATCGCTAAGCTGTGGAAAAGTGATGGTCGATGAATTATATTCAAGTGAAACGATATCTTCCTCATGTACAACTTTATTACGGTCAGTAAATATCAATCTTGAATGATCGTCTTGAACGTCCTTTCCGTTATAAACAAATCCCACAATTTTGCCAATTGAATCTGAAGTGGTCCAATCACGAAATATAAACATGTTATCCTACTTAAATTTCGTGATATCGCGTATAGCCACTTGGCAATTTAAGCCGGATCGGCCAAGACAGTTCCGATCGGCAACTTTAATAATTTGATCTTTCAAACTCTGGCCACACCCTGATAACATAACAATCAATAAGGCACTTAGAAAATATCTCATAGATTAAATTGAATGGTTGACTAATTCATTTCTCGTCTTTGCGAGTCAATTTCCCGCTGCCTTTTATCAGCTTCTTCTTGGCCCTTTTTTGTGCGACCATTATCGTTGAGCTGCATAAATCTATTTTTTAGCTGGGAATATTTCGTGCTTGTTATTTTTGTGAGGCTGATTTTGTATGAACCATCCTTTTGTTTTTGAGCAGTCCATAGGCCTTTTGTCGCAAATCGGTCTAACACCTTAATCGCAAGATCTCGCATGCCGAGGCCTTTATTTTGATCACCTATCTCCCTTCCTATTATATTGTTTAATAAATCGACATGCATGTCGGCCTGATCGAGTGCGTCTTTTCCCGCAAAAGTCATTTGGCCTAAGTCTGCATTAGGATTCATTTCGTGCGCATTCCCAAAATCAGCAGCGGTACTGGCACTAAATTCGTTTGTAATTTGGCCTTGCCACATCGCATGTCTAAAGGCGTTACTTTCACGACCATCGCCAGTTGAAAGATATCCGCGCTTATGACAAGGCCAAGGCCAAAAAAGAAAAACCCATCCCCCTGAGAGATGCCATCCGAGAAAGACGCAAAACACAAAAGGCCTGAGTATACCGTTCTATCCTGCCCTCTGCACAAAAGCAGCTCAGTAAGCTGCCTAACGCCATTGCCACCACATCGAAGACAGGTTGCTGGATCTCGAGGGCGATCCCCGTCCACCCGGTTGTAAAAAACTAAAGGGCCGCGACGCCTGGCGCATCCGCACCGGAGACTACCGCGTCATCTATGAGATCAATGACGGCAAACTCATCGTTACCGTCATTACCATCGGCCATAGAAGAGAGGTGTACGAATGAAAGAACATTGGTCTAGCAGCAAACACATGCTCCTGCACAAACCTACTTTATACTATTATAGAAATTTAAGTCTTTTCTCCTTCTTATCATCAACTGAAAAACAAGCAATAGACCAAAAATGAATGCTATCGGTAACGACTTTTCCTTATATGAAGCCGCAAATAAAATGCCTATGGTCAAAAGGACGGATAAGGCAACAATAAAATATAGGCCAATCCTACTCGCGTAGAATGAAGGGCATAGCGAAATCTTCTGTTTATCATCCACATGCGCGTTATATTCAATTATAGTTTTCCGAATGCTTTCAACAATTTCATTTGAATCTGCAGCTGATGCATCCTTCTTCTTTTGAAAAAAAGTGAACTCGGTTGATTTTCCACCTCTGAAGTTAAATTGCATCGAGACGAGCTTATCATTCGGATAATAGATTGTATACGACTTTAATCCTGGTAAACTTACCAATATATCCCTTTCTTGGGTTCCTCCCAAAATAGTGAATCTAAATCGATCCGAATCTAATTCAATCAACATCTCTCTTGTAAACTTCTTCAGCAATAACGGCATTAAGAACAGCGGGATGACCATGGCAATAAAGTCGACAATTGTTAGAAAAGGGGACTTAAATACCTCGAGGAATAGGATTCCCAAACCCATGCAGACAAGCACGTACGCAATTGTCTTAAAAAACAGTGACTTTCTATAAATAATATAAGTTCTCATTAGTCTGAAAATAATCTATATGCTCCCAATGCAATTGACGCTACCCCAACCGCGACTTCACCTACCCCCGTTGCCATAGCTACACCTGTGGCGACCCCAAGTCCAATGGTCACAGCATCTTTCCAAGTACCTTTGCCATTTGCAACGTTGACAACAGAGTTAACCGTTTCATAGGCTGTTGCTGCCACTCCTACGCCTCTAGCCACTTGACCCAATGCTGCGCACGCCGCGGCGTTCACTAATAATCTGATAGAAAGGAGCCTGCTATAGCGTCTTTTTGACCAAGCCAAGCAGGTACATGTCTCTTAAAGAAACAGATTTGACTCCCTTTCACCAAGAGGGATTGCTCTGCTTCTGTCTTGACAAACTTTTTCTTCGAAGCGTACCTTTAGAAGACAATGGGCAATCAGGCTTGCATAATGCCGTATCAGTCTTGGTAAAAACTGTCATTCGCTTTCCTCTTTTAAACTCAATATCTATAGTAAAGAACATCTTTTTATCAGTAAAATATTCATATACCCCATACAATTCATCATCGTTTAACTCATCATTCCCTTGAGCTGTTCCCTCTCCGTTGGCCATTTTTGCTATATCCGAGTATTCACACGTATTTAAGCTTCTCTTATTTTTTGTTCTCACCAAGAATTTGATTTTCCTCGGTGACATATAACGGATATATGCTGATTGAAGCAACGTGTCATTTTCAAACTGATAAAAATCATAATTTTCTAGTGAATCAATTTGTGACTGATCCGCCCTTTTGACACTATTCGTCGTGTCTTGTACTTTTACTGCACTCTGGCTCCTTTGAAGAGAAACAGCAATGCTATCTTCTGATTTCCCATTACTATTATTGTTTACACAGGAAATTAAACCAAACAAAAGTAAAAAGCCAAACTTATGTATCATAATAAATTTCTTAACGAGTATTTTGGAAGGTTATCACATGTCCGTGAATGTTATATTTTGGCAAATTATAATTAGGAGTGTATCCGGTAGGATATCTGTACCCGTGTTCTAAAACAGAAGACGCAGATCGGGTACCATAATTTACCCCATTAGGAGCCGGCCCCTGATTGCCTCCCAAGACGACAAGTCGGCCGTCTGCGTTTATACCTGCTATAAAACCAACGTGATGATTAAACACAACAATCGCTCCCAAAGCAGGATTATTTAATTCCTGCCCCCATTTCTTTATAGCAAAATCCATCGCGTACAATGAATTATCACCTTGTATACCGGCTTGTTGAAGTGACCAGTTAACACAACCTGCACACCATGGCGTATTTTCACTGTTTACCCTTGGATCTACTGTATGAAGATATTCCAAAATTCTTGGATTATTAGTGCCATCTGCGTTACGTCGCACACCATGTGCAGCTTCCCCGGCGGCTATAAGAAGCCAAGGAGGAGCATTACCGCTTTTTTCTTCTTTCTTGGCTGTAACTGTCACAGCCTGCTCTGTATCCTCGGTGCCAGAACCAACATATCCCTGCTGGTTTGCATCTTTATTGTCAGGATCATAGGTGTAATACGAAGCATTCCCATCTTTACCCATGATTTTGAGAACATCGCCCTTTTCTGCATGAGCCTTAATTTGTATTTTCCCATCTTTGACCTGAGTCGTAGTAGTATCCAATCCTAGTGGATCCACATATCTTAACGGATTGTTTATGGCAAAGCTATAGGGACTTTGGTTTACTGAAGCCGATGACATTTGATCTATGCCATGAAATCTACCAAGCTGAGGGTCATAATTTCTAAAAACAGTTGCATACTCCTCTAGCCCGCTCCCATCACTAAATTCCTTATCCTGCAATTCCGTTCCTTGATTAAATCGATACTTGTTCTCAGCATAATTCGCTTTCAAGGCACGGTCACTTATGCCTTGCATCAAGAGTCCGTACGGGTAATAATGATTCTCCTCCAGCATTGGCCCCGCATAAGTCTTCACACTAAGATTGTCAAAGAACACTTCCCACCCGGGGGCGGCATTGCTCACATAAATATACAAAAATCCGCTTTTTGTCATCGGGATGCCCGTCATGGCCAGCGGCGGCTGCAATGTTCCACCCGCCTGCGTGCCTGCCGCAGCTACCTGCAACGCGCCGCTGCTTCCGCTAACATAGTTGAACTGATTGTCTATCGAAGAAGTCAGCGCACCCAAGAGCGGGCTCGTGGTCGTATTGTCCAATGTGCTGAATGTGCCGTGTGTCGTGCCCGTGATCGCCACCAACCCATACGCCAGCGAATTCAATTTTGGTCGAAGAGGATTCTCGACGAGAATTTTCGCCAAAATTACTTGGTATTCAATGTTACTGGTTTTCTGATTTGATCATTTCAACGACATGCGTTCTAAGAAGCTTTCCGTCGTCGGATTTTACATCGCATTTTAGGTAAAGGTGGTACCCATTTGGAGGCGCGGACAAAACCGTATCGATCAAAAAGTTACTTCCTTTAATATCACAAAGCTTTTGTTTCACATGATTTTGGTCTGCTATCCCAATAGAATAAGAATCGTCAGTGAAAGGGATCTTGGGTAAATAAGCGAAAAATTCTACTAATTGAGATCCATTTTGCTCTTCATCAGTCAGTATTACCTTCAAATCCATCTTTATTATCGAATCAAGGTTCCCATGAGTATTGTAGGTACATTCCACAATTGGCTCTTTTTCAAAATTGAGAAAACTGAAGGATTTAAGGATGTCATCCCTACGATACCATATATCCGGGCCGAATTGAAGTCCGAAATAATAATATGCAATATGCCGAAAGTTACCATCTTGATAATAATGCGCCCAATAGCCCTGTGGTTTGCCACATACATACGTAAGCGAATCTGACATAATGCCATTGGAAAAATAATCGATGCTGATGCCTGAGAGTGAATCGTTTTTGTAAGTGCGAATACCCCTCAAGTGTCCTGATCCGTCGTATATTTCAGTTCTTCCATTCCTCATGCCATTAGTGTACCTGGCTTTTATAGTGGATGACCCCTCATGAGATGTCTCTATTTTCACCTGATTATTACTGGTACATCCCGCCAAAATTAAGATTGATAAAAATAATTGCAAATCTCTTTTGATTGATAAAGAAATCACCATGGATGAAACTTTTGTGTATGAATTGTATCTCTCGTTGAACCAGAAACAGTGTCCGAACCATAAGGTGAATAAGATGTCCGTCCATTAGAATAGACCTCGTCGCGAGCAAGGCCGCCATCACTCGTATCCCTAACCGGAGGTAGTTTATTATCTCGTTGTCGCGAATTGGCGGTTTTTCTGACCAAGCGTCCATTACCCTCCGTTTCAGCAGTTGCAAGCAGGAAATCCAATAACCCAGCAGGAGTCACGTCTTTAAAATCAGGAATCCTGTCTCCATAGCCATGAGCAATATCTATTGCATCCATTGCATCTTTTGTTAGATAAATTGTCTTCTTGTTAGGGTCATAAGGACTACCATAGGCGTCTGTTCCGTCTCCTGATTCGCCATTGTATCCCATCACTTGCACTTGGGGGGACCACCATGCTGACCCGCCGGATTTCTCTATTTTTTCTGTCCCGTTCATGGGCTTTTTCATCGCCGTTGCGTCAGCAGCAGCGGCGGGAGGCTTGGGTATTTTAATAGGTGGCAAGGAGCCTTTGCTGGGTACAGGGCCAGCCTTAACCGAGGGCCCGGAGCAGGTTTTGCAACCTTTTTTGTATCCTACAACGGTAGCAGCTGCCAATTCCTGCGGATGCGCACTATCTGACAGTAACCCCATCGGATCGACCATCAAAATAGGATTACTTTCTGCAAATGAATACGGACTGTAATCTGCAGTAACTATTGCTAAAGGGTCAACCTGCCAAAACCTTCCTATTTGTGGATCATACATCCTGAAATTGGCATCGTAGGTCTCCAAACCGCTTCCATCACTGAACTCCTTATTTTGCAACTCATTACCGTCGTTGAACCGGTACTTATTCTCAGCGTAATTGCTCTTTATTGCTTTATCACTTATCCCCGCCATCGTCAGCCCAAACGGATAATACCTACCATCCCCTTTTTAACCCGAACCCGTTTTTGCTGGCGTTCGGATTTGGGTGTGTTCAAAGAACTGCTTGTAGCCCCAAGTTAGCGGATTTTCTTTTTTCAATTGAAAGAAAAAAACAACCCTGGAGGGGTCGGCGTGCTACTTTCGTTCATCTTGCCGCCGCTGCCGGGTTCGCGTGGCACATTGTTTTGAACCTCTTTTAAAGCTATTTGATGGAGGGGTAAAGAGCGAGGGGACAACACTACTGCGGACGCTGTAAAAGCCCCTTTAAGGTTCTCTATCGTCCTGCTGTCGCCGGGCTTTTATGGCGGACGCAGGAGTCGCCAACGGCGTTACTATCGCCCAGATCTATTCTATCGTTCATCGCCGGCGGCAGTCTATACTGTCGCCTTAAGTCTTCGGAACGGGCCGTTGTGGCAGCGGAGCGGTCGGGAGAGAGGTACGAACGGACGATCGCACAGCGCCCGCCACCTCCGCCATGTGGCCGGCCGTGCTGCACGGAGGAAGGCCGATAGGCCGCCGGGCAGCTAACCGCGTTCGGCCCTGGTTGTTATGCCGTAGCCACAGCGGAGGCAAGATAATTAGATAAAGCGGCCGGCCACCGGCAGGTGGCGGACAAAACATGAGGAGCGGCGCTGCCGGGCCCTAGCCCGGCAGAGGAAGCCGCGGAGGGCAGCGGAGCGAAGGGTGGCAAAACCATGCCAGGTACGGTAGCGTGGGCATTGTGGGTGGCACCTGGGCGTGGTTTTTATGTGCGGGGGCGAAGACTGCACACCTATTTTCCTGTCAAAGTCTTTTGGGTTGATCCTGCTAGGATTCAAACGCGCAGCTTAAGTTGTTGCTTTACAGAATGTACGATATAATGGTTAAGCCTGGGGTAAAACATTTGTATTATTACCAACATTATTGGTCATCCCATCGGATGATGTCTTTCCAGTTCGCTTTGCCAGTCATCGGAGCTAAGTACCTGGTAGCGCTGTGTGCTGCTCACATATTTGTGACCGGCCATATATTGCACCTGGCGCAGGTGATAGCGCCCGAGCCAGCTCGTAATGACGCTGCTACGGATCTGGTTGGCACTGGTGACCTTCGGGTTGAGCTTCTGCAGCTGCTGGATCATATGTCGCATCCGGTTGCTGATGTTGCGCTCACTGGCATCTGCCCTAACCGGCCGGGCTAAAAAAACACCTTCCTTGAACCGGTTAGCCGCAAGATATTGCTGCAGCTCCACCACCTGGTGCGCCTGCAGGGGGAGCCATCGTTCATTGCTGTGAGGCGATCCTTTGATAAAAATTTTCCCTTCTTTCAGATGGATATGCGCCGCTTCCAGTCTGGTGATCTCTTCGGTCTGCAGACCCTGGTAGATGAGCAGCCCCAGCATGATCTTCTTGGCCGGATCAACGTTCAGCTGTAACTCGTAGCGCCGGTGCAACTCTTCCAACTCGTCCATAGAGAGTAAATTATTCGGCAGCTTGCGGACGATACCTCGAACATATACCCCTGCCGCCGGATTGTCCTGCCGGCGACTTTCACTGATGAGGTAATTAAAATAATGCCGCAATATATTCAGCTGACTGTGTACCGTCTTTTTGCTTTTGCCTTTCTGCTGCAAGTGACGCATAAAGGCGACCACCTCATTGTAAGTAGTCTGCTCTCCGGTCAGCCGCTCTTCCTGGAGCCAGCCCGTAAAGCCATCGACGGCCGCGAGGTAACGGCTGATCGTCACACGGCTGTATCTTTTCGATTGAAGATACTCTTCAAAGGTCATTGCTGGATCATTTTATGGGTTCATTGATCAGATGGGTATAGAGCTGCGTACTGTCGAGTACCGCATGCCCCAGGAAGGCTGCGATCCGCTCCAACGGCATTCCGCCCTGCAAGAGATGCGTCGCAATGCTATGTCGAAGTGCATGCGTTCCTACGGACTTGGTGATGCCGGCTTTTCGCACTAGGGCCTTGATCCGGATATATAGACTTTGCTTAGTGATCGGTCTACCTTTATTCGCATCGATGAAGAGAGCCGAGCAAGGCTGTTGCAACAGCTCAGGTCTCGCCTGCCGGGTGTAAACCTCGATATCCCGGTAAGAATGTACCGCTATAGGCACATATCTTTCTTTATAGCCCTTCCCGCGCCGAACATAGAGCATTCGTCTATCGTGTAGCACATCGCTTATTTCCAGGCTGGTGCCTTCCTGCAGCCGCAGCCCACAACCATAGAACACCGACAGCATGGCCCGGTCGCGTAGCCCTAAGATATCTTCTTCGGTAGCTGCATACAGCCGGTGGATCTCCGTTCTGGTGAGCCAAACGGGCATCGGAGTTGGAGCATCCAATAACTCAAGCGTAAAGCCCACACCACTTTTTCCCGTCTGACGGATATAGCGGCTGAAGAGTTGCAGCGCCTGGATGTACTTATTGATGTGGGCAGCGCTAAAGCCCTGCCCGGTACGGACGCCGATCCGGATTTGCTGACGCTCGATAAAAGCCGTCGCGTCCTCGGCTGACAGCTGAGACAAGCTATATTTACCGCTCGCCTCCTGGTCCTGCAGGAACTCCGTCACGTGCCGCGGCAGACTCACTACGCTGGAAGGCGCATAACCCAGGACAGCGAGCCATTCGGCAAAACCTTGCCGCAAGATGTTATGCTCATCACTGTAAAGGGAGTAGTGGAGATTCATCGTTATCTTTTTTTTGCTAGTAGTACACTTTTCCGGGCCGGTGGGCCAGTCCGAGTAAAAAATTGAAGGATAACGCCGTAGGTGGTCCACTGCCGCTAGTGGGCCAGTAGGGGTCCGGTGGGCCGGCTTCGGTTTTTTATCTTGTCCAGGACTTCCTGCAGGTGATGGTCGACAGCCGAGCGTAACTGATCGTATTCTTCGTGATCGGCAATGCTGTACTCGTACTTTGCCTGCCGACTGGGGCGGCTTACTTTCAGATAGCCATACCGCTCCAGTTCCACCAGGTAACGTTTGAGGGTAGTGGGCGCCAGCCGCAGCTGCTGGCGGATATCACGCGCATGGAAGCTCGTTCTGCCTTGCGCCTGCAAGAGGACTTTCAGTCCCTCCAAAAAATTACGACTTGCTTTTGTCAGCTCATCGCTCTTGCTGAAGAGCACATCCTTTAACAGACTGAAGGCGGCCTCGATGTCACCGATGGTCGTTTCCACATAAGGATGGCCTTGAACGTCGCGTTTCAGCGGCCGCTGGTATTGGTGATAGAACGTGATCGCCTCGATAAAGGCCAGGAGCAACGTCATGGTGCGGCGCGGTTTGAACACCTGATCGGGAAGCTGAAGGTATTTCGCATAGGGATTGACTACGGTAACTGGCACCAGGACCCGCTGCACATTCTGCAGTTGCCGGCGGATATGTTGCTCGCTTTCCCGGTTGATCTCGCCGGCCGCCTGCCGGGTCTGATAGTCCAGTATCCGCGCATCCTGCTGCTTGCTGCTATCGATGTACAGAAGCAGACACCGGTTGGCATTGTCCTCATAGACTTTCTCGCGCGTCGTGCAGCCGCTGACCGATACCGGCCCTTCTACCACCAGCGTGATCGTCTTCAGGTTACCCTTACTGTCTTTGAGCGTGACGGTCTTGCTGATCCGGCGTTTGCTTTGCAGCTCGCGCAAGGGATAAAGCGAAGCCTGGGCACCATCCAGATCCTCGATGAGCAAGAGCCGGTGGCGAAGTTCCTCCCTACGGAAGTAATAAAAAGCGTTCTCCGTGACTTGCGTGATTTCGATCCTGTCCTCCGGCGGGATCAGTTCCGATACCCTTTCCTGCAGCCAGGTCTTGCCGCTGCCGCTTGATCCCAGGAAGAGCAGGTGCAAGGGAACGGATAGTTTGCGGCTGCTGTACACCAGCCAGGCGATGAGCCGGTTGATTTCCTCTCCCACGATACCCGAGCCGCCAATGTCCTCGCCCGTCCGTTCCAACAGGTTCGCCTGTTTGAGGTACTGGATCGCCGCCTGTCGCTCTGCCAGGCTGAGCTCTACCCGTTCTTCCGCTCGTGGTTGCAGGGATTCCATTCGACGGGCGCGGTAGCTTTCCAACTCGCTGGTTAGGGTGGCAATCGTACGGGTGGCCGCCTGCATAGGGATATCGAAGCTCTCGGCGATCTTGTTAATCAGTTGTTCAGTATGCGGATGGTTATACAGGTCCAGGTGATGACGCACCGGCAGCGCCGGTTTTGCTTTATGCTCCACTTTCAGCGTAACCTTCATCCGGTCCAGACCCGTCATCCGGATGCCGCCGAGAATAGTGATCAGTAATTCCCCGCTGTCATAGACAAGCAACTCCGGGTTGGCCGTGACGAGCTTTGCCGCCGGCGTTGCTGCCGCAGGAGCAGATGCTTTCGGTTGTTCGGACATGGTAGATGATGCGGGAGGTTCAATTGAAAAAGAAAAAGTCTTTCGACTTCCGATCAGTTCCGCCAGCACCCGCGGATCCTCGTGGGTCTGCAAAAGACTGTTCACATCTTCACCCTCCGGCATGGCAACGATCGAGAGTTGTACATCCGGTAGGAGGGCATGCAGGGTAGTGGTATGCTTTGAAGTAGCCGCCCTGCCGGCATCATCTCCGTTGAGCATAAAGATGATCTCTTCCAGGTGCTTTAGCCCAAGGATTGCTTGCAGGTGTTCATCCGTCAGCCCATTGGTGCCATACAGCGCCAGTACTTCATATTGGATCGACAGCTCGTGTTGCCCAGTGATCGATGCTGCATCGATGATGCTTTCCACCAGGATCAGTCGCGTGGTATCGGCTTTCGGATAACCCGGATACAGACCCTCCCGACCCGCCAGATAAAAATGCCGTTGGTCACCGTCGTTCGTAATGCTGCGGCCATAAAGGCTCACGATCTTATGATCGGCATTTCGCAGCGGGAAGATAATGCAGTCTTTTGCCCACACGTTGTACCCTTTGGCGGGGCGGCGTTTCAAAAGGCCATACTTCTCCATGCCGGCGACCAGGTGATCGTGCTTTCCTTCCCCGTGCAACCCTCCGCTATTGTAACCGATCTCGTGCTGTTCATGGTCAATGCATCGGGTCTGTAAATATTCCAGCGCCTTTTTTGTCAGCGGCAGCGCCCGTTTATAATAACTGAACACCTTACCCAGGACGGCTTGCTTTTCCAGTTCGTCTGTGCTCTCGATAAAGAGCTTGCTCGCCGCTGAAGTTGTTGGGGAGCTGAGGGGAGTCGAACCAGCTCCACAAAGTGCCGTGGCCTTCAGCAGCGCCTCATGCTTGCTGCATTTTTCCATCAACTGGATGAACTGTATCTGATCGCCCGTACCGGCCGTACAGTTGCTGCTGAAGCAGCAGTAAGTATTTGTTTTGGGATAGACCTGCAGGCTCGGCGTTTTATCCGGATGGAAGGGGCAGTGCAGCCGGTCGTGCTTGTCGGGTTTCAGCCCGTAGTGGCCCAAAACAACCCCGATCGATAGTTGCCCCTTGATCTCCGCTATTTCCATGTGGATAATTTTTGTCTTCGTCTCTGATCAGATACAAAAATATCCCATTGTTACCAATTTCTCGCTATCCGATAATTTATTTTATCCCCAATAGTTGTCTAAATTTGTGTAAAAGCCTTAAAAATAGCAGCCTAAAATCGCTTTTTGGATATGAATACCGGTAAAATCATCGTAGAACTCAGGGAGAAAAAGGGCATGAACCAGGGCGACCTGGCGGCCAGAAGCGGCGTGTCCCGGGTCATGATCGGCAAGTACGAACGAGGGGAAGCCTCCCCTTCCATCGATGCCGCCAAGAAGATCGCCGACGCCCTGGAGGTGTCCCTCGATCACCTAGTCGGGGAAGGGATGTACAAGGGTTTTGATAAAAAGACCCTGCAGCGTTTCAGAGACCTCGAACACCTCGAGGACGATAAGAAAAAAACCCTCTTCGATCTGATCGATACCTATATCCGGGACGCCAAGGCCCGCAAGGCTTATGCGCATTAACCCATAAATTTGCTGTCTATGTCCGCCACTACATTCATCACTGACGAGAAAGGAAAAAAGATATCGGCCGTCCTTCCCATTCAGCTCTACCAGCGCCTGCTCGAAGAGTTGGAGGAGTTGAAGGATATCCGTGCCTACGATAAAGCCAAGGCCAAAAAAGAAAAACCCATCCCCCTGCGCGATGCCATCCGAGAAAGACGCAAAAGACAAAAGGCCTGAGTATACCGTTCTCATCCTTCCCTCCGCGCAAAAGCAGCTGAACAAGTTGCCCAACGCCATTGCCACCCGCATCGAAGACAGGCTGCTGGATCTCGAGCACGATCCCCGTCCACCCGGTTGTAAAAAGCTAAAAGGCCGCGACGCCTGGCGCATCCGCATCGGCGACTACCGCGTCATCTATGAGATCAATGACGGACAACTGATCGTTACCGTTATTGTCATCGGCCATAGAAGAGAAGTGTATGAGTGATTCCCAACACTAACCAATTTTCCTCCCAAATACCTTATTGGGAGGATTCTTTCTAAACGCATAATAAAGGCACGCAAAACCCAAAAAAAGCATCATTAGGATAACAACAATATCCCATGAAAGCGGATTTTCATCCGGAAACAGAAAATGACCTTCATACCCTCTTAGAAATTTGAGTTGCAGAGTATCGCCAGTTCTTATAGACGGATCTAAGTACCCGGATATCCGCTTACTATAAACATGCTCATCAAATTGAAATTTAATGTATCCTGGACTTGATTTGGGAACCGTTATTAGTCTGGTACTTACGATACTACCCCCCCTGTAAACTTTCCAATCCTTGTATGATGAAATGCTGAACGGAATGGATATCAAAAAAGGCAACAAAGCAAAACCGCCCCAAAATATTCTAGTTCTCATCCGGTTTTAAGTTTCAATTTAGGAATATATATTCTGCGTGATGTAGCGTCAGTTTGATTAATAATGACCGGTTTATAAAGCTTAGCAGGTGAAGATCTCGTAGACTCAGATGTTGTTACACTCTTCACCCCGTCAACCACTTTTGAAGCAGCAGCGCCCACGGTCGTTCTAGTAGCCTCAGTGACTTTGGTTGCTTCATGTCCATTTACCTTTATTGCCGGTACCTTCTCTGAAAGATGATCGGTCGCTTTATCAGTCACTATATCCGTAAGAATTTTGACTGGAGAGATATCCAGAGGTTTCCCTTGATCAGCGGCTTCATTGGCTTGATTTAATACAGACGCAGTTCCGGCGACAATGGCATTTGCTCCCGTCTTTGATATAGCTAAAGTAGTACCGGCAACAGCAGCATCTGCATACAACGCAGATACTCCTCCTGTAGCAGCCCCGGCCACAGTAGCAACAGCTAATTCTTTGCCGTTTATACTGGTGAGAGATTCCGACCAGCTTTTTCCCTGTAGTCTATTACTGACAACCTGAGCGCCATAATCCACTGCCGCGCCAATAATTGCACCAATTATGCAAGTCGGACATTTGCCACTTGGATCGTTATATTTGGCGGGGTCGTCCGTTCCGAATTGATATGGAGTCAAGCTCTCCTGATCATTCTTATCTGTCATTGCATCGATCTGCCAAAACCTTCCCAACTGAGGATCGTAACCTCGGGCATGTGCATCATACATTTCTAATCCACTACCATCACTGAACTCTTTATTCTGTAACTCATTCCCTCCATTGAATCTGTATTTGTTTTCATGATACTGTGTCTTCAATGCTTCATCGCTGATCCCCGCCATCGTCAACCCAAACGGATAATACCTACCATCCCCTTTTTCATCCGAACCCACTTTTGCTGGCGCTCGGATAAATGTATATTCAAAGAACTTTGTAAGCCCAAGATAATCGATTTTCTTTTTTCAATTGAAAGAAAAAAATCGCCTTCACGGAGCATCCACCTGTAAGTCAGGCT
>Ga0157372_10003291_pt1 | contig 17452 bp, 21 predicted proteins | sample C55metaG_FD_115307 | JGI IMG/M metagenome (GOLD analysis project Ga0157372, IMG submission 115307) | Corn rhizosphere microbial communities from Kellogg Biological Station, Michigan, USA - C5-5 metaG | ecosystem: Host-associated > Plants > Roots > Rhizosphere > Soil | place: USA: Michigan... | reverse complement strand
GTACGGTGAGAAGGGAGTTACTCCGGAACAGGCAAAAGCGCTCCTGGAGTACATGAAGCAACTGAGATCAACTCAGTAGACGGATTACATCTGTGTAATCAATGACTGCTCGCACAGGAAGAACCGCAACACTTTTCAGAAATTACATAAGCTTCGCGGGCGCGGTGATAGTAATCGCCGCGGTCGTGAGCATTCTGCTGCTCTTTCTCATCGAGCTGACACAAACATCCACCAACCCTTACCTGGGGATCGTCACATACGTCATCCTGCCCGCGTTCCTAATCTTCGGTATCGTCGTGATTCTCGTCGGGATGTTGCTCGAGAGACGGCGCCGCCGGCTCTCGCCATCTTCAGACATTGCGCCATATCCACGAATCGATCTGAACGAGCCACGGCAACGGCGTCTCGCGCTCGTACTCCTTACAGCGTCTTTCGTATTCGTTTGCGCGAGTGCCTTTGGTAGTTATCGCGCTTACGAGTACACGGAGTCGGTAGAGTTTTGCGGGCAGGCATGTCACAGCGTAATGAAGCCTGAGTTTGTCGCTTTTCACGCAACCTCACACGCCAGAATTCGCTGCGTCGACTGCCATGTGGGCCACGGCGCGGAGTCGTATGCCAGGTCCAAGCTTTCCGGCGCGCGTCAGCTCTTCGCCTTGATTCGCAACAACTATTCAAGACCGATCGAGACTCCGGTTCACAACATGCGCCCGGCAAATGAGACCTGCGAACAGTGTCACTGGCCGTCGAAGTTTCACGGCGCTCAGCTCAGGACCTTTAATCACTACGCCTACGATGAGCAGAACTCGTTACGTCAACAGCGAATGTTGATTAACGTCGGTGGAGGAGATCCCGGAAGTGGACCGGTTGCAGGGATTCACTGGCACATGAACCTTGCCAATGAAATTACTTTCATTGCGAACGATCAGCAGCGACAGGTGATTCCGTGGATTCGCGTCAAGGATCGCAACGGAAAAATTACGGAGTACTACGATCGCACTCGACCGCCGACCGCCGAGCAGATCGCAACCGCTGAAAAGCGTCGCATGGATTGTATCGACTGTCACAACCGCCCCGCGCATGCATACCTGCCGCCTGATGTTGCGTTGGACCAGTCGTTTGCCGCAGGCAGACTCGATCCGTCGTTGCCATATCTCAAGCGGCAGGCGGTGGAAGCCCTGAACAAGCCCTACGCAACGGAGCAGGAAGCCGTCAACGCAATCGCCTCACATCTCGATGGATTCTACCGGACCAACTACACGCAACTCTACGCGCAACGAGCTGACACGATTAAGTCAGCAATCGGCGAGACTCAGCGTATATTTAAGACTTACTTTTTCCCGGAGATGAAAACCAACTGGGCGACTCACCCGAACAATATCGGACATCTCTATTCGTCAGGCTGTTTTCGCTGTCACGATGGCGAGCACGTTAGCGATACGGGGAAGGTAATTCGAAATGATTGCAACATCTGCCATACGGTTTTATCAGATTCCGCGAGACCGGTAACGCTGCCGAAGACGATAGACTTTCAGCATCCGGTCGATCTCGGCGGGTTGGCAGATCGCAAATGCGAGACTTGCCACAAAGCGAACGAGCCGTTTAAGCATCCGATCAATCTGGGAGACATCTCGATGTTTCAGTGCGTCGAGTGTCACCCGAAAAAGTAAGCCACCAAAAAGGCACAAAAGGCGCAGTTTCGACTGCACAGGACTTCCAACGGGTTTCATGCGTCGCAAGAAGCCGCGCGCATTCTCGGGGAATCGATTAACTTCTCACGCAAAGGCCAGATGGCGCTGCGTGGTTCAAAATGAACTAGCTACGGCCTTCGGCGGTGTTTTGAGAAACTTCCGGCACAGCGTGAGGATCGCGACGCCGCGTGCTTCCGGTGGCGTTATATCGTTGAGTACGTACAGAACTTGTTCGAATTGATTCGGAGGGAAGACGGCGACTGCTGACTGCAAGCTGAATCCGGTAGTGCGAATGGTGAAATCACTAACGGGTGTGACACCGCTGATTCTCTTAAATGACGGCGCTTTGTCTTCGGTTAGAGAAGCCGGTGGCGCCTTTCGCATTAGCTTCACTGCGTATAACAACCAATCGAGCGCTGCCTGAGTGTCGAAACGACCGTAGGTCGACACGATACCGAGTGCGGTGCGTGCCAGACCCTCATTGGCCTCGCTTCGCCTCACTATTGCACCAGCTTCGCGCAGCCACTCACCGGCGCGATCGGTCTCTTTATTCTCAATCAGTTTTTGAGCGCCAACGATGAAGCAAACCGCTCGTTGGCCCACGTCTTCATTCTTGACGTTGAGTCGATGAGCTTCGTCAAGATTGCCGGCAGCGATGAAGTGCAGTACGGCGCGGTACAGGAGCCAGCTTCGCACTCCCTCGCGTAACGTCTTGTCGTCAATCTTTCCGGTCAGATCTAAACCGCGTTGGTAACGCTCAACCGTCGTAGCGACTGCGGCCGTCGCGTAGCCGATGTCGCGTGTCAAAACATCCCGGCCTTTCGCGGCTGCTTCTTCAAGAAGATCCACGCGGCGTTCCGCAAAGCTTTCCTGACTTTCTCCGCGTCGCACTTCCGGTACGTCCGTACGCGGCGGGGGCGGCGTAGTCGCAAAGCGAGCTTCAGCATCAAGTTGCTGCGCACGTGTCTTTAGCAGAGCTGCCTTTTCCGGCAACTGTTCGTTGACCTGTTGAAACAACATTTCAATCGCGCTTACCAGCGATCGAGCAGCGAGCTGGGCATTACCGCCGGTTGGCAACGGCGCCGCGAGCAACAAATCACTGGCGATTTCGAGGAACTCACGGGCCAGGGCGGGGTTTTGACGACCCAACGGGACGTCTGGGCGCGCTCCGCCGAGAGCCATTTGCACTGAATTGCGATTGTCCGCGGTGTTGGCTCCGAAAACCTGGCCCGGTGTGTAGAGGTAAGAGTCAAGAGTAAGCAATTCGTTTGTATCGCTGAATCCCGCCGTTCTCAAGCGCGCGAGTGCGGCGCGAAATACCTTTTCTGCGAGTGCGGTGTCTTTCTTTTGAATACGAATGAGAGTGTTTTGAAAATTAAAAGATATGCCGTCGCGCAGGCTCTCGATGAGCAGTTCCGCTGCCGCCTTTGGATTCTCACCGACTAATTCATTAGCCATCTGGAGAAGCACGGCGCTGCGGGCGGTTCTGTCATCAAAGGTTCCGCGCTCCTCCTTCGCAGCGGACTTACTCTCTTCAACCATTTCTTCGAGCCATGTCGCGGCCAACTCAGGAGCTCGTTTCCTTGCGACCAGTAAGACCTCGCGTCGCACGGAATTGCGCAGAGATGGATTAGTGAAAGTCGAGCGTTCACGCTTTGGCTCTTCGACTTTTGCCGTCGCACTCCAGGCGGCTTTCAAAAAATTCTTTGCGTTGTCGGGGTTAGTGTCCCAGATAAGATCTGCAATTTGTGCCTGAGTCCGAGCGGCGACTACCTTGTCGTCCCATTTTGTGGCTTCATCGGCTGTCGAGTTGAGCAGATCGTTGATTCTCTTTAATAACTGCTGCTGACTGGATGGTGTTTCTTGTGCCTGGGTGTGTAAAAAGCCGGGACCTGCGCAAATAAGCAGAATTGCGATTCTGAAAGTATTAGCAACTAATCGCATGACTCACCGCCACTTTGTGCTGCTAGCATGACGAGCTAATTGAGAACGATTGAGATTGCCGTCGGGCGTAACCATAAAACTCATGTAAATTGTCTTGCGCGCGATCGCTTTGTTGGGATCTTGAGGATCATCTTCATACGGCTCGGTGATAAATATCCCTGAGCGATAAACAGTCGTCTTCAACTCCGCGTCGAAGATCTTCACTGAATAATGCGTCAACAAATGAGCAAATTTTGTTCGCTGCGCGTCCGGAACCCTTGGTTTGAAGGACACTCCGGTTAAGTGAATAGTCCGTTCCTTAAGGCTGGCTAAACGCCTTGTCCTTTTATGACCTTGCGCCAGTAATACTCTCCCGGGAAACTCTTCTGGCGTCGGGTTAGAAGGGCCTCTGGGGGCACGTGCCAGAGCCTCGTAATATTTGTCTTCCGGCACAAAAAAGAGCTGATAAGAGAGTTCCCAATAACTCTGTTTGTTTCTTGCCCCAGGTAAATCGACGAGGGTAGCTATAAATTCGAGGTCGTCCGCATAAACGGGTGGTGCGTATAAATTTGGTTCTCGCACTGTGAAGCCGGTGTTTCCGCGCTGCGCCTTTAATACACCGAAGGAAGACACACCCAGCGACTGGGGTGAAAAGGAACTTAAGAGGACACACCACTGCAAAAGGCCAATCGTGAGAAAGCCTGTCATAATTTCGCGATCCTTAATGGAATTAGAAAACCCAGACCTTACATACGTCTAGCACTGCGGGCTTTCGACGATCTCAAATCCCGCTTCTACCAGTACGTTTTTGCAGGTATATCCGGGAAAGAGATTACTACATGAGCAAGTATAGTAGCACCATCCCGCGCATTCATAACTGTAGCTACAATCATAGTTTCCGTATGCATTGCCGCCTACTATCCTGGAGTCACAAGACGCTTGCGCAACCGCATGAGAAAGACCAAGTGTTAGCCCTGTCCCGATGAGCACCGCGAGCAACCTAAGCTTCAGACTCTTCATAACATAACCTCCTCTGAGATTGAAGCGTTTGGGAGCAGACTTATCCTCTCTATCGTTGCGGGAGGAACGGTGCGGGAAGCCATTTATGACGTGATGAGGGGAACAGCGACGGACTATACTCTACAGCGAATATCGTGTCAAACAAAATCGTAAAAGGGTAGTGTCTTAATTCGGATTTCTCTGTGCAACCTCTGTGTCCTCTGTGTCTCTGTGGTGATCTAAACCTGCAAATTTGTTAACCACAGAGACACAGAGGACACAGAGGTTGCACAGAGAAGAACCTCAAACTAAGACACTACCCGTAAAAGAATTCGACATGGGTATCTTTGCCACATTCAAAGCACAGAAACCGGCTCTGGCGGGTTAACATTGGGGCATGTTGACCAAGTCGCGAATACTGCTTCTCATCGTTATCGTTATCGCTATTTTGATAACGGCTGCCATACTGCTAGAGCAGAATTGTCCTAGCGCTGGCATCGGTCTCACCAACAAACAACGAACGCTCCATCGCCTAAAGAACAGAACTGCAGTTCCGCAACCTGCTGACTTCGATACGCGGATTACACTCGATCAGTTACTCCAGCCAGGTAATGATCACGATCGCTGGTCTACAGATCGTGCTGCCAGAATTCAGGGGTACGTGATCGACGTCGAATATGCTCGTCCCGAAGCAACGAATTGCTACCTGTCTGGTCGCGACATCCACATCCTGATTGCAAGCCGGAAAGAGGCTGCGAAAAAGGAGGAGGTCGTGGTCGAGGTCACGCCGAAACTGAGAGACTGGGCCAAAAAACAAGGTATGGATTGGTCTGAACAAACTCTACAGGCGCAGTTAGTGGGTCACTGGTGTGAATTCGAAGGCTGGTTATACTTCGACGCCGGTCATGCCGAAGAGTCCGAGAATATGGCTCCTAACAATCCCAATAACTGGCGCGCAACCGCATGGGAGATTCACCCCATTACGAAGATCACTGTGATCAAATAATCGCTACGGCAAAATACCTTCCGGCACCATCCACGGATGGATCTCCATGGCTAGTCGACCAGCCTGAACTGCCGGATCGCTTGCTGTCAAAGCCTTCGCTTCTTCCAATGAGCCAACACGAAACACGAATATTCCGCGCAAGTGGCCGTTACCGCCGAACGGTCCTGCGGCCACGAGCTTTTTCATTTCAGCCAGCTTCTCAATGTTGGCCATGTGGCCTTTCTGAATCTCTTCCGTTGCCGGTGTCTTTTCGGGAGTCCATTTTTCACCGCGCGTGAGAAACGCGAGATACGTTTGGGTCAGCTTCAATGGCTTCGCCGGTTTACCAAAGATGTCTTCCGACCACCACTGATGCATTTCAGCTACACGGAATCCGGACGCGACCGACGGATCCGCTTCGGCCCATGTCTTCGCTTCCTCAGCGGACGCTGCACGAAATATGAATACACCGTCGATTTCGCCGCCGTCGTTGAGCGGCCCCGCGAGCACGGCCTTACCGGAGTCGAGCAGCGAAACAACGTAGTTGACGTGTTCCTGGTGCAGACGCTTTGTTTCTGCGTTCTCGGCGGCGCTCCATTTTGGTCCATGCTTCAGTAGCGCCATGTGAAACTCGACCAGTTTGTGCGTTGGTTCGGTTTTGGCTTCCGGTTTCTCCTGCGCTGAAGAAGTCACAACGAGAAGCATTAGGACCATTAATACACGATAGAAACTTTTCATTCTGTACTCCTGAAGTTCATTCTGCTCGCAGGTCATTCAGTATTTCGTACCGCAGAGGTTACTCATTATCTAACAACCGGGTGGTGTTTTCGGTGACGCTCGGTGGTTGGGCCAACTCGTTGGTTCTCACGTGCTGCCGCCCGGCGGGGATGGGATTGTTAACAGCCGGGGGTAATGAGCCGCGCGTTGAGGCTGACCCTAAGGTCGATGTCTGAGTTGCTTGTGTAGTTGCCGGTGCAGGCACAGTCTTGTCGCTGAAAAGGCGTGCATACAGCATCAATACAAGGGACACAAAGAAGAGAATGATCGGAACAACCATTGGTCCTCCCTCGTCGGCTGCAAGAGAGAACACCAGGAAAACCGGGAAGAGCACGCCACTTAAGAACATCAGTTTCGCTGCGCGTCGGATTCCTTTGCGTCGCGGCGACAAAGCCGCCGGGGGCGGTGCTTCATCTCGAGGTCTCGCCGGCAGGCGACCCCCGGCGAGCCACTCCGCCAACCCACTCAGCGCGAGCCCACAACGTGAACAGAATCTCATCTCATCGGAGATCTGCTGCTGACCACAATTAGGACAATACATAAGCTCTCAAGTTGAGGATGATTTTAGCCGAACCCATGGAAGTACGGTATGGCGATTCCTGAGGTTCCCTTCCGCATTTGGTTTCGTCACCCTGGTCGGATTGAAGCATTAACATTGGACCGTTAACCGGCTCTGACTCCGTTCGGCACTTCGTGTTCGGGCAAGGCTAGCACTGGTTTGATACCGTCTGCGTAGCCAATATCGAGCAGCATGCCCTCCGAAACTTCCCCCATGATCCGTTTAGGCTCGAGGTTAATCACAAATAATGCTTGCCTGCCGGCGATCTCGTTTGGATCCGCACGTTCCTGCTTCATTCCGGCGAGGATGGTCCTCTTGTGATCCCCGAAATCAACGGTCAATTTAACAAGCTTATCTGAACCTTTGATATCTTCAACAAGCTCGATCGTGCCGACGCGGATATCGATCTTCTCCAGCAGGTCGATAGAGATCGCCGGTTTGATAGCCGCTACTTTTATTGTCTCCATAGTGTAGGTTAAAAATGATCCAGAAGCTCCGCTAACCGTTCAAGATATAGATCCGGCTGCGCACTCAGGACACGTGCACTACTCGGATAGTCACTACGCACGCCGATCGTCATCACTTGTCCTCTACGTCCCATCTCGATGTCCTCAGGCGCATCGCCTACGTAGGCGCATTGTGACGGCGCAACATTCATCTGGCGCATTGCGCGTTCCAATCCTTCAGGATGCGGCTTCTTGTTCACGATATCCTCGTTGCAGATGATCACCGAAAACGCGTCTTTCAAGACGCATTGTTCAACCTCGCGCGACACTCGACTTCGACTGCCGCTGGTCACGATCGCGAGCTGATAACCTTTATCACCTAACGAAAGGAGCGTTTCACCCACAGCCTCAATCAACGGCGCAGACTGCTCGCCGTAGTGTTGAATCCACAATTCATCGGCCGCCTGCCAATGCTCTTTTGGTAATCCCAGAGCTTCGTACGTGGAATACCAGTTTGGCGAATAGGTCGCTTCATACACGGCATGTGCAAATGGAACTCCGAGCTCACTGAACGTCTTTTCGAAAGCAACCAGCCCCAGATGCGCTGAATCCACAAGGGTGCCATCCCAATCGAAAAGTAAAGTTTTGATCTCGCGGGTCATATGAATAGGGAAGCTTAACACGGAACCCACATCAAGCTATTGATACAGCTTCGGCGCGCCGGTTTACTTCTTCCCAATTTACGTTCTGCAAGAATGCTTCGACATACTTCGCCGCCGCGGCGCCGTAGTCCATGTGGTAGGCGTGTTCGTACATGTCGAGCACAAGCAGCGGACGCCCCATCGGAACGTTGTGCATGTGGTCCCAGGACCAGTAGTTATGGAACTCGCCTGTGTGAGCATTGTGCGCAAAGATCACCCAGCCTGACCCACCACCGAGTGCATTCGCCGTCTTCTTAAACTCGTCTTCCCACTGTTCGTAACTGCCGAACCACTGTTTGATTGTATCGAGTACCTTGCCGCCGGGCTTCGGATCGCCTCCGAGATTTGCGAAGTACAGCTCGTGCAATACAACGGATCCGCTGCGCACTAACTCTTCTCGCTTGAGATCTCCATACACGTACGCAGGAAGATCCTTTTCACTCAGCATCGCGGCGAGGCGCTGCTCGACGGCGTTGAGCGCCTTAACAGCGCCGCCGTAGTTGTTCTCCCAATGCGAGCGAATGAGTTTTTCGGATAGTCCCTTTAGCTTCGCCGGATCGAATGGCAGTGGACGAGGTTGATGCTGCCCGCCAAATGCGCGGGCCGCCGGTAGTGTCTCGGCGGACTTAGCGATTTCGTCAGTAGTAAACATTAGTGCCACTCCCGCACCGCCCGCGGCCATTTTTGCAATAGCTTCTCTTCTTGATAACCCTTTCATCTCATGCTCCTTTGATACTTGTAGGGGCGGCACTCCGTGGCCGCCCGTCGTTTGTATTTGCGATGATCGGGAGGCGACGGAGTGCCGCCCCTACAGTTGGTTTTCCTTTACCATCACTGCGAAAACAAACGTGCCACTGAGTCCAATGACTCCTGCAACGACAAACGGCACTTGCGGAGCAATACTCCAAAGCAGTCCGCCAACCACCGCCGCCGGCGTGATCGACAGACTACGCACCAGATAATAAAGACCGACCGAACGAGCACGCACATTGTCCTGTGCGAAGTCGACAATCATTGCCTTGCGTGCAGGCTCTCCGATTTCACGCAGGCCGCCGATCACGAATGCGATAATGATAAACGCAAAACTTGATGCAGCAATAATCGCCAGCGGAAACAGTGCGAAGCTCAGGAACGTCGCAATCACGAACGGTTTGCGTCCCACACGATCCGCAATCTTCCCCGCCGGAATGTAGACCAGGATGGACGTAATCATCTGAATCGCTACCAGAGTTCCGTACTGCTTGATCGTGATGCGCTGCACATTCGTGACGTAGAGAATCGTGATCACGCCTGTCATTCCTTCGCACGTGCGAATGATGACGTCTGACACGAGCAGTCGCTTCAGATCGGTATGGAAAGTTTTCCAAACGCCGACGATGCCGGTTGTGTGCAAAGCCTTGATCGTGATGTTGATCCTCGCTACCAGCAACATCGTTAACAAGGCGAGAACAAGAGTGATTAGTAGTGCGACATGAATACCTTTCACGACGCCGAGCGACGAGATAAGAACGCCGCCCGCGAGTGGCGCAATCACAATCGGTACGCGCTTCAGGATCGATTGCAACGTGAAACCCATTGCTCGCCGTTCTCTCGGCAACGCATCGCCGATGATCGCGAAGATCGCCGGCGACGCCATGCTTTGCCACGCCATCACTAACGCCAAACCGACAAAGACAAACGGCCACGAAGGACTGAACAGGTAAACCACGTAACCCGCTGAAGCGAGTGCCACGAAGATCAGAAACGCCCGGCGACGACCAAAGTGATCCGCCATCCATCCGCCCGGATACTGGTAAACGGCGTCGAAGAAATCCTGCGCCGTCCCAAACAATCCGATCACCGCCGTGTTGGCCCCAAGCGCTTCCAGGTACTTTGGCAAGAACTTCTTCCACAGCTCTTCACCAAGACCGAGGATGAAGACCGCTGCCGACGCAATCGAGACATTGCGCTCGAGGCTGAGGTAGTCGACGACTCTGCCCCGGAATGTAGGTTTGAGTAACAAGCAGCGCAGTGTAACGATTGTTACAACACGCTCGCAACCCTGTTCTTACCAGGATTCATCGCTGATATAACCCGAAAGAGGTAAAGAACGTACCCTAATCGTTGGATTCGAGGTCGATTCAGAGATACACTCCTGTGTTTAAACATCCCCCACAAAAAAAGAAGAGCCCTTCCAGTTCGAATCAGAACTATTTAAAGGAGACAGCATGACCCAAACCAGTGCTACACAGCGAGAGAGCGAGCGGCCAATTCGTCCGTTTGAGGTGAATATTCCGGAAGCTGACCTGACGGATCTGCGCAGGCGCATAAAGGCGACAAGGTGGCCCGAAAAGGAAACGGTCACCGATGCATCGCAAGGCGTGCAGCTCGCGACGGTTCAGAAGCTTGCGCAGTATTGGGCGACAGATTACGACTGGCGTAAGTGCGAGGCGAAACTGAAGGCCCTGCCGCATTTCATCACCGAGATCGATGGCTTGGACATTCATTTCATTCACGTTCGTTCAAAGCATGAAAATGCTTTGCCCCTAATCGTCACACACGGATGGCCCGGCTCGATCATCGAACAGTTAAAGATCATCGAACCGCTCACGAATCCGACAGCAAATGGCGGGACCGAATCGGATGCGTTCCATCTGGTAATTCCGTCGATGCCGGGTTACGGCTTTTCCGGGAAACCCACGGCGCCTGGCTGGGGCCCGGAACGCATCGCACATGCGTGGAATGTGTTGATGAAGCGTCTCGGGTACTCGAAATATGTGGCGCAAGGCGGCGATTGGGGTGCGATTATCGTCGACCTAATGGGCGTACAGGCTCCTCCGGAATTGATTGGTATTCACACCAATATGGCTGGTGCGGTGCCGCCTGAGATTGATGCCGCGGCTTTTACCGGTGCTCCACCCCCCTCCGGCCTCGCAGCCGACGAACAGCACGCGTACGATCACCTCGCTTTCTTCTACAAGTTCGGTCTCGGATACGCCTTGGAGATGGGCAACCGCCCACAGACGCTGTATGGGATTGCCGATTCACCTGTCGGTCTGGCTGCGTGGATAATCGACCACGACATCTGGAGTTACAAGCTTATCGCTCGCGTTTTTGATGGTGAGACTGAGGGTCTCACGCGGGACGACATCCTCGACAACATTACCTTATACTGGCTGACGAACACGGGCGTGTCTTCTGCTCGTCTGTACTGGGAAAAACCGCGTGACCTCGCGTTCTTCGCGCCGAAGAATGTCCAGATCCCGGTTGCTGTCAGCGCTTTTCCAGACGACATCGATGCTCCGTCGAAGAATTGGGTGGAGAAGGCGTATCCAAAACTACTCTTCTACAACAAACACGACAAGGGCGGACACTTTGCAGCGTGGGAACAACCGGAATCTCTGGTTGCGGATCTACGCGCGGGGTTCAGATCGTTGAGGTAACGTCGGAGCAAAGACGACGGCATGTAACCATCGGCCTCCTCCAGCGTGTTACCGCTTGAAGGAGGCCGACATGATAAAACAGTTACCTTCGCTCTTGGCAAGCTGACGCAAGGAGATCATGATAGACACGTTGCAGCAGTGGCGCGAGACGGCGAGTTATTGGACCAAACACCATGACACGATTCGCACGATGTTCCTGCCGTTGACGCGGGCGCTCATCGGGCAGGCCCGTATTGCACCAGGGCAATCCGTAATCGATGTGGCGGGTGGTTCGGGTGAACCCTCACTCACTATCGCACAGGCCGTTGGACCTCTGGGATTCGTGATGTGTACCGACGCGATTGCGGAAATGGTTGCGGTGGCCGAACGTGAGGCACTCGATCGTGGGTTGAAGAACGTCGAGTTTCGACAATGCACGGCTGATTCGTTGCCGTTTGCTAATGATTTATTCGACGTGGCCGTCAGCCGGCTTGGCGTAATGTTCTTTCCTGATCCGCTCGCCGCAGTGAGAGAGATGTTGCGTGTGATAAAACCGGGAGGCCGAATCGCGCTTGCTGTATGGGGCAAAAGCGACCTCAATCCATATGCCTATGTTGTGACTGGAATTCTCTCTCGCTACGTTCCACCAACTCCGTTGCCTCCTGACGCGCCGGACGCGTTTCGTTTTGCAGAGCCGGGGAAGCTCGCCGGCATTCTCGAAGATGCGGGCGCGATCGACGTGGCCGAGTCCGTGGTTAAATTCGATATCGTAGCGCCGCTCTCACCCGAAGAGTTTTGGACGATGCGTTCCGAGATCTCGGAAACACTTCGCGAGAAGTTAAAGACGCTCTCGAGTGAGGACCAGCGACGACTGGCAACTGAAGTGCAGGAAGCGGTGAGAGAATTCTTTCCTGACGGCCAGATGAGATTTCCCGCACAGATGATTATCGTGAGCGGCGCGAAACCAAGCGGCGCTCCGTAATCCATGATCATACACGTATAATTACCGCGACTATGTTAGAGAACGTTGGGTCACTCAGCATAATGGCTGTCTTGAGCGTTGGTTTGGTGTTTGGACTGAAACACGCCACGGAAGTTGATCACGTGGTCGCTATATCGACGATTGTGAGCCGCCACAAGAATGTTTTCCATTCTTCGTTGGTTGGTGCGCTATGGGGCGCCGGGCACACCGCATCACTTCTGGTTATCGCTGCAATTGTTTTGACGTTGCGCGTAGCAATTCCGGAAACCGTAAGCGGATGGTTGGAATTTGGCGTCGCGCTCATGATTATCGGACTGGGTTTCAGTGCTCTGTGGCGCGCCTTGCGAAATAGCGGGGAAGTTCACGTCCACCTGCATACTCACGACGGTCTATCACACTCGCACGTACACTTTCACGAGCAGGAAACGAAACATCAGCCCGCCGTGCGTGCACATCACTCGCATGCAGTATCGCGCATCGGATGGAAACCTGTGTTGATCGGCATGATGCACGGGTTAGCAGGATCGGGTGCATTGACTCTGCTGGTGCTGACGCAGATCAGTTCGTCGTTTATCGGGTTCTTGTATGTGGCAACTTTTGGTCTCGGCTCGATCCTCGGCATGTTACTGATGTCAGGAATGATCGGTCTCCCTTTCGCGCTCGCCTCAAAGAAATTGACACACGTTCACCAGGGGATTCAAACTCTAGCTGCAATTCTCAGCATTTGCTTTGGCGTTTGGTACGCTTACGTCAGTTTCGGTTGAAGTATCAGCCCGTGAAAGTTCAGCAGAACTCACTCTGCATTTGTTTGCTCTAATCGAATCCAAATGCCCGAAGATAGTTGACCCGCTGTTGTCACTTATGACAACATAGCCGGACCCACTGGTCTATCAACGATGCAATCAGAAGAGATCGTGAAGGACCAGAAACACAAGGGCCGTTTCATGGATCAAAGCTGCACTTAGGGACTTTGAGACTTTTCCGGATTCGGTGAAGTTCACTTGTCTTACTGCCTTGACGATTGCCGCTGAGGGAGGCAAGGCCGATATTGCAAAGCCTATGCGAGGTCTCGGCTCTGGTGTGTTTGAGATTGCCTTGGCGTTTCGAGGCGACGCGTTCCGCGTGGTGTACATGGTACAACTCGGAGATGACATCTGGGTCGTGCATGCATTTCAGAAGAAATCTACGCGCGGTATTAAAACAGCGACATCGGAAATCAATATGGTTGGAGACCGCCTAAAGAGGCTAGCGGAGATGTTGCGATGAGGAACAGAAAGCTGGAGGTCGTAAAAGGAAGCGGAAATGTTTTTCGCGACGTGGGACACAAAGACGCCGATGTCCATCAGTTCAAGGCAATTCTAGCGGCCGAAATTATAAAGGCGCTCGATCGCGAAGGATTAAGCGTTCGCCGCGCACAGAGCCGCACCGGTATTGCAGCTGCAGACTTCTCCCGGATCCGTAACGCCGATCTCAAGCGGTTCACCGTTGATCGGTTGATGCTAATCATCAATCGGCTTGGTTCGCGAGTGGAAGTAAAGATCAGAATCCGACCTGGCGAGAAGATCGAACATCACTTGCCTGCATAGAGCCACAAAAAAGTCACAAAACACGAAACTCGTTTTGTGACTTTTGTGCCTTTTTGTGGCCGATAAGTCTTACGCAGCTTCTGCCATGCCGACACTCTGTTTCCGAGGTGCGGCTGACCGAACGCGGACCGCCGAACTTGCGCGGAGGTCTTTCCAGTTGAGCGCAACATCCGCTGCGGGAACTGCCAGCGCGAGGCAGGACCAGATCACTGCCTGCACGATTTCAACTCCGTGCGTTTCCAATCCCGTCACTCCCAACACAAAGCGTCCGGCGATAAAGACCAGGGCAACTGCATAGCTGCGTGTGGCCCACTGTCGATGCAGCGCGATCTTGCGCTTGTACGCAAAGACGAATGCGAGAGCGGCGGTGCCCATGAGCATCGCAGCGTCCACTACCGCCAGAACAGTAAACGAACGCGGTGCGCCCATGCGCTCCTCAAAATACTGAATGTACGCACCCATCGGCGCGCAAAACAACGCGCCTACTACAAACGCCCGGCCCATGATGCGATGCGCTTTAGTGAACCGTTGACGCAATCGATCCGAAAACTGAAAGGGCGCGAACAGCAGCACGATGGCGCCGAACAGACCGTGTGGCAATAACCACCACTTGAAAGACTCATAGCGCTGCCAGACCGGGTTCTCCGGTTGTACGAGGAAGCGCTCGTTGTGATAAAGCACGTAGAGGCTCGCCAAAGTAATGACAGTAAAAACAACAGGCTTCGCGTTAATTTTCATTGGGGTTACCTTCTTGTCCGTCTCGTAAGGGAATCAACATAGCAATTGCAGGCCGTCCCAGCCTGCTCCATTCTGCTAACGCGAACTTTCCCATCATTTAGGGTCACGTGACGGGTAAGAGTGAGGAAAGCCACAAAAAGGCGCAATTTATTAGAGCCGACCGGGTCTGACTCGCTTCCATAGATCGTTGAAGGCGATGGAATCGTAGAACGCGGTGGCGCTGACTATCTTTCCATTCTTCATCTGCAAGTACCAGGAATAAGTATTTTCGTAGGATTTACCGTCGCGGGCCATCGCGGCGCCGTCCCAGAGGACGATCACCATGTCGCCGTCGGTGTATATACCTCGCACGGTCGGCACGAGTGGAGTCGATAACCTCTCGTTGAAGGGGAGGACCACCTGGTCCATGAAGTCGCGGCGGCTGTGATAAGTTCCTGAGACCGTGGAGTTACCGACTATGGTCCACTTGGCATCGGAAGCAAGCAGGTCGAAGATGTTTCCGATGCCACGTCGCCAATTGTCAAAGCCGGTCTGCACGGCACGGCGGTTCTTACTCTCGACATCATGCTGCGCGGTTGCTGTCACGCTCACCGCCGCCAACAACAGAACAAGACACAAAGTCTTCCTGAACATGTGGTGCTCCTCCCGCGCTTTGGTTAGATTCTGATTTTACTCAGTGAACCCACGCTGCGGTTTTCAGTGCCCAAATGCTGTCAGGGTATCTTTGTCTGAACTGTTCCGGCAACTCACCCAACACCGTGTGATCGTTAGTCGCTTTGTAGTTGGACACGCCTTTCCAGTACAGCGCCTCCGGAGCCGCCTGCGAGTTCGGATAACGTTCGAGCACGCCGGCGTATCTGCGTTCAGCATCCGCCCAGTTTTTGTTCATAAACGAAACCCGCGCGAGTGCCAACTCCAACTGCGACCGAAACTCATCTTTTGGCAGATAGCCTTCCAGACGAAATCTCTCGTCTCCGTCTGAATCGAGTATCAGCACGGACGGAGTCCACAGTGCGTCAAAACGATGAAAGTAGACTGGATGTTCTTTGATGTGTGCTGAGAGAGGTACGAAATTCTCGTTGATGAATGAAGAGACTTCGTCGTCGCCGTATGACTCGGCTTCCAGCCGAGCGCAGGCGCCTCACGCAGGCGCCGCGCTAAAGTCGACGAGCACAGGTTTCTTTATTTCCTTCGCGTGCGCAAGTGCCGCGTCGGCGTCTTTGGTCCATTGTACGCTCATGATTTTTCTCCAATCGTGATTAACGAGGCACAATCTGTCCGCTGGCACGTAAACCGATCAACCGTGCCGGGAACACTCCGAAGTCTTCCACTTCCCAGGTGTTCCCGTCTTTGAGCTTCACGCGCGCTGCGGGGATCAGGGTGCCTTCTCCGTGACCGTTTCGGTCCAGAAACATCTCCGCATAACCAACCCTGTAGTCTTCTGATCTAGTGCCGTAACGCAACTCAAAGAAACGAATGTTGCGTTCATAAAAAACAGTCAGTTTCGTACCTCCGTTGGTCCATGGATCTGCGATGATCGCATTTGCCGGTAGACCGATGCCGGTGCCGATCTGGATCCGTCCGGCTTCCATTTTTGAGAGTGATTTTAGCAGCTCATCCTGCCCGCCGCGTGAGAGCGCCTCGTTCAATTCCCGTACCTGATTCGGTGGAGTTAAGCTCCTGACATTCAGTGTAAATGGCGTTGTTCGCCCTGAGTACCGACCGCCTATTCCAACGAACGTTCCGGTTACTCGCAGCGTTCCATCGTCACTACTCCGTGTTGGCACCGCCACGAATGCGGAGCAGCAAAGCACACACAAAATAATCAATATTGTTCGTTTCCTCATGTTCCCTCCTTGTCCGTTAAAGCGCTCACTCGCTCGGTTGTGCACGCGCTTGTATGTTCAACTCCCCGAGCCTGACGCGCAATTGTTCGTCACGTCCGTTTCGCCAAACTGTTAGCGATGCATCAGTGCCCGGCGCCGTACGGGCAACTGCATTGCGCAACGCGTTTGGATCGGCGACGGCCGCACCATTGAAGGCCGTAATCACATCTCCGGCGCGTACTCCCGCACGCTCTGCGGGGCCGCCGGAAACCACTGTGCTAACCAGCGCACCGCGCGCAGTTTGTAATCCGAGTTTCGATACCGTCTCGGGTGTTAGCGCCTGGATGGTCACACCGAGACTGCCGCGCCGGACCGTGCCGCTGCGGATGATTTGATCCATGACGTTCTTCGCCATGTTGACGGGGATCGCGAAACCGATACCGATGTTTCCGCCCGTCGGTGAGAGTATCTGCGAGTTAATGCCGATCAGTTCGCCTGTCGCACTGACGAGTGCACCCCCCGAATTGCCCTGATTGATCGGCGCGTCGGTCTGCAAAAAATCTTCAAACGAGCCGTCCGATAAGCCAGTGGACCGACCCTTTGCAGAGATGATGCCTGCGGTCACCGTCTGCTCGAGTCCGAGCGGATTGCCGATCGCCAGGACAACGTCTCCGACGCGTGCGCGATCTGAATCACCCATGTTGAGCACCGGCAAGTTACGTTCGTCGATCTTCAACACTGCCAAGTCGCTCGGTGGATCAGACCCGACGAGTTTTGCTGTAAAGCTTCTGTTGTCAGTCAACCCGACAGTGATTTCTTCGGCGCCATCGATTACGTGATG
>Ga0157372_10003288_pt1 | contig 17453 bp, 37 predicted proteins | sample C55metaG_FD_115307 | JGI IMG/M metagenome (GOLD analysis project Ga0157372, IMG submission 115307) | Corn rhizosphere microbial communities from Kellogg Biological Station, Michigan, USA - C5-5 metaG | ecosystem: Host-associated > Plants > Roots > Rhizosphere > Soil | place: USA: Michigan... | reverse complement strand
TACCGCCATTGCTGCCGCCCACCGGGTGGCACACGGCGGGGCGGTCGTGCCCCTTATTCGGGTGGTCCTTGGCATTGGCAACGCTAAGTGTTCCAAAACCAAATACCAGCACAAGTGCGCCAAACAGCGCAATAATCTTCTTCATTTTACCCCCAATAGGTTGTTGATGTTGGTACAGTCTAGCACATGTCCGACATGTCTGTCAAGGGCTATTTTTGGACAGATGTAAAGGTCGGGGTGGCCGCTAAGCGTTACCATTAAGCCAACATTTGAATCTGGCTCCCCGACCCCTCTACATCAAAAGATGTAAATAAGTAGTGCAATGATTGCCAGCACTACTAGGATAGTCCACAGTAGACCACCGCCCATATTAATCACCACCTTAATGGTATCATACTACCGGCGATTTTCTAATGCAAGCGCCCCCGGCAGGATTCGAACCCGCGTCCAGATGGGTAGAAACCATCCACTCTGTCCCCTGAGTTACGAAGGCATTGGTCGGGTGGGCTGACTTTGGACATATTATGCCACAGGGACCAGCCGGTACTTCCGGTGTAGCACCCGACCTATTTATTTGTATTTTTTTGGCTTGACCAAACCGGCCACGCCAAGATTCTCAACAACCTTATCAGAATAACGATGCCCCTTTCCTCGTTCGCATCGGGGCGAACAGAAAACAAGCGTGTCAACAATCCAAAGATGTCCAACAATTCTTACGTTACATCTGATACATTTCATATGTTAGCGTTTATACCGCCCGCGTGGCGTGTGAGTTGTTCCTGCTTTTATTGTATCACACGGTCTTACCGGTGCGCAACCTGTTGCGCCTCAGCAGCCACGTGCGGTACGTGATGTAATCATGTACAATCTCTTCGCCCTTGTCATTCACTTTACGCATATTGCAGTTAAAATGAATGTCACAAACGATTTCATTGAGTTCTTCCCAGCGGGACTTTGGCCCATCGGGTAGTGATACGGGTCCGCTCATGTCAACCTCCTTACTATGTCGTAAGGAGGTCAGCCGGTGTCGTTAATCAATTCCATCCTCAATCCCACAGGGCGCTGAAACGCTTGGCGTACAAGGCCAAGCCCTCATCCTGTGTTTTCAAAATTCTGTCTGTTTCTGCCTTGTCGCGGAAGTCATATTCCATGTTGCTGATGGTTTGGTGTGCCTTGAATCCAGCAATCATGATATCCAACTCAGACTTCCACTCATCCATGCTATGGAGGTCGGCGGGATAACCCGCGCCGTCCCTGAACCGCTCCAACGCCTGAATGTTCACCCACGCCATGTAATCTGAGAAGTTCCACCAGTCATAGGTAGAGAAACCATTGGTCATACGTTCTTCCATGTGTCTGGCAGCGTCATGCTTGTCACTGGTGTAGACCCACTTGCTTGGGTCAGACTTGACATATTCGTTGTATTCAATTCCCATGACGGTCCTTTCAGATGCATCCGAATGCGTAGTGATTGTCCATTGGAATGTGAACGATGCGATAACATACGGCACAACGTCCGGTGGTGCGGCGAATCTTCAAATCCTTCATGCGCTGAGCCATCATCTGGTTCTTGGCCTTGTTGGATGCGCCGCGTGCTTGTGTACTCATGTTAAACCCCTTTTCCGGGGTTACCGATATTTAGGTAACCCCTAAATTGTCCGGTTTAACATGGTGCCTCCTTAGCATCTATCCAGTCCTCGCTGGGAATTTTGTCTACACACGCCTTACAGGCCGGTAGAATAACAGTCTTGTCAACGGTGGTATCAAGCATGGTCAATTGACCATCAGCGGGTTGTGCATTGCACAAACTACACCATTCGGTCAACGCTTCCTCGCTCGGGCTTCCTTGTATTCGCATTCAATGACATTGACGCCATATTGGTCGCCTGCGCCAAACGCGTCTTGAATAGCATCCCATGCGTCTGACTCGTCAAAGGCTTCCACTTCTACTTTAAGCGTTACTTCGTACTCGTAAGTGTTCATGAGATAATCATATCACGTGTCAGGTAATAATGCTATCTTGGAGCGGTAGAAGGGGGTCGAACCCTCATGTATCCATTACTCTTTCAATTGGTTCGTAGCCAAAGGAGATACTACCGCATGTATCTTGAGAGCGTGTGGCGGGAATCGAACCCGCGAGAAATGATTGGAAATCACTTATGTTACCTCTACATCACACACGCAGGAGCAGAAAGTTTTACGAGTATCTGCAATTTAACTCGCTGGTAGTGTGTGGCTTTAGTATACTCCACCACTCTTCCCATTGTGCCAGCGCAGAGACTTGAACTCTGTTCCCTCGGGCTTCAACCGAGAGCATATCCATACATGCTCCACTGGCATATCTGATGGTCAAGGGAGGTAGACGTGGGGTTTGCACCCAACCGGCTTTCACTCTTGACCACCGATATATAATCATAGCACATGGCTATGGTCTTGTCAAGTCCTAAGATTGTTGACGTACTGTTCTCCTGCTTCGGTCAGACTGAATACCGGCTCGATACCGCCGTCCTCAGACTCCTGAAACGCCATTTGAAGCAGCCCCATATCAACAAGATTGTTCAGGGCCTCATCAACCTCTTGATAAAAGTCTTGTTTGACAACCTCGGCAACGGCCGGGTACTTTAATTCTAACACCGGCAGATTGAAAGTGACCAGAGGGCCTTCGTCCGCCTCTTGAATGTCAAGAATACAGCCCTCTTGGAGAAGTTCTGCAATCATGTCTGAATGACTATCCCAATCGTACATATTTCAATCCTTGATGTAAAGGAAGGCTCCAAACAGTACCGCCGCAATCAACACCATGGGGAAAGTGATGAATGGCAGCGCACCCGCGAGGAACCACAGCCCGAAGGCTCCCGCACCAGTCTTTACCAACGCAGCACCAGCGCTGCGGCTAAAAGACTCGTCACTCGTTGCCAAGGTCTTGGTCGCTACATACTTCTGAATCTCATTCATGTCATACCTTCCTATATTTGGTGATGGTGACCTCGTAAGGCTCAACTGCAAAAATCTCTGGGTCGCCGTAGTCGCCCCAATCCTGCATTTCGGTGGCGGGCGCAATGTCGTGCACCGCCACATATTCACTCTCACGACGATAGACAACCTCAATGACATCGCCCCAGCGGGGAGAATCATCAATAACCTTGCGACTGACCTGTTCGGTTTGAGTGCCCTTGTCGCGCCACTCACCGTCCACATGCTCTTGGTCAAGGTCAGGACCGTCGGGAGGATAATGTTCTTCTTTGTACCAGTTTTGCAAATCTTCTATCAAGTCAAAACTCATCAGTTCAAATCTCCTTGATTCTGGCCGAACGTGCGGCGGTACTCGTCTAGTTGCTTCTGTTCGGGTGTTCGCTGGTCAATCTTCTCCAACTCTTTGACAATCAGTTGATACTGGCGCTCGGCCTCAACCGCATTGCGTGTGTCTCTGTACTTATGCTCCATGGTTGTAAACATCAACTGACATACGTAGAATGACAACACAATGGCCGAGGACTTTTCAAAGTTTAGATTAAAAGTGTCGTGCCCCACCCACCAGATGAACAGTGTGGCAAGCAGCCAGCAAACCAAATACATGATGAAGTCGGAAATAAGCATCTTTAAATTGTTCATTGTTTTCCTACTTAGAACTCTTCGCGGATACGCTAGCACCACCGGCAACAATATTGCCAATCAGAACAAGGAAGAAGCAGTTCCAGTAGGTGGCGGTATCAAAGTAATTAATGCCTGTGTATGGTCCAATCCAGTGAACGAGAAATGCCTCAAGTAGTGATAAAAGAAATCCGACTACAGCGGCAATTAAAAGAAGAATAACAATCATTTCATTCCTATCTGTTAGGGAGTGCGGGTAATGGGACTTGAACCCACTGAGTAGGGCATGATGGAATTGAACCATCTATCGTCAGGATATAAGCCTGCTGCATCGACCGTTATGCTAATGCCCCAAGGCGGTACCGGCCCCGATTCCTTAATACCACCGGGTCATGACTCCCGGCTCCAAATCGGACTAGCCTGTCCCGTCCGACCGGTACCTTGTGTTGCAACACACCTATATCATAGCACATGGCTATGCGCCTGTCAAGACCATGCGATGGTCAATGCTAGTTCGTAAACTTGCTGCCCCTCACGCTCAGCGGACAGGTTACAGACTGCTCTGTGTACCGGCGTGAGTGTCGGGTTGAATCGCCCGACCTCACGCATTTCTCTAAAGTTGTACGCTAGTCTTATCGCATGACGCCTTTTCTTGTAGGCCTTTTGCTCATCGGCTTCATCATTAAGAGCGAATGACTTCATGGTGCGAAGGTACCGCTCATACACGCCGGTACCAACACGGTACTGAGCACGCAAGGGTCCTATGTGGTCAACTATTGGCATGCTAGAAAACATGGCCTCTAGTGCCTGCGGTACACCCATTTCACAATAGCGTAGCCATGTGCCTATGTCCATGGTCATGGAGTCCACGCCGTCAACGATTGATTGACGTGCGTACTTGGCTCTCTTTGTCTTGACCTTGGAGACGACGGTATAGAAATCTTCATCACTACCGGCGTGATTGAGACCATAAAGTCTACTTCCATGAACGGTTTTGAAAAGTACGTCCATGGTTCACCCCTTACAGTGTCCTTAGGAACTCGGTCATTTTACCGTTGTATGTGTGACTATTGTAGCCACGAGGATTCTTTGATGTTTTTAATGACTCATCATAGTAGGTGACAGTAACGGTAAAGTCGTAATCACCACCACAGGTGGGACAACCCTCCCAATATGTTGCATCATCGTCAATGCGAACGTCGGCGGTATCAGGAATATCGAAATACTTCCTGACCTCGGCTTCAAATTGCTCATAAAATGACATAATATCCTCCTAGTACACCACAACCCCTGAGAATTAACTCAGGGGTTAGGTTACTGTGCGGAATGCAAAGGAGTCGAACCCTCGCCCCGTAGGACGGCTCGTGTTTTCAAGACACGCTGCGAACCGCTTCGCGCTACATTCCAAACGCCGAGCACATTACCATTATGCTATGGGCAAACTTGCGTTCTCCCAACGGGATTCGAACCCGTATCTCTCGGCCGGTAGACGGGGTGGGAATTGAACCCACCTGAAACTTGCGTGTAAAACAAGCGCCTCCCCAATCGGCCACCCGTCCATATTATGTACTTGATATTACTTGAGGATATGTTGGAAAAGTGTACTGGTAATTATTCGCCGGTACGCGTTCATATTCCTCGGTTGTTTCACGCTCAATGACCTTGCCCTTGGCGTCAAACTTTTCTGTTACTGTCTTTTTTACCAGCCTTGTGGTAAATGTTGATGTTGTAATCATAACGTCCTCGCAACGGGGGTCGAACCCGCCTGAATGCCTCCCGTGACAGGGGAGTGACCACTCCTACCGCAGTCCCTACGAGGTTGTTTAATTATTGCGTGTGGCGCGGGAGAATCGAACTCACCTATCACTACTTTATCAGAGTAGGGCATTTACCAGTATACTACCGCCACAAAAGGCTAGATAGTTCCTGAGAACATCTAGCAGCAATATGCGCCTACCAATAGTCAGTGGTAACGTTACCTCCACCTATTCGGAGTCGAACCGAAACGCCAGTCGGAATGGAGAATTACGATATCTCGTCCTCTGAGTCCCAAACTCAGCGCGCTGCCTCTGCGCCACATTCCGTTGCCATATACTTGTTATATGATTCGATAAGCATGGGGGTTGCTGTGCCAACGTCTATTGACCTAGAAATAGTTCTAAGTCCGTGGCAAACAATACACACTAGTTCACACTTATCAATTTCTTTCAAAATATCCTCCCATGAATTATTGCAAATCATGGATGAAAGTTGATTGTCTTTCTTTTCTATGCCCAGATGGTCGAAGTGCATCATTGTAACTGGATAAATCTTACCACAATCCACACAGGGATTATTTTTCAGCGCATAGTATCTTTCGTAACGCCTCGTTCTACTTTTCTTCGAACTGTCTGCGTACTTAAGTTTTTGACCCTGACCCAAGTGGTAAGCAATGGTACCCTTTGAGCAGTCTAGTTCTTCTGCTATTTGTTTATATGTTAATCCCTCTTCGCGCAGGGAAATAATCTGTTCTCCTATTGACCGTGGTTTCGACATGCAACAAGCATATCATCGTTCGACTCTACTGTCAAATTTGAACGGTACGGATGGCGGGAATCGAACCCGCTTTTCCTAGTGCCCAAGACTAGTGGATACCCATTTTCCTACACCCGTATGTTTAATTATGTGGCACGCCGCCCGGGAGTCGAACCCGGCCCAGAGGATTTGGAGACCTTTATGCTTCCGATACACCAGCGACATATGTACACCGACTGAGCATGACCTCAGACCTCCATCCACGAAATACGCTTCTGGTGTGCTCATTACACCACCGGTATATGTTGTTGTACTTGTCCAGTATAGCACACCGTCAAGGGCTTGTCAACTCTTGCGCTTGTTTGTGTACCAGTCATAGACTTGATGAATTAGACCTAGGACAGTGACTACCGCCCCGATGCGCTTCAACCACTTCATTCTACACCATCCTTGTTGATGCTGTCAAGTAGTTCTTGTCCCCACTTGCGAGCAAATTCTATTGGAATAATATAGTCACCCATTTGAGAAAGAACCAGTTGATGTTCCGCGTGTGGTTCAACTGGTCCACCGCGAGCAAAATCATCATAGCATTCATCGTCGTTCATGTCAACCCCCTACCGGCCGCAATCTGCTGTCGCGCGGGAGCGAGCAATGGTACCCACTTGTTTATCCATGCGGTCGCACCCTGCTCATCGTCAATATCTACCAAATCATCAACCATGTCATTGATGTATGTTTCGGTTGCCAGCCAAAGCGCAACAGAAGTCAAGATGAAAGAAATATACTCGTCAGCATCTTGGGCGGTAGACTCAAGTAGAACAATAAGTTCTTGTATCTCGTCCAATATTTCTTGCTTTTTCTTGTCTTGAGCCTCTTGACGCTGATGTCCTATATTTGATGATACGGCTATTAGGAGCCTAATGAGGTACCGGCGCTGCGGCCACGTCAATGTGCTGATGCGGCGACGTAAATAATCCAATCTTAGTACCGCGTCGTCCAGCGTGTCTATATCTGGTTTGTATGTAAAGAAATTTGGGGCTTGTCCTACAGGTACCGGCGCGGTGGTGCTGGGGTCAGTAGATTCCTCTGCAAATCCATAACGCTCAACCATGTCATAGTCGGCGGGCCACAAATATTCCTTCTTGACAGGACCGGCTTTTTTCTCAATGAGCATGACTCTGAAAAATCCTGTGAGATTGCCGCTCATTGCCATATTGGCAATGCGGTTGGCAGCCACTTCACGAAGATTATCAAAGTCCAACCATTCCCAATCGCGCTGAGACATTCGGGAGAGAGGAACGAAGGTCACTGTCCCGATACTCTTTCTAAGTGTGGGGGCAAAGGCTCCGTCCCACATCAGCGGTCGAACGACCTACTCGTGATAATGGCGGCTTCGCCTTGGTCTTGCAGCAACTTGTCCAAGTCATTGACAGAAACATAGGCGTCTCCACCCTTGCCGTAACCCGTGCCCCATGAGTTGTGCAGGGTGACAAATGACCTTTCCTTGTCTACGTTGTCCCATGTGGCTGGTAGCGCGGTGTCTATCTTGACAATCTTTACGCCCTTGGCAAGAATGCAATGGCCTCCCACTACCGGCCCCGACACGCTGATGAATCCATTGCTGTCAGGGTCGTACATATTCTCATACCAGTTGATGCCCAAGACCACCGGCCCTGAATAGCCGATAACCTTGAGTGCGTCCTGAACACCGAAAGCCCAGCGGTAGCCGTTAATCAGTGAGCGATTACGAGAGTTGACCAGTTCGTGAGCGGCCTTTAGGCCTGCGAGCACGCTAGTACCGGAATAATCCTCACCATCCCACTCGTCCAACTGACGAGCGCGGGAATAGAGTTGCAAAGCAAACGCCGCATCCCTAAGAACAATCTTGGGGCGTGCGGCGAGTTCGTGCGTGACACCAAAACCAACACAGGCACCTTCTCGACCTTGGTCAAGGTGAATACCACATGACCATGTGTACGACCTGAACGCTCTCGTGTCGTCGGGCGCAACGGCGGCAAAGCCGCGTGACCGCTCATCAAACTGCGGTACTCTGTCAAGAACATACTGCCTGTAATCTGTCATTTTGCTGCCGCACTAGGGGTCGAACCTAGACTTTCTTGATTCAGAGTCAAGCGTGTTGCCAATTACACCATGCGGCATTGTGGGCTGCTACGTTTCCGTCCTGACCCTTTAATCTATTGTAACACATTGATTTTTTCGTGTCAACTAACGTTACTAATCAGTTTCCAACCAATCTTGTCTTTCGGGACACCGAACAGCACAGCCAAGTCTTTAAGTTGTTGACCGACCTCTGGCTTTGAAGATTCTACACTGAACTCATATAAAGTTTCAAGATAGTGTGACTCACCCCTGAAATATGTATCGGGGTCGAAGAAGAAATAATAACAAACACCAGACATAAAGTCACCACCGTAGGTAAATCCCACAGTGTCGAATCCATTCTCATCGAGCCAATCAGGAATCTCTCCATCTTCATAAGGCTCATAATCCTTTAGTACCTGTGGTACCTCATCTTCTGGAATAGCAATTCCATATCCAATGCTGATACTGTAATCAATACCCATTAGAACAGTTCTCCTTGATTGACCTCTTGGTCGGCTAGTTCTTTGTTTCTGTATTTAAGGCAGACGATACCGGCGGCTCCACGGTCGTCAATGATGTCCATGGGTTCCTCTAGGTAGAACTCACCCTCAATGTCATAACACATCGGATAATCTACCGCGTGCAGACCATCGGTGACGGTATCCTTTTGGAACACACAACTCTTGCATTGATTTTTTTCAATAAAATGAATAGCATCGTGAACATATTCAAAACGGTAGTCACGATGTGGCGTGTAGGTCATTTTATACTCCTTATGCCGTAGTTGGCTCCGCGCTTGGAGGCCGTCCATGTGGCGGTCAATGCGCCTGCGGCCACGTCCAAGGTACCGTCTTGAATGCCCTTGACCAAATCAGCCACAAACATGGGGTACCGGCGGTCATTGTCGTCGGTCAAAATAATCACCTTGGAGGACCGTCCGGTACGCATTGAATCCACCGTCAGTGTAGCATGAAACGGCGTGACCGTCAACCACCCCTTGTGATTGTAGTCAGGATAACTCAGCCAGTTACCATCAATATCAACCGGAACCTCGGGTGCCTTGGGATTCCATGAGTGAACAATGTTATATCTCATCGTACCTTCTTATATGCTTTGATTGAGTATTCCTCTACCGGCTCAAATACGAAACATGAAACGTAGTCATTGTCCCAATCGAAATCATCGGCAGACGTGTCGCACTCTAAACCAAACTCATCACCATTTGGCTCAATGTATGATTCACCATGCTTAGAGATATCATCCCACCACGAGTAGCCGAACAACTTGTTGTCGCTCTCACGACGAATGACGGTAATCATACACAGACCTTGGTAAAAATCATCGTTCTCCAAGAACGAGCCAAGCGACCGATAAGTTCGTCCAGTCGTGTCTGTCTTTATTATATCAGTGTCATACATAAGGTCATACTTTGAGTCCTCATAACTATTTTCATTGGCCTCAAAAACAGGAAAGTCAGGTTCTATCTCTTTAGACATTACTCAGTCTCAATTCTACTTCATCAATGTACGGGCCATCGTCAATATACAACGATGTTTCGGTCAACTCAATAGCGTAGTCGATTGTATCTTCTTCAATACTCTCGATGAATGCTGTCAAGGTTTTAAAGCCCTCATCTTTGAGCATGTGTGCTACCGCCGAGTCAAAAGAAGAATGAACCGTCTTGTCCGAGTATCCTCTAGGTGTGTACAGATAACCCTTCATCGAAAATCTACCGCCTTCACTTTCACTATAATTCTGTCGCCTTTACGATTAAACAGGGGTACGGTGGGTCTTGCCACGATTCCTTCGGCCTCAAAGTCGCCCCACTGAGATTTTAGACCATTAATACCGGCTGCTCCCCATCGAACAATACCGCCGCCTTTATTGAACGTGATGCCCGTAGACACAATGTCAATGGCGTCCTGCAACGTGCCGGTACCCAAAACAGGGACAGATTCTATTCCTAGTTTGTTGGCAATGTCATTAACATCGTCACGCTTGAGCCACCACGGACCAATCTTGACGTCGAATAAAACGAATGAGTGGTCTTTGCGATACTTGCCACCACCCTGAATGTTCGGGCCGTAGCCCTCACCAAAGAGAGTAATCTCAACCAAATCATTTTCCTTGAACGAGTCTACGGTAAACGTCTCCTGTAAATACTCTAGAAGAGGCTTGGGAATCATGGCGTTATCACTTCTACCGCCGAAAAATACGCAGGCGGGGCGAGAGGTTTCATTACCAACATAGTTAACACGAATATTGGTACCGTCCACCTTCTCGGTGAACTCCCACTCGTTGTCCTTTAGATACTCCAACTCAAGGGTCGTCCAAGCACCGTGAATCATGCGGCCCTTCTTGGGGCCGGTCATGTCACGCTTGAAGATTGATTGTATCTTGTGATAAGTTTCCATTATAGTTCCTCTAGTGGACCATGTATACGTCGTAACCATTCAATACCGGCGCTATAAATCTTACCCGAATAATCGGCGGTAGTAACCATACCGCCGTCACGTACAATTAGCCAGATGGTGCCCCGTCTGTCGCGCACATATTGTTTGGTATAGTCTGTTTCGAAATATGGCGCGCTGCTAGGAAACCACGGATATCCCTCAGCCAAAATATCCTCCTGTTGTATTACCGGGCCACGCATCACGGGCCTCATCAGTTCTAAAGTATGTGGACGGGCAAGGTGCTTTGTCGTCGTCATTATGACCGGTGAAATTTATACGCCACCACTGACGCAAGGCCTGAGCCTCAGGATAGTGGTCGCAGAACTGGCACTCGCCGGGAGCATGTAGAATGGTCTGGTCGCAATGTGCCATGGGCATCTTGAACCCATTTTCCTCTGGCTGGTCATAATCAAATTCTACAACCTCAACCTTTCGCTCGTCAAACGGAGACTTGCCCGGAATGCTTTTAAATATCTTAAACTTCATCATCTTCCTCCGGTTCTGCTGTCCACTCGTCAAAGTGATACTCACATGAACGGCTGATGCGATACTCATAAATACCCAACTCGGAGTAGATGTGTCCCGGCATCAGCCCATGGCTGTAAGGGTAATAGAATACTGCTTCGCCTGCTATACACTTTGTTTCCAGTGTACCGGCCTCGATGGCTTCCTCAGCCCGCAAAGACATTTCCGTACAACAAATCAGGGCTTGCGTTTCGTCGTCAATATTCATAATAACTTATTCCTTCTTCCAGACCAGATGATAGAATTTGTCGCAGCGGGCGCACACCGAATAATAACACAATTCATTGTCATACAATGTCCAGTCATGAATACCAATGCGACATTTCCAGTTCATAGCGCTCCTAAAAAGTGGGGCTGCGCAGGATTGCTCACCGCGACTTACGCCCCACTCGGTTCAGAACACCAGTCTACCAGACAACGCTACTCGCTGTCAAGGCCCTCTCTAATCTGCGTGAACAAGTCATGTATCTCATTCTGCAACTTGGCAACGGTATTTTCTAGCACAAGCAACTTGGCTAGTATTTCGTCTTTGGTCATATGCCCTGAGACTGACGGTCCTCGTCGGTGTACCCGCCGCCGAGTCCGGTACGCGTACGCGTCGTGTAGCCAGACAGTGAGGCCGAAGCCATGGCGGTGTTATTGACATCAAATGTCAACGAGTCGCCTGCGGCAAATCCATACTGAGCACCCACAGCCACGGCATCAAGATTGGCACCGAGGAAGGTGAAAGTCCAATTGAACTCGGTTCTCTGCTTTTCGACCAATTCCTTGACCTTGGCGGCGGTCCACTCCTGACTGGCATTTTCATAGCCGTCAGTGATAACGGGCACGATTACCGTACCGGGACGCTCGTCCTCGGGCAATGCAGCCAACTTCTCACCGAACTCGGTCACCGCGCGGCCAATGGCGTCGAGTAGGGCGGTAGAACCACGAGGGTCCAATACCGCGCGGGCCTCACCCACGGGCGTGTCGCTGAATACCTTGTCATAGGTGTTGTCAAACTGAACGTAGTCCACAAGGCATTTACCGTCCAACTTGGCCTGCTCGTCAAAATAAGTATTGAGCGCGTTAATCATTTCTTCTGCACAACTTGCCATCGAACCAGAACGGTCAGTGATAACCAAAAGATGGCTGTAGTCACTATCTGTCATTAAATCTCCTTAAATATTTTGTAGCATTTTCTAGTAGCCCACCGCATATTAATCATCCTCTAGAAGCAATTCGCCAATCTCGGTGCTGTCGGCGTGCCGCATGGCGATGCCAATGCTGGAAGGACGCTCAACAAGGCCAATAGAACAGGCCCAGCACCACATTAGTTCGTGGTCGCACTCGTCGGCACGAACCTTGGCCCAACGAGGGAACGCCTGAGCGTTGCCACCACATGAGGCGCATATCTCGTCGGGACCGAGGTTGTGTCCATTGTCGCAGGCTTCGCACAGCCCCACGCGGGTGGCGCGCTTCTGCCGACGGAACCTGAATGTTGACTGTGGCTTGGCCGGAAGCGTACCATCTTCATTAGGGATAAGGTCGCCCTTCTTGGCGTTGCACTTCTTGTGCATCAACTTCAAGTTGGACAAATCCCAAATCTCATCCATGGTCCAGCCGTTGGTCTTGCCAAAGTATTGGGGAATCCAGTGGTCAATGGTAACTTCCAATGGTCCATCGGTCACGGAGAAATCAAGCATATTACCACAATCGGGGTGCATACACCGGTCACCGTCGCGTTGGTGCAACTTGGCAACCAACGTGGGACGGTCTAAGACTCTGCGTGTGATTGTCTCTGTCATGTCTCTCCTTTCCAAATGAACTCTTGTTGACCATCTTACCATACCGGCCCGTATGAGTCAAGCCCTAGATGAGTCGCATCCCATCAAGATAGTCTCGTAACTCATCAGGTATCTCCCGCTTCGGTGCGCGAATGACGCCCAGCGGTTCGGGCTGCCCCTTGTTCTTCTTAACAAGGTCGGCATAGGACATAACCTCAACCTCTTGGTCAACAGGCTTGGGTGTGTAGGTAATCGCATTGAATATGGCACCACAGGTGGCATCAGACAAGTCCTTACTACCCTTTCGTGGGTGGTCGATAACAACCTTTTGTCCTCGTTGTATGGTACGGAGTTCACCAAGTTCTTCAATTAGAATATCAACCTTGGGTCCGACCAATCGGTTGTCATACATGATGGACAAGAAGTCGTCGTAGTGCTTTTTGTCAACCGACAACGTGTCCGTGCTGATGCCGTGTTCACGTTCCAGAATGTTCATTGTGTCATGGGAGTTCCAGCGGTCAAAGGTTACCAGTTTAATATCGAATCCTCTGCGACGTACCGCCACAATAAAGTCACGCACGTCAGCAAAGTCTACAGACTTTTCTTTTGTCGGTGTCCACCAGCGTACAAAGTCCACGACAACCACGGGGTGAACTTCGGCATAATCCGCACCAATGCGCACGTCTACCCACTTCTCCACGTGTGCCATGGACACCGCACAGTAGTCGTGTTTCTGAGCCAAGTCAACGTGCAGATAGTATCCTGTTTCGTCGTGCGGCTGGAACTTCTCCAAGAACAAACCATCTTCATCAACCGGGTTGGTTGTGACAAATGAATCAGCAATGGCCTGCTTGTTCTTGAAGAATCCTGAGGTCAGGTTGGACGGCATGCAGGCAAAGCGCCCAAGGAAGTCACCCAAGTCCTCGCGGGCGGCGCGGACCATGGCGGGTGAATCAATACGTACGGTAGGATTTACTTCCCACGTGGGTCGGCGCAAAGCAAACAAGTGAGGATAAGCGTACTTGACAATATGGTCCTCTTCCCATTCGATGGTGAACTCATTACCGTCGGTCCCATCGGGCAGGTCGGGGTCAATCTTCATCAAGTAGGATTTGGTGATTACCTCTTTCTCCCTGACCGCCGCCTCGTAGCGCTGTTGAATGTAGTCACCCTTGAAACGGGGGAAAGACAGGAGTAGTACCTTTCCATAGTCAGGGAATCGAGAGTCCACCGAGGCCCTGTACATCTTGTAAACAGCATCGGCGGTCTTGGCCTGTTCGTTACCTGAAACTGATTCCAAAGCGAAGGCGGAAATCTCGTCCAGTACCGCCACAAACAAGTTTAGTCCCTCAAAGGCCTCACGTTCGGAGTGACCCGAGAACACTCTGATAGACTTGTCAAAGGTGATGCCGTTCTGGGTGGGCGTGTCATATTTATCATCAAACCACTTGCAGCCAGTGATACGCTTTTTGAAGTTGGCGAAGAAAACATTACGTGCTTGGTCGGCGTTGACAGCAATATTAAGAATGTCAATCGTGTCGCCGCTGGGCTTGCCATAATACTTGGCCGGGTCTTTAAGACACAAGAGAAGATAAACGATGTAGGCACAGACAATGGTGGAGGTATAGTCTTTACCGGACCCCTTGCCAAGTTGTAGGATAACTTCATTGCATGTTTGCTTGAAGCGCTTGTCGGCCACATCTTCTCCATATAATGCTTTTAGGGTGTCATATTTGTAGATTTGACTACCGGCGCGAATCATCTGATACTGATAGTCGGACAGCGGCGGTAGATGAAGAAAATCATCTGAGGTTACAAACGTCTCAATTTCTACCGGGCGCTCATCAAAATCCTCACCAGACAGCGCGTTGAACACATTATTGAAAAAGTCGCTCACTCAGAAATCACTTCCGACTGAACGACTGTGCCCTGCACCTGACCGGTGAGTACCGTCAACTTGTCTCTGACAACCTGCTTGCAATCAGGACACAAATCATTTTGCAAGATACTGATAATGATTTGTTCGCGTTCTTCACGCTCGGCCAGTTCGTCACCGAGGTCATTGTTGTCAAGGATACCGGCCTTTTGCAACAGGTCCACGCGTGTCTTGTCAAATTCTGCAATGTTCTTGAGTGTGGCGTTAATCTGTGCCGACACCTTTTCATCAAACGACAAATCATTCAGATTGTCAAGGTTGCTTCGTGCTTCGGCCATGAGCAACTCATAGCGTTGGACCATATCGTTCAAATGGTCACGGGCGGCGTCACGTGAATCCATGTCAGAACGAACAATCTCTTGCCATTGGGCAATGGCGGCTCGGGCATCAACCACCTTGCAGCCAAGTTCGCGGGCAATCTGATACGGTGACTTGTTCTTAAGGTGTAACTCGGCAACGTCCTCGATGAACTTGAATGCTTCGGAGTCTACGATTGCCAGTTCGCTCAACGCATACCGCCCGCACTTGGTGCCCAGACAGAACCTTCAAAAACCCACTTGCGAGTCAGCAGTTCACCACAATGGTCACATGTCTGCTTGTCACGCTCATCAATAGGAACGTTACGAGTGATGGGGTCTAAATAACATTTATGTTCGTATGCATAATTCGGCATGTCATAATTATACCATAAACGGTACGATTATGCCAATGACTGGTCGTAGAACCCTTTCTCATAAGCATTTTCTACCGCTTCGACGTATTCTTCCATGGAGTCAATACGGTTTCTGGCATCGCCTCCGTCTACAACATTCCATGGACGATTAAGAAGGAATGCCTTGGTACCGGCGTCAATCAGGGCGTCATAGTTTTCAATCTTGTCGTCAATGTAAAAGTCTGTCCAGCGGCACGCCTTGTCAGCCGAGAATATCAACTCATCGTAATAGACCTTGTGCTCATCCAGCCACTCGACAGTAATCTTCTCTGACACCGAGGGTGTTGACCCAAAGGGTCGGTCAGTGATGATAACGATGTAGTGTCCTGCCTCGGCCAAGCGGTCCATGCCCTCAACCCAGCCGGGGCGGGTGGGACCATTGAACAGGCAGCCGCAGTCGGCGGCTTCGTGACAGAACTCAACAAACTGCTGGCTTGTCCAGCCCCAATCCCTGTACCAATCCCAATAGGGATGCGGCGTAGAACCAGACTTCCACAGGTGGCCGCGACCGGTATGAATCAAGTGATTGTGTACAGAGTCACCAAATACATGGCCCACTCCATCCAAGTCAGAACCTACTATCATAATCCACTTTCCTGTTCGGCTATAGTAATCAGATTGCATACCGTGATGCGCAACTCTCCCAAGGTCGTGTCGTTGTTTATTGTCAGGTCGAAATTGTATCCGACCGCCTCCATTTCGGAAGCGTGGTCATTGGCCGGTCCCACACCGGGGCGGTTGATGCGCCAGATTTCTCCACCGCGTGAACGCACCGCCTCAAACTCATTGATGAACCGCGCATCCGAAACAACGATTCTAGCATCTTCGGGCAGTCCTGTCAAGGCCGCGTCAATCCAGATTGAATCTCAGAGCGTCTGTCTACCGGCCTCGGTGCCCAACCTTTGAAGTAGGCGGCGAATTTCTTGACCGTACTCGGTTTCCTTGTATCCATTCCAGCCATACTTGTCAATGACATCTTGAACGGTGATAAGGTCTGGGCTTTTATCATAATAGGAATGACCACAGATTGGGTCGAGTGCATACAATACCTCACGCAACTTGTCAGCAAATGCTACACGCATAAAGCCACAATCTTCTACCAATATCTTGGCAACTTCGTCTTTTCCGCTCCTAGCGAATCCAGACAACGCTATTATTTCCATCAGACCACCTTTTGTGAATTATGGATATAACTTCTCACGACTGCACCAATATGCTCGCCGGTCATTTGATTCTTCTTCGCAAAATGCAACGTCATGAACATCGGCTTGTCTGCTGGGCTTCTGTAATACACAGTGACCTTGATAGCATCGAGGCCGTAAACATCGCCTCGGTCAACAACTACATTGGTTACTGTCTCTGGAAGGTGCTCCCAGATATCTTCTCTCAGGCTCATGAAAACTCCAAATAATTTATGCTTCTGCGCTCTGAATGAGCGAATGGCCCTCGTAGAACTCGGCCACCAAATCTAAATACTGTGGTTTTGGGGCATAAGCCTTGAAGTCTCCACAGTGACTCCTATGAAATACAAATGCATCAGCATTCATATGTATACCCATGTCGTGAACAGCATTGACCAGCGATTGGGCACCTAATGAAGAATACAAAGTCGCCGTCAACGTCCAACTCTGATAGGCCTTCGTCATTCTCTCGGCACCGTAATCAAACTGATTGTGTTCACCCGCGTGGCGTGGCCTGTTGACATGATGGTAGCCCCACTCATCCCATTCTACATGATTGTCATAGAAATGTCTACCGTATTCGTTAACACAAAAACTGACGACCCCGTAGTCATCTGGAACCTCAGACAACAAGTCATTCACATTTGAGTAAAACCCATCAGGAACAATGGC
>Ga0157372_10003287_pt1 | contig 17465 bp, 7 predicted proteins | sample C55metaG_FD_115307 | JGI IMG/M metagenome (GOLD analysis project Ga0157372, IMG submission 115307) | Corn rhizosphere microbial communities from Kellogg Biological Station, Michigan, USA - C5-5 metaG | ecosystem: Host-associated > Plants > Roots > Rhizosphere > Soil | place: USA: Michigan... | reverse complement strand
TCGCCTGGAGATAGTAGCGGCCGGGCAGATCGAGCGCGTTCTCGAACCATCGCTCGAAGTGCTCGCTGCGAACGACGTAGCCCTTGTCCGCGATGTGGTCATAGAGGTCGATATATTTCATCAGATACTGTTCGCCCGGATGCATGTTCTTCCAGCCGGCAAGCATGACCTCGCCGCGCATGCGTCCGCCGCCCGCTGCCACGAAATTTCGGTACACGCTCATCGGCAGCCCGTGTGCCATTCGCTTGATCGGACCGTTGCCGGCATCGGTGTCGATCGGCGCTCCCGCGAGAACCAGGCTGCGTATCTTGTCCGGGAATCTGCACGCATACATCGCCGACATCCACCCGCCCTGGCACAATCCGACGAGATGCACCGGCGTTCGCAAGTCGTCGACAACGACGTTGATCTCGGCCAGGTAGGTGTCGATGTCGTAATCCTTCATCTGGGAGGTTGCGCCCTTCCAGTCCATCACGAAAACGCGGTCATGTCCGGCTGCGCGTAAAGTCTCGACGAGACTCTGACCCTTGGCATAGTCGGCGAGCGATGAGCTGTGACCGGCATAGGGCGGATCAATCAGCACGGGCGTCGAGATCGTTGCCGATTCATGCGTCGAGAAATCGCGCAGGCGTAGCGTATCGAGTTCGAGATCGATACGGTTTGGCGTGGCCCACTCGGGCAGCGGTGGCGCATTGATCACGTGCGCTTGCACGAGAAACTCGAGGTTGCGTTGGAATAGACGCATCCCTTCCTCGCCGAGCTCGATGGCCGCAGTCAACGGCCAGAACCAGGGAACGGAGTGTTCCTGATGCGCTTTGCGGATCGGATGCAGCGTCGCCATTGTCGTTCCTCATGACCAGCTTATCCGAAAGAGGTTTCGGCGGCCGGTTTCAAGAATGCCCGACTCCCGCTGTGGAGATTTTCCTATTCTTTACTCCTGCATGTGCGCGTAGTGTCGAAGCCTGGAGTCAGGCGTCGAGAACCTTCGACCCGACCTTTGCGCTTTCCCGCATTCGTAATGCTGTTCGAACGCAGCGCGCGAATGTGTCACCAAGGAAATCACCATGAAAAGACTCTCCCTTCGGTTGCGAACGTCACCGCTGATGCTCGCGCTGTTGTCGCTTGGCATTACGTCCCCTCGATCCCTGCGTGTCGTCAAGGTGCCGATTCCCCAGCCGGCCGCAACGATCGGCGCCACACGGCGCCGCTTGATTGATTACCCATGACGCTGAGTAGAGCTCGCCGTGCATCTGCCAATCACGATCGATGTCGCAGAGATCGGATCACCGAGGCAAAGAAGAACGCCGACGTCGCGTTCGCGAATGGCGTCTCTGTGGCATGCGCCGGCAGATAGGGGCACGAGCGTTCGATTTCTCGCGAGAAGTCGCCGTAATGGCGATCATCAACCGCACACCGGATTCCTTCTTCGACCAGGGAGCCACGTTTGAACTGGACCGGGCGGTAGCCGCGGCAATCACCGCGGTTGCCGAAGGCGCGGATATCGTCGACGTCGGCGGCGTGCCCTTCGGGCGCGGTCCCGCCGTAAGCCCCGCCGAGGAACTGCATCGGGTGGTGCCGTTGGTTGAGGCGATCCACGCCGCTTCTAAAGTGGTGATCTCGGTGGACACGCACCGCGCCGAGGTCGCGCGGCGCTGCATCGAAGCAGGGGCCAGCATCATCAACGATACGAGCGGACTGTATGACCCCTGCATGGCCACCGTGGTTGCCGATAGCGCTGCAACGCTCGTGCTTACCCACAGCCTCGCACCGCCGCGCAGCGAGCCACCGCTCCCGCATTACGAGGACGTTACCGCCGAGGTCGTCGCCTTCCTCCGCGATCGTGCCGGACGCGCAACGGCAGCCGGTGTCCCCTTGGACCGGCTCATCGTCGATCCCGGGTATGACCTCAACAAGAACACCTGCCATTCGCTCGAGCTCACCCGGCGCCTGGATGAGATTGTCGCGATCGGGATTCCGACGCTGGTTGCGGTTTCAAACAAGGATTTCATCGGCGAGACACTGGATCGGGAACGGGGCGAACGTCTGAACGGGTCGCTTGCCGTGGCGGTCATCTGCATCACCAAGGGAGCGCGGATCGTGAGGATGCACGACGTTGCCGCCACGGTCGACGTCGTGCGCATGACCGAAGCGCTCCTCGGTTTTCGCCAACCGGCATACCTGCGCCATAACGTGGGAGTGTCATGAACGATGCAAAGATCCATCACGCCTGGCCGTCGCCCGACGCGGCCATGCTCGACGATGGTCGGCTGGCCGAATGCTACGCAGTCGACCACAGAAACACGCAAAGGGTGCGCGTCAACTTCGTTGCGAGCATCGACGGTGCGGCCACCGATCACGGCCTCTCGGGAGGTCTATCCGGTCCGGCGGACAAGCGCGTTTTCGACCTCCTGCGACGACTGTCCGATGTCATCCTCGTCGGCGCAGGAACCGTGCGTGCCGAAGGCTACGGCGCGATGCAGCTTGACCGGACGTCGGTTCAGTGGCGCCGCGCGAACGGCCTGCCCGATCAGCCGGTCTTTGCCGTTGTCTCGGGGACGTTGGGGCTGGATCCCGAATCCGCCGTCTTCAGCAAGGCGCCGGTCAGGGCCGTCGTGGTGACGGTCGGCGCGGCATCGCGCGCGAAGAAGGAAGCGTTCTCGCGCGTTGCCGACGTGCTCGTCTGTGGAGAGGAGGCGCTCGACGTGCGGGCCATGCTCGACGAGTTCGCGAAGCGCGGACTGCGCCAGGTGCTCTGCGAAGGCGGACCGACGCTGTTTGGCACGCTTGTCGACGCAGATCGTGTCGACGAGCTGTGCCTCACCGTCAGTCCGTTGATCGAAGGCGGCAACGCGCATCGAATCGTGGCCGGTACTCCCGAAAAGACGCGGTCCATGGCCCTTCATCACGTGCTCGTTTCGGGTAGCACGCTGATGTTGCGGTATCTCCGCGCGTCGGGCGAGAACCTCGCCGATCTCCGATGACGGAAAGGACCGGTGCCCGGCTATTGTCGGTAAACGTCGGCCTTCCGAACGATATCGCGTGGCGCGGGGAAACGGTCCATACGGCGGTCTGGAAGCGCGCCGTTTCAGGCCGGCGCATGGTGCGGCGACTCAATGTCGACGGTGACGGGCAAGGCGACCTGATCGGCCATGGCGGCGAACAACGGGCGGTCCTTGTCTATCAGATCGATTCCTATCGCTACTGGCAGCGAGAGCTTCGGCGGGATGATTTCGTTTGCGGCCAGTTCGGCGAGAACTTCACCGTCGAAGGCCTGCCCGATGCCGACGTGTGCATCGGGGACCGCTACCGGATCGGGAGCGCCGTATTCGAGGTGACGCAGCCGCGCGTGACGTGTTATCGCGTCGGCATCCGGATGAACGAGCCGCGGATGGCGGCGCTGCTCGTTTCCCAGCGCAGGCCTGGTTTCTACTTGCGCGTGATCGAAGAGGGCGAGGTCGAGGCGGGCAATGAAATCATCGAGCTTGCCTCGGGCATCGAGCGGATGAGCGTTGCCGAAGCCAATGCGCTGCTCTACCTCCTCGGCCATCGTCGCGAAGAGCTCCAACGCGCGCTGCGCATTCCCGCCCTCAGTCCCGGATGGAAAGCCTCTTTCCGGGCCCTCCTCGAGCAAACTCTCAACGCCGGCGCGACAAGCGGTAATCGGGGGCTCGCACCTACAGACCTTTCGCGGTCGCCGCCGGCCTGGCGCGGTTTCCGTCGCATGCGCGTCGCCGCGAAAGTGCGTGAGAGCGTCGACGTGATTTCGCTTGCGTTCGAGCCTGCAGACGCGATGCCGCTCGCCAAGCCGCTGGCGGGTCAGTTCATCGTCCTGCGTATGCAGCCGGCGCGCACAGCATCACCGCTCATGCGGAGTTACTCGTTGTCGGGCGCGCCCAACGCGGCACGGTACCGTGTGAGCATCAAACGCGAGGTGGCCGGCGCGGCCAGCGCTTATATCGACCGTCACGTCAACATCGACGACGTGCTCGAGGTGAGTGCGCCGCGAGGCAGTTTCACGCTGAAACCGGGCGAGCGCCCGCTCGTGCTGGCGAGCGCCGGTATCGGCATCACCCCGGTGCTGGCGATCATGCATGGGCTGGCCGTCGAGCGTTCGAGACGCGAAATCTGGTGGCTTCACGGCGCTCGCAATCGCGAGCACCATCCGTTTGCGCTCGAGTCGCGCACACTGCTGCGCCTCCTGCCTCGTGCACGGAGCCGAATCTGGTACAGCAGCCCCACAGCCGAGGATCGACTCGGTACGGACTTCGACGCGGCCGGTCATATGGCGGTAGCGAGCTTCGACGCGCTGAACATTCCGCGCGACGCCGATTTCTACCTATGCGGCCCGATGGCATTCATGCACGCGCTCTGCACCGACCTGGCAACGTGGGGCGTTCCCGGCACGCAAATCCACACTGAAACGTTCGGTTCCGGCGAATCCCGCGCGCCGGGCATCGTCAATGCGCATCATCGACCGGTGCACTCGCCGGCCGGGCCCGCGGGAAGCGGGCCGCCGGTGTCCTTTGCGCGCAGCAACCTCTCGGTTCACTGGCATCCGAAGTATCAAAGCCTGCTGGAGCTCGCCGAAGCCTGCGACATTCCCGTCAGGTGGTCTTGCCGCACCGGGGTTTGCCATAGCTGCGAGAGCGGACTCGTGGCGGGAGCGATCGACTATCAGCCGGATCCGCTCGAATGCCCGGCGGACGGCAACCTGCTCATCTGCTGCTCGCGACCCCGAAGCGACGTCGTCATTGATCTCTGAGCGGGTCCGCTCGAGTCGAGAATGCCTGACTTCCGTTGTCAAGACTTGCCGATAGTTACGTTGCTGTCGCGCCTGTAGGCTCAAACCCGTGGTCGAGCCGATGCTGGGCGTTCGGCCTGACAAACAAAATCGAGATCGTCTAACCCAGGAACATAGACATGGCAACGACCGAGAAAGCTTTCGCAACCATTCCCGTCGGCACCAACGTGACATGGCACTATCGCAGCGCCATTGGCCACGGCACCGTTATCGGAGTGCACGAAATTGGAACCACCGCAGACAATACGATGTACAGCGTACGTCAGCATGACCACCATCCCGGCGAGCCGCCCGTCGTGCATCACACCGGTAAGGCACTAAGCGTCGTCGAGTCCTGAATTGGTCTAAATTCGCATCGATGAATTGGCTGCTGCGGTTCCATATCGAAGCAGGAGCCGATTCGGCGCGCTGAAACACGGCGCAATCGCCAGGTACCGCCCATGCCACACAGTCCCCCAATCGTCATCACTCAATCCGATTTCGGACTGCTGCGGCGCCTTGCGGGCCATCCGCGCCTCGCGGCCGAGTTGAAGAAAGCGGTCGTAGTCGATTCTCGTTGCATTGCAACCGATATCGTCACGATGAACAGTCGAGTTCGATTCGAGGATCAGAACACCGGCGAGCGCCGTCAAGTTACGATCGTATTTCCCCACGAGGCGAACGCGTCGACGGGATCGATATCGGTGCTCACCTCCGTGGGCACCGCCTTGCTTGGGTTGGCCGTGGGCCATTCGATCGTGTGCCCGTTTCCTGACGGGACGCAGCACCGCCTGCGCGTTCTGGACATCATTTACCAACCGGAAGCCGACGATGCTCCGAATGGGGGTACGGAGCATGCAAAGCAGGCCGCGCGCGAAGAACGATCGACGTAACCTTGAAGTACCGTCAGTAAATACCGGGAAAGCCCCAGCAGAGCGGTTGTTCGTTCGGCGATTGGTCTGATCACCCGAACACCATTGTTTACGCAGCTATCCCAGCATCGCGAGAGCTCGCCTGCACACGTTCTCCACGGTAAAGCCATACTCGCGCAACAGGACATCGCCGGGTGCCGACGCGCCAAATCGATCGACGCCCAGTACATCGCCATGATCCCCGACGTAGCGATGCCAACCCTGTGATGCGCCGGCTTCGACGGCAAGACGCGCGCTGATCGAGGGCGACAGGACCGCGTCGCGGTACTCCACGGGCTGCGCATCGAACAGCTCCCAACTCGGCATCGAAACAATGCGGGCATGGATGTTTCGTTCCAGCAGCTTCCGACCCGCCGCCACGACGAGACCAACCTCCGAGCCCGTCGCGATGAGGATGAGATCCGGCTTTGCGCTCGGCGCATCGGCCAGTACGTACGCGCCGCGCCGCAAGCCGCTGGCGTCGGCAAATTCGCCGCGATCGAGCGTGGGGACATGTTGTCGGGTGAATATCAACGCGATCGGGCGCTCGAACGTCTCCAGTGCGACGCGCCAGGCAATGGCGGTCTCGTTGGCGTCGCAGGGCCGGATGACGATGAGCCCCGGAATCGAACGCAGGCCTGCGAGCTGCTCGACCGCTTGATGCGTCGAGCCGTCCTCGCCCAGTCCAATGCTGTCGTGCGTGAATACATAGAGCACGTGCAAGCGCATCAGCGCCGCGAGGCGCATCGGCGGTCGCATGTAATCGGAGAAGATCAGAAACGTCGCGCCGAACGGCACCGTTCCACCGTGCGCAGCGAGACCGTTCAGGATCGCACCCATCGCGTGCTCACGCACGCCGAAGTGCAGATTGCGGCCGGCGAGGCTCCACCCGCCACCGTCCGAGCCCTGACGGTCATGGGCGCTGGCGCCGGCCGGCTCGAAATCGCCGAATCCTGCGAGCGCGGTAAACGTGGACGGATCGAGATCGGCGGAGCCGCCGATCAACGACGACACGCGCGGCGCGATGGCATTCATCACTTTTCCCGAGGCGACGCGCGTGGCCATGCCTTTGGCGTCCGCCGGGAAGATCGGAATGTCGGCATCCCAGTTCGCCGGCAAATCACCGTGCAGCGCCTGCTCGAGCTCGCGGGCGAGATCCGGAAACGCTTGCGCGTAGGCGGCCCATTGTCTGTTCCATGTGGCTTCGTCACGTGCGCCACGTTCGATCGCGCGGCGAAAGTGCGCAAGCGCATGTTCGGGGATGAAAAACGGCGGTTCCTCCGGCCAGCGGAGATTGCGCTTGGTCGCGCGCACTTCATCGACGCCGAGCGGCGAGCCATGCGCCTCGAAGGTGTCCTGCTTGTCAGGGGAGCCGTAACCCAGGTGCGTACGCACGAGAATCAGCGATGGGCGCATCGTTTCGGCGCGGGCAGCACGCAGTGCGTGGTCGATCGCAACGAGATCGTTGCCGTCGCCGACCGATTGCGTGTGCCAACCGTACGCATCGAAGCGTCGGGCGCGATCCTCGCTGAACGTGATGTCGGTTCCCGCGGACAGCGTGACCCGATTGTCGTCGTACAGATAGATCAACTTGCCGAGCTTCAGATGGCCGGCCAGCGAGGCGGCCTCCGCCGCAACGCCCTCCATCAGATCGCCGTCACTCACGATCGCGTACGTGAAATGATCGATGATGTCGAAGCCGTCACGGTTGTAGCGTGCGGCGAGATGAGCCTCCGCGATGGCCATGCCCACAGCGTTGCCGAATCCTTGTCCCAGCGGCCCGGTTGTCATCTCGACGCCCGGCGTGAGACCGCGCTCCGGGTGGCCCGGCGTGATGCTGCCCCATTGCCGGAACCGCTCGATCTGCTCGAGCGAAACACCGTAACCGGACAGGTGGAGCAGGCTGTAGAGCAGCATCGAGCCGTGTCCAGCCGAGAGAACGAAGCGATCACGATCGACCCAGCCGGGGTTGGCCGGATTGTGCTTGAGGAAACGCGTCCACAAGACATACGCCATGGGTGCCGCACCCATCGGCAGGCCCGGATGGCCGCTGCTGGCTTTCTGCACGGCGTCGATCGAAAGGAAACGCAGTGTGTTGATGCACGACTCATCGAGCGCTGGCGCCGAGGGCTGGGTGGAGTTTGCTGAGTTCATGTGGCGAGCACCTCGGAGCGTTTTCGTAGTCGAACATGCGATGCATGGAGAACGGGTCATGATACGCGGCACACTGCTTCCGCCAACACCGTACCGGAGGGGTGTGTGATCGCCGGAAACGACGCCTTGGTGCCCGTCGTGCAGTTGCTATCGAACGGCCGCTACCACGTAATGGTTACGAGCGCGGGCGGCGGTTACAGTTCCTGGCGTGACCTTGCAATCACGCGCTGGCGCGAAGACGTCACCTGCGACAGTTGGGGCTCTTTCTGCTACCTGCGTGATCTCGCCAGCGGCGATAGCTGGTCTTCCACCTACCAGCCAACACTGAAGCCTGCCGACGCTTCGAAGGTTGTTTTCTCCGAAGGCCGCGCGGTGTTCCATCGTCGTGACTACGGGATCGAGACGCTCGCGCAGATCGCGGTCGCACCGGACGATGACATCGAGGTGCGCCGAGTCGTCATCACCAACGCTTCTGGCGAGCGCCGGACACTCGATGTCACTGGCTACGCCGAAATCGTGCTGGCGCCGGCGGCGGCCGACGCGGCGCATCCGGCATTTGCCAAGCTCTTCGTCGAGACCGAAATCGCGCGCGAGCATCAGGCGATCCTGTGCAAACGCCGACCGCGCACCGATGGGGAAGTCACGCCGTGGCTGTTTCACCTGTTGTCCGCGCCGTCGGGCGACGGCCTGGATGTTTCGTACGAGACGGATCGCATGCGCTTCATCGGTCGCGGCCGGACGCTTGCCGATCCGCAAGTGATGGAGACCGGTGCGCCGCTGTCCGGAAGCGCGGGGCCCGTGCTCGATCCGGTCGTGGCAATCCGGTGCGGCGTGTCGCTCGCGGCAGGTGAATCGGCGACGCTCGACTTGATCACCGGCGTTGCTGAAACACGCGAGGCCTGTCTCGCGTTGGCTGCCCGATACCGCCATCAAACGTTCGTCGATCGCGCGCTCGATGCGGCAACGTCGCACGCGCAAGCGATGCTCCGTTCGATCGGCGCCACCGAGGCGGACGCGCAACGCTTCCGGCGAATGGCGGCTTCCATCATCTATGCCAATGCAACGCTGCGTGCCGATCCCGCCATTCTCGGCCGGAATACCCAAGGTCAGTCCGGTTTGTGGCCCTACCGGATCTCCGGGGACCTGCCGATCGTGGTGCTGAGGATTGCCCACTCGGCGAATGGCGAAATGGCCCGCGTTCTGTTGCAGGCGCGTGCGTTCTGGCGGCTGCATGGATTGGCGGTCGATCTGGTGATCCTCGACGAAAGTCGCGATGGCGGTCCACCGCTGCGCGAAGCCGTCGAAACGCTGATCGCTGCAACGCGCGATGCCGGCACGCCCGGGCCACGCGGCGACGTCTTCGTCCTCGTCGCATCCTCCATGCCGGATGCGGATCGGGTTCTGTTGCAGGCGACGGCCAGAATCGTCCTTGACGCCGGCGACGGAACATTCGAGCAGCAGATCGATCGGCAGGTTGCGACGCCGCTGCGGGCGGGGTGTACGCGTCGACGCGCGGCGTGCTGGCGGCAACGCGTCGCCCGCGAATGAATTGCCGCATCGCGAACTCCTGTTTCCCAACGGGACGGGTGGCTTCACGCGCGATGGACGCGAATACGTCATCACGGCGACAACGGAACGGATGACGCCCGCACCCTGGGTCAACGTCATCGCGAACCCGCAGTTCGGCACGCTGATCTCCGAAAGCGGCAGTGCTGCGACGTGGAGCGAGAACGCGCACGAGTTTCGACTGACACCGTGGTCGAACGATCCCGTCTGCGATCCGAGCACCGAGGCGTTCTATTTGCGCGACGAGGAGGATGGGCACGTCTGGTCCCCCACGCTGTTGCCGAGCGGCGGTGCGGCGCCCTACGTAATCCGCCACGGTTTCGGCTACACCGTGTTCCAGCACGTCGAAAGCGGCGTCGAATCCGAGCTCGTCGTCTACGTCGCATTCGACGCGCCCGTCAAGTTCGCGGTTCTGAAGCTTGCCAATCGTTCAGATCGTGCACGCCGGCTGTCGGCCACCGGTTACGTTGAATGGGTGCTCGGCGATCTGCGTGCTCGAACGGCGATGCACGTGGCCACCGCAATCGACGCGACCACCGGCGCGCTGTTCGCGCGCAATCCGTACAACACGGTGTTTGCAGGGCGCGTCGCGTTCTTCGACGTCGACGATCCGGCACGTACCGTGTGCGGCGACCGCGCGGAATTCATTGGGCGCAACGGCACTCTGCGCGACCCGGCGGCCATGCGCGAGCCGTGCCTATCCGGTCGCGTCGGCGTCGCGCTCGATCCGTGTGCGGCCCTTCGAGTCGAAATCGCGCTCGCCGCGGGTGAGACGCGTAGCGTCGTATTCCTGCTTGGTGCAGCGGACAACGACGATGCCGCGCGCAAACTCGTCCAGCGCTGCCGAGGCATTGTACCGGCGCAGGAAGCGCTTACGGCAGTCAAGGGCCATTGGCGACGCACGCTGAGTGCCGTGCAGGTCGAAACGCCAGACAAGGCGCTCGACGTGCTGGCGAATGGCTGGCTCGTCTACCAGGTGTTGTCGTGCCGCTTGTGGGGGCGCAACGCGTTCTATCAATCCGGCGGCGCGTTTGGCTTCCGCGATCAGCTGCAGGACGTGATGGCGCTAGTCCACGCGGAGCCCGATCTCGTACGCGAGCATCTGCTGCGCTGCGCGTCGCGGCAGTTTCCCGAGGGCGACGTTCAGCACTGGTGGCATCCGCCGCAAGGCCGCGGGGTCCGCACGCGTTGCTCGGACGATTTTCTGTGGCTGCCCTTTGCGGTGTGCCGCTACGTGCGCACGACCGGCGACAGCGGCATGCTCGACGAGCCGGTAACTTTCCTCGGCGGGCGGGCGCTCGCCGACTACGAAGAGTCGTACTACGACCTGCCTACGCGGTCAGATCAGGTAGCGAGCCTCTACGCGCACTGCGTGCGCGCGATCGAGCACGGGTTGCGTTTCGGCGTGCACGGCGTGCCGCTGATGGGCTCGGGCGACTGGAACGATGGCATGAACCTCGTCGGCGTTCACGGCAAGGGTGAAAGCATTTGGCTCGGCTTCTTCCTGTACGCGGTGCTCGTGCAGTTCGGCGAGATCGCGAGCATGCGCAACGACGGCGACTTCGCCGCACGCTGCGCCGACCAAGCTGCGCGCGTGCGCGCCAGCATCCGCGAGAGCGGCTGGGACGGCGCCTGGTATCGCCGCGCCTGGTTCGACGATGGCTCACCACTCGGCACGTCGGCGAACACCGAGTGCCGGATCGACTCGATCGCGCAGAGTTGGGCTGCGATTTCCGGGGCGGGCGATGCGCAGAGGACGCACATCGCGATGGATGCCGTGGATCGCCAACTTGTCGACCGCGATGCCCGGCTGGTTCGTTTGCTCACGCCTCCCTTTAATCAATCGATTCCCAACCCGGGGTACATCCAGGGCTACCTGCGCGGCGTGCGCGAGAACGGCGGCCAGTATACGCACGCGGCCGTCTGGGCGGCGATGGCCTTCGTGGCGATCGGTGACGGCGCGCGAGCCTGGGAAATCGCGACGATGATCAACCCCGTCAATCACGCCAGTACGCCGCAAGCGAGCTCGGTGTTCACGACCGAGCCGTACGTGCTGGCCGCCGATGTCTATGCGCTTGCGCCGCACACGGGGCGCGGCGGCTGGACGTGGTACACGGGCTCCGCCGGTTGGATGTATCGGCTGCTCGTGGAATCGCTGCTCGGTTTGCGGATCGAAGGCGACACACTCCGCATCGAGCCCTGCCTGCCGTTGGACTGGACGGCCTACACGCTGCAGTATCGGTTCCGTGAGACGGTTTACCACATCACTGTCACTCAAACGATCGAGGGGGGTGTCGGGCAGCAGATGAACATGGACGGCGTCGATGTGGTCGATCAGCTCGTTCAACTCGTCGACGATCGGCGGGACCACCGCGTCGCAGTGACGATCCGTTCGCGTGATGCCAATGCCGGAGAGGCGTGATTATCCTGCTTCCAGCGATTGCACGAGGACGTGTACCGAGTGCGGCACGAGGTCGTTCACCAGGGAAATGGCGTCGTCGCGCTGCAATTTGCCATCCACCCACACGGTGAGCTTGCGGTCCGCAGTCGCGCTCTGAGACAACGTGATCGCGTACATCGTCTCCCGATAGCGGTAGTGCAGCTTGAGCTCTTTCCAATCCGCTGGCAGGCAAGGCGACAAGCGCAGCTTGTCGCCGGCGAGCTCGACGCCGAGGAGTGATTCCAGGATCAATCGGTACATCCATCCGGCGGAGCCCGTGTACCACGTCCAACCGCCGCGTCCCACGTGCGGTGCAAACGCATAGATATCGGCGGCAACCACGTACGGTTCCACACGGTAGGTCGCGACGTCCTCGATCGTTCGTCCGTGGTTGATCGGATTGATCAAGTCCAGAAGCTCCCAGGCGCGGCGCGCGTCACCGAGCGCGGCGAAGGCCATCACGGCCCACACTGCGGCGTGGGTGTACTGACCGCCGTTCTCGCGCACACCCGGCGGATAGCCCCGAATGTAGCCGGGATGCTGGTTCGACTTGTCGAACGGCGGCGTCAGCAGCTGGATCAGCCCGTCATCGCGCCGCACCAGGCGCTGATACACGGCGTCCATCGCATCGCGCGCGCGCTTTGCGTCTGCCACTCCCGAAAGAACGGACCAGCTCTGCGAGATCGAGTCGATCTGGCATTCCGCATTGCTCGCAGAGCCCAACGGCGAGCCGTCGTCGAAGTAGGCGCGCCGATACCACCTGCCGTCCCACCCATGCCGTTCGATGTTCGCCGACAGCTTCGCGACTTCTGCATCGCAACGCGCGGCAAATGCTAGATCGCCTCTCAGCCGCGCCACGCTTGTGAACTGCGCGAGCACGGAGCAAAGGAAAAATGCAAGCCATACGCTCTCCCCTTTGCCCTCGATGCCCACCAGGTTCATCCCGTCGTTCCAGTCGCCCGACCCGATCAGCGGCAGGCCGTGGACTCCGAACCGGAACCCGTGCTCGATCGCGCGCACTCCATGCTCGTAAAGGCTCGCCACTTCCGCCGATCGACCCGGCATGTCGTAGTAGGAATCTTCCCCCGCTTTGACCGGTCGTCCGTCGAGGAAGGTGACCGGCTCGTCGAGAACGCCGCTGTCACCGGTCACACGAACATAACGGGCGATCGCCAACGGCAGCCACAGATAATCGTCGGAGCATTGCGTTCGCACGCCGCGACCGGACGGCGGATGCCACCAATGCTGGACGTCGCCTTCGGTGAACTGCCGGCTCGCGCACAGCAGGATTTGTGCGCGCGTGAGGCGCGGCTCGGCGTGCATCAACGCCAGGACGTCCTGCAACTGGTCGCGAAAGCCGAAGGCGCCACCGGATTGGTAGAAGCCACTTCGTGCCCACAGCCGACACGCGAGCGTCTGGTACACGAGCCAGCCATTGCACAGCACGTTGACCGAAGCATCGGGCGTTTCGACGCGAACGGCGTCGAGCGTGTGCTGCCATTGCCGGCGCACGCCTTCGAGCTCGGCTCTCGCCGCTGCCGCGCCGTGAAAGCGCTGAAGGAGGCTCCTGGCATCGTCTGCGTCCCGCCCCAGGCCGAGGCGAAAGGTCATTTCGCGCTCGGCTCCCGCCTCCAGTTCGATCGTCGTGGCAATCGCGGCGCAGGGGTCCAGCGCCGCGCCTGACCTGCCTGACAGCTTTGCGCGGGACATTGCCGCGGGCGCGGCCAGCGTGCCGTTGCGGCCGATGAACTCGGCACGATCGCAGGTGAGCGTTCGCCTCGTGTCGTCGATGGCGAAGAACGCTACGCGTTCACCAAATTCGGTCCCGTACGCATTGCGCGCGAAAAGCGCGCCGGTCTCGCCATCCTTTTCGGTGACGATGTGCATCGCCGATTTCGCCCGCAGATCGCCGAGCACCCATTCGACGTAACCGGCGACGCACATGCGGCGCGAGCGCCCCGATGAATTGCGTATCTTCAACGTCGAGAACTTCACGGCCGCGTCGCGGGCGACGTACACGCACAACTCGGTAGAGATGCCGTCCTCGTCGTGCTCGAACACCGTGTAGCCGAATCCGTGCCGCGTGACATACGGACTGCGACCGCACGCGGGGAGTGGCGCGGGAGACCAGAAACGTCCGGTCTCCTCGTCGCGCACGTAATACGCTTCGCCCGGAGCATCGCCGATCGGATCGTTGCTCCACGGTGTCAGGCGGAACTCGTGGGCATTCTCGCTCCATGTGTACGTTCCGCCACTTTCCGAAACGATGGTGCCGAAATGCGGATTCGCGAGCACGTTCACCCACGGCGCCGGTGTGAGACTCACGTGATCCGTCGTAATGATGTACTCGGTCCCGTCGGGCGCGAATCCTCCAAGTCCGTTGGCGAGTATCAATGGCCGAGCGAGGCCGTGGCCGGTTCCGGGCGCGATGCCTTGCTTTCGACTGGGCTCGAGCGCCGTAACACGCAGCTCGGGCAATGTGCGGCCGCCGATCTGTTCGGCAAGCGTTCCTTTGGTGTCCGAGATGATCGCACGCGCGACGGACTCGAGAAGCACGCGATCCTCCTCGGAGATCTGGTCCCCGCGCCGAACGAAGATGCCACCGGGCCGATCCATCATCTGGCCGCCGACGCGCTCTCCAATCAGTGCCATGATCTGGTCCTGGAGCGATTGGTGGTATCCGGCCCGATCCTCGTTCCAGATCACGAGATCCACCGCCAGGCCCTTGAGGCGCCAGTACACGTGTGCCTGGACCAGTTGGCGTACGAGATCGATGTTGGCTGCATCCGCGATGCGCAACAGCACGATCGGCACGTCGCCGGAGATCGCATAGCCCCACAACCCGGATTGTCCGCGGCGATTTCTGGCGATGACGCTCGGATCGGCACGCAGCGACGGGTTGGCGAAAATGATCGAATTGGCAAGACGCGCATAGAGTTGTGCGTCCGACTCGTTTGCATTGATCTGGCGCAGCAGAACTTGCCCGTGCGTCCACGCCAGCTCGAAGACGCGGTCGGCGATCCGCGGATCGCGGTATTTCACGACGAGGCCGAGCGCCGCGTCCCGGGATTCGGCAACGCCGTAGACCATCCCGATCGTCGCCGTCTGGTCGGGATCGAGCGTGACGCGCATCCGGATGGCGGCGATCGGATCGAGCACCGAGCCCGCGCTGCCGGAGAGCGCCCCGGCACCATCACGCATTGCCTGCGGCGTTTCGGGCGTGTTGCGGCGGCCGACGAACCGCGCGCGATCGGTTTCGTAGGAAAGGTCCGTTGCCGTTGCGCCTTGCACGGTCATCAGGTGAAACATCCACGGTGACTGCTCGCTCGGTGAACGCTGCCGGCGCGTGCACAGGATCGCCTGCTCCGCCCGTGCGATTTCCGTCTCGACGAACAGGTTGCTGAACGCCGGATGGATCGCATCTGCCGCCGCTGACGCCAGCACGACTTCGGTATAGCTCGTGATCTCGATGACTTTGGCCGTGCGCGAGCGATTGACGATGCCGGTGCGCCGCAGCTCGATGTCATCCTCGGGCGACACGGCGATCTCGGTATGGAGATGCAACCCGTGCCCGTGGCGGCGGAATTCCGCGCGGCCCTCGGTGAATATCGCTTCGTAGTGATCGGCGCGAGCTCGCGTCGGCTGATACGCGGTGGACCAGAACTCGCCGCTCGCGACGTCCCGGATGTAGCAGAACGTGCCCGAGCTATCGCAGGTGGTGTCTTCACGCCACCGCGTGATCGCGAGATCGTTCCAGCGACTGCTGCCGCCACCGGCGTTGGTGATCATGACGTGGTAACGGCCGTTCGACAGCAGTTGCACTTCCGGAATCGTCGTCGACGCAGTCGTGCTCATGCGCACTGCTGGCGCTTCCGCGTCGCTGAGCTTCGCCCGTATGCCCGTGTGCTGCGCGACATGTGGCGAGAACGGAGCAGACTTCGGAACGCGCTCCTGAAGCAGAAGCAGCGTAGCCTGGAACTTCGGGTCCGACTCGAATCGCCTCTGCATCGGACGATCGAGCAGCAGATGGTTCAAGGCGAGCACGCTCATGCCTTGGTGGTGAGCCATGAACGAACGGACGACGGCACCTGCCCGTGCACGCGACCGACGCCCCGGCGTGTAGTCGATCGCCTCGAAAAGGCCGAAGGGTCCCGCCAATCCTTCGTTCGACAGCCGCTGCAGGTTGAGGCACGCCGCCTCCGGCGCCACCATGAGCGCCAACGCCGAAGCATATGGGGCGATGACGACATCGTCCGCGAGGCCGCGCTTCAAGCCCAGCCCTGGCACGCCGAAAGCGCGATACTGGTAATTGAGGCTCGCATCGACCAGGTTGTAGCCAGACTCCGATATGCCCCACGGCACACCGAGCTCCTTGCCGTGCGCTATCTGTCGTTCCACGGCAGCGCGGCACGTCTCGTCGAGCAACGTGTTCTCGTACGTCGGCATGACCAACAGCGGCATCAGGTATTCGAACATCGACCCGCTCCACGAGAGCAGGATCGGTCGGCCCCGGTCAGACGACAGCAGCCGCCCCAACGCGAACCAGCTCTCCTGCGGAACCTGCCCCTGCGCGATCGCAATGAAGCTCGCAAGCCGCGCCTCCGAGGCCAGGAGATCGTAGTAGCTCGCGTCACGCCGGCGTTCATCCACGTTGTACCCGACTGCGAACAAATGGCGCTCGGAGTCGTAGAGGAAGCCGAATTCCATGCGCGCAAGTTCCTCGCATAGCAGCGCGACCTGTTCGAGCGCCTGCATCCGTTCCTTCGCTCGCGCGCTGGCGACGCCCGTGAGTTGCGCCACCTCGGCCACTCGTCCGCGATCGCCGGCGGTTGCCGCCGCGTCCTCGAGGACCGCGAGCTGCGACGCCAAACCGGGCAATCCGTTCGCGAGATCGCGCAGCGTCGGAATCTCGCCGAGGGTCGGCAGCGCGGCGAGCGTGTCGACAACGGCGGTGAGCTCGATCCATGGGGCGAACAGCATCAGCTCGTCGCGGACGCTTCGATATTGCGCGACGAGCGCGCCTGCCCACGCACGCGCCTCGTGTGCCGCCTGCAGTGCCTCGGCCATATCGCTGCCACGGGCGAGGTAACTGTCGAGAGCGTCGATCGGCGCGGACAAGCGCTCCAGCCATTGTTGTATGGCGTGCACGGTAGCCGGACGGGCTTCGTTCGCAGACTCCAGCTCCCGCACCAGGTCGGCCAGGGGGGGCGCTGTGCCGTCGCCAAGCGCATCGACGAGCACATGCACCGTGTCGGCGAATCCCGCGACGACACGCATATCGAGGATCGGCTCATCCGGAACGAGTCGAAGCCCTGATCGCAGAGTAAGCAAGTGTCCCGCGAGGTTTCCGCTGTCGACCGACGAGACATAGCGCGGGGCCAGCGGCTTGAGCGATTGCGTGTCGTACCAGTTGTAGAAGTGTCCGTGGTGCCTCTCGAGCGACTGCATCGTTCGCAGCGTATCCGTGAGTCGCTCGACGAGTCGTCCCGAGGGTAGATACCCGAAGTCGTACGCCGCCAAATCGGCAAGCAGCGCCAGGCCCATATTGGTCGGCGAGGTGCGATTCGCGACCCTCTCGGCGGGGCTCTCCTGGTAGTTGTCGGGCGGCAGCCAG
>Ga0157372_10003282_pt1 | contig 17485 bp, 21 predicted proteins | sample C55metaG_FD_115307 | JGI IMG/M metagenome (GOLD analysis project Ga0157372, IMG submission 115307) | Corn rhizosphere microbial communities from Kellogg Biological Station, Michigan, USA - C5-5 metaG | ecosystem: Host-associated > Plants > Roots > Rhizosphere > Soil | place: USA: Michigan... | reverse complement strand
AGTGAGCCGACGATATCGGCTGTAGCCAGTTTTAAACCTAATTGCTGGTTTTCAGACAATGGGATAAGAATAGCGGGTGAACTATTTGCCATTACCGTTCTGGCGAAAATGCCCTTCAAAGGACCAGAAGTGAAGAACACTCTTTGTGCTGTGGCACTGAATCGATATTCACCAGATTCATTGCTGTTGCCTATCTTATAATGGCCATCGTCTATCAATTGAATATCCCCTTTATCCCATTTACCATTGTTTTTGATAACAGTTTCATACCGCCCCGGGGGTAGTGAATTGACCTGGGCATTTGTTACAAGTGTAACAAAAGAAAAGATGCATGAGAGTATAAATAATTTCATAGGTGATCGTTTACGGTTTCAAGCAGTAAGTTACAAATAAAAGGCCGGAAAAGAATCGTAAACTAACGAGGTCAGCTATGAAAAACTACGCTGGTATTGGTTTAGTAAAAGTTTTTAAAAAGAGCATATAGCACTTTTTTATCCTCTGGCAGAAAGACCTTGCTGGAGTCTAATTGCTCATATTTCCGTTTAAAAGTCTGGAAAACTGCCAAACTGTCCCGTGTATCATAACCGATCAAGCGTAAGGCTTGTAACGTATTAAAGTCATCAGGGACAACCACAGCGGTGGTATCACTCCACCATATCCCATACCCGCTATCAGCCAGTCTTTTCCATGGAAAATTAACATTTGGATCATTTTTCCGGGTAGGAGCAATGTCTGCATGACCTATGAAGTTGGCAGCCGGGATATTATAGGCCTTTTTCAGTCCGGATAAAATTTTCAGCAAACTGGTAATGGCTGGTTCTGAGAAGGGTTCAAAGCCATTATTATCTATTTCAATGCCAATGGATGAGGAGTTGATATCTGTATTGTTGCCCCACTTTGCCAAACCCCCATGCCAGGCTCTCAAATAATCGTTAAGCATATGATGAACTGTTCCATCCCTGCATATGACATAATGGGCGCTTACCTGGGTACGCGGCATAGTAAAAGTTTGAAGGGTTTGCGCGCAACTGTTTTGAGCAGTATGGTGTATAACCACATAATTGGGTTTGCGTAAATTAAAGTTGGTGGTGCCTACCCAGTCTCCTGAGGATAAAGAATCTGTAAGAGGTGTTTGTTTCAGGATATTGGCATATTCCTTTGCCTGTTTTTTATAAGATTTATTGGTAGCTGCATAAGGACCACGGTTACATCCCATGTATGCTATGGCAGAGCCTATTGCTATCAAACAAATTATTCCTTTCAAATACTTCATATGCAAATTGTTAGGGTTGAAAGTACAGAAGATTTTAATTGGTTAAACAAAACCCCGGGTGGTTTGGTTTTTGAGGCCTGAAGAATATATCATTCACAATTAAAATTGATTCAATATGGCAAGAGATGTTACTGGCAAAAAAGTCGCCATCCTTACTGATAATGGGTTTGAAGAAGTGGAATTGACCAGTCCGATGAATGCATTGGAGCAGGCTGGTGCCGTTGTACATATAGTGTCTCCCCAAAAGGATAAAGTAAAAGGCTGGAACCACGACCATTGGGGTATTGAACTCCCGGTAGATAAAAACCTTTCAGGTACTAACCCTGAGGACTATGATATGCTTGTGTTGCCTGGTGGTGTTATGAATCCTGATACCTTGCGCCTGAATAAAGAAGCGGTATCTTTTGCACAACACTTCCTTGAACAGGGTAAGCCACTGGCAGCTATCTGTCATGGCCCTCAAACGTTGATAGAAACAGGTATGCTTGATGGGAGAACCATGACTTCCTATCCTTCTATTAAAACAGACCTGGTAAATGCAGGCGTGAATTGGGAAGATAAAGAGGTAATAGTGGATAATGGTTTAGTAACCAGCCGAAGTCCTAAAGATCTCGATGCCTTCAATAAAAAAATGATTGAAGAACTAGGTGAAGGGAAACATGCCACAACCGGCCAGTTCACACACTCAGATAAGAACTTTTAAAAAATAAGCATCCCGCCGAAGCGGGATGCTTTCTTATATATACAAAACCGGCAAACAACTATTGGTTAGTGGCAGTTGTGGCAAGGCGAAAAGAACTTACCACCCTGCTGGTATCATAGAGACCTTCTCTTTTCAGCAATACCAGCTTTTCTACGGTGAAGCATTGACTAAAACTGCGTTGTGCATATTCCTTAACTGCTTTTTCATAGATACCTTCTGAAAGTCCGGATACTATTGCTAAATGAGGTTTTGAACTGATTGTAAGAGGTGGGCAATTATTACTCTCAATAAAACTGCTGATCATCTTCAACTGGTTACCTATGTGAATGATAGGCATCGGATCCAAAATGCGTAAATAAATAGTATGTGGAGGAACACTGCTGAAATTGTTAAGACGTATTTCAAAACCTTTATGCAACAGGCAAATGTTTTTTATCCATCTTACAAGCGTTTCTTCCATGATCTCCTTTGCCTGGAACCGGGCTATACTTATATGAGAGTGGCCTGTAAAATTGTTCCCGGGCATAAATGACTCTTGGAAAAACTGTTGTTCAGACCTCAAACTTTCATTGGTAGCCTCATCGGGTATAACAACCAGTTCGTAATCAACCCATTCAGCGTGAGCAGCAAAGCCTGCAAATTCTTTAGCGTTTCTCATATGTGGATTCCTTTCTGTGCTATGCAAAAATATTTAGTATAAATTTACTAATTAATTTAGTCAAACCAACAGCAATGGATAAAAATACTTTCGTAAAGGAATCTGCCTTTCATCAACATTTTTCGCTTCTGACCCAATCTCAGGGCCACGGTAACAATAATCCGGACAACAATTCCTGGAGTGTCATTGATCTGAATGAAGCATTGGTAAAGAACAAGCAAACCACTTTCTTTTTAAGGGTCAATTGCAATGCGGTGAAAGATGCAGGTATCCAGAAAGGTGACGTGGTAATAGTTGACAGGGCATTAGATGCAGGCGATGGTAAGGTTGTCATTGCTGTAATAGGAGGCGAGTTGCTTATCCGTAAATTAATGGTCATTGAAAAACGTATGCACCTGATAGGGGATAAGTTGGCACCTCTGGTACTCAGCCAGGGTGATGCCTGCATCTGGGGGGTGGTTACTTATGTCATTCACAGCGTGTGATCATATCATTTAAAAGCAGCCTTGCTTTCCATTCTATTTCATTTTCATCCCTTCTTCAAAGGGTATAAATCTTTTTTCCAGGGACCGCGAGCTTTTGGAATAGCAATGGTTAGGATACATAAATAAATTATGATTGCCTGGAATGACAACTTAAGGATGTTGCAAGCGATGTGCTTTTTCTTCTTTTCCTTAGCTGCATAGTATCCTCGGTTTATGGACAATTGTCAAGGGTTACTCCCCTGGCAAAACTTTGCATGGCTTAGTATTTGAATGCCTATGTACTAAAATTTATTATGCCTGAAGGGCCTTCCCTTGTCATAGCAAAAGAAGAGATGCAGTTGTTTATTGGTAAAAAGGTATTGGCCGTATCGGGCAATTCTAAAATAGAAAAGGAACGCATGCTCAATAAAAAGCTCCTGGATATAAAAACCTGGGGCAAACATCTTTTATTGTGTTTTAAAGGCTTTACCATACGTATCCATTTTCTCATGTTTGGCAAATACCTGGTTAATGATCAAAAGGAAACGGTGCCACGCCTTCATCTGCAATTCGCCAAAGGGGAACTGAATCTTTATACCTGCGCTGTCAGGCTAATAGAAGAACCCCTCGATGAAATATACGACTGGTCGGCAGATGTATTAAGTGATACATGGGATCCTGCATCTGCCAGGAAAAAATTAAAAGCCTTGCCGCATATCATGGTAACGGATGCCTTGCTCGACCAGATGATATTTTCCGGGGTGGGAAATATCATTAAAAACGAAGTATTGTACCGAATTAAGGTGCATCCCAAAACAAAGGTGGGCGATCTTCCTCCCAGGAAACTGACAGAAATGATAAAACAGGCGCGTCAATATAGCTTCGATTTCCTGGAATGGAAAAAGGAATATACCCTTCGTAAGCATTGGCTGGCACATACCAGGAAACTATGCCTGAGAGATGGAGATATTATTGTGAAGGAATACCTGGGGAAAACCCAAAGACGTACATTTTTTTGCAATACCTGCCAGGTGCTTTATCCGTAAGTCTCTCCTGTTTAAAAATTCACCTGCAGTTATTCTTTTACGGCTATGAATACTGTTTTGGCAATATTCTGCTGTTTCGTAACTTAATATATTATTCTCCGGCTATGGATAATTTATTTGAACCAACAACTGCTGATGTTGTCATTTCACGTCTGGAAAAAATTCAACTTACAACACAGCCCCGGTGGGGTAAAATGAATGCAGCTCAAATGATGGCTCACTGCCAGGCCACCTTCGAAGTTTTCTTTGGCGAGAAAAGATTAAAGCGTGGGCTACCAGCTATTTTATTCGGTAAGATGGCCAAAAAGAAATTATTTATAAATAAGCCCTGGCCAAAAAATTTGCCCACCGCCAGGGAATTTAAAATTGCAGACCAAAGAGATATGCTACAGGAAAAGGCAAAACTGGTTAGCCTGATCAAACGCTTTTCCGCTGAAGGTTACATGATCACTGAAACCATTCACCCTTTCTTTGGTAAAATGAGTTCGCAGGAGTGGGCCATGTTTGCTTACAAACATTTAGATCACCACCTTACACAATTTGGAGCCTGATTTCTTTGCATTGCATTGGGAAGTGTAATAGGGTAATGATTACAAACAATTTTGAAAGGTTAAATAATCCTTCGGGTTTAATTACAGGTGAAATATTATAAATGCGCCACAATCCAGCGACGCATTTATAAGAAGTATTCTAAGAGGATTTACCGGTTTTAAGTTCTTCCAGTTTCTTTTGCTCTGATTCAATAGTCTTTTGCTGATTTTCCTGGTCCTGCTGGTTCTTTTTCAGGTCAGATTGCAATTGTTCTATTTTCTTATTTATGGATTTTTCATCATCCTGTAATTTGGTCAATTTCTTTTGGGCGTCTTTCAGTGTATTTTCCTGCGCTTTTATGTCCAGGTCTAGTTTATATCCTGCAGATTGTTCAAGAAATCCATTCAGGAATTGCTGGGCTGCATTGTAGTCCGAACCTGAATTAATAAAGCCCTCACTGCCTTTGTTGACCAATAAATAAATAATGGATTTGTCCTTCTGTTTCCTGCTTTTGGGTTCTACCTTAAAGTACAGGTCCACCGGCTCGTCGCTTCCCTGCAGTCTTACCCCTTTGAAGGTATAGTAACCATTGATCTTATTGTTCTTCCAGAAAAGACTTCCTTTTGTTTCAGGCTCGTAACCCGTCTTTTTTAAATTCGTCACAATAAAACCCTGGGACACATCTTCGGTATAAGGCAATTCTATCATTAAAGCTGGTTGGTCGCTTTTATTATAGCTGACAGTAGTTGGGGAAGATTGTGAAAAAGCTATATGACAGGTGGCTAGTAAACAGATAATAAACGCAGTTAAATTTTTCATTCTACACTATTTTGATTTTGTAATTTAAACAACATTTTACTATTTCGGTATTAACAGTTTGTAGCCTTCATCCAGGCACTGATTTGGTACCTTTAACGCTATGAAGCGCAGTGGCTCAGCCGATCTTCCCCTACACTATGGCTATGTTCCTAAATGGCTTTATGAGCGCATGGCGAAACTTGGTTTGGCCATAACGGAAGCCATTGTAGGTGAGTATGGTAAGAAAGAGTTTTTAAGCCGTATGAGTGATCCATTCTGGTTCCAGAGTTTCGGAGCCGTAATGGGCATGGACTGGCATTCTTCCGGTATAACTACCTCTGTAATGGGTGCATTAAAAAGGGCGGTTAATCCACATTCAAAAGAATTGGGCATTTATATCTGTGGTGGCAAGGGAAAATTTTCAAAACAGGCTCCCCAGGAATTGATAGGTGTTGGTGAACAAACTGGTTTGAATGCAGACGAACTGGTTCGCCATAGTAAGCTTAGTGCCAAGGTAGATAATACAGCTATCCAGGACGGCTTCCAGCTTTACACGCATAATTTTATTGTAAGCAACGAGGGCGATTGGAGCGTCGTGCAGCAAGGGATGCGTGAAGGCGATTCAATGGCCCGCAGGTACCATTGGCATTCAGCCCTGGTTCAGTCCTTTGTTGAAGAGCCACATGCTGCCATTTGCGGAACAAACCAGGGACAGATTCTCAACCTTACTGCCATGGAAGCTGGTGGCTCGCGCAATGGAATTTTAAGCATTTCTCAGGAAAAACCTGAACTAATGATGCAGGAGATACAGCAACTGGTAATGCCTTCGCACCACGATGTCAGAAGCAAGGATGTTGACCTGCGCCGGCTTGGATCCATACTTTGGCTGGCACATGAGGCCCAGCCCAAAGATTTTGAAGACCTGTTATTACTGGAAGGAGTGGGTCCGCGGACAGTTCAATCACTTGCATTGGTAAGTGAAGTAATACATGGCACTCCTTCAAGGTTTAAAGATCCAGCCCGTTTTTCGTTTGCGCATGGTGGTAAGGATGGACATCCATTTCCTGTGCCCACCAAAACGTACGATGAAGTGATCAGCACTTTGCAAAAAGCGGTGTATAAGGCAAAGATTGGGCAGACAGAAAAAACGGAAGCCTTAAAGAAATTACATGCCCTGGTTGCCCGTGCAGAAAAAGATTTTATTCCAACAGATAACCTGCAACAGGTGATTGAAAAAGAGATCAGTGAAAGCTGGAAGTATGGAGGTAAAACTGTGTTTGGCGATGCCAGGCCTCCTAAGCGTTCAAAAGGCGTGCAGTTACGATTATTTTAAAACTAATGTTTCAATATTCAGCATGAAAAAAGCCACCCTCAGGTGGCTTTTCATTTATTAAGGTTTTGTTCCCTGTGGCTTTTCCAGTAGTTGGAAGAACTGGTCAAGTTGTGGAAGTATTACAATGCGTGTGCGCCTGTTAGCGGCCTTACCCTCCGCAGTGTCATTTGTCTTTAATGGAATGTATTCACCACGTCCTCCTGCGGTCATACGCTTGGGATCAATATTGAACTTATTCTGAAGTATCCTGATCACTGAAGTGGCTCTTTTTACACTCAGGTCCCAGTTGTCTGCAATACAATTGTTTTTGATGGCTACATTATCCGTATGGCCTTCCACCATAAATTCTATCTCAGGCTTGCTGTTCAATACTTGTGCAACCTTGCCTAATACAGTCATAGCCTTATCAGACACATCCGAACTTCCGCTTCTGAACAGCATTTTATCAGAAATAGAAATAAATACCACTCCTTTTTCCACCTTGATCTCCACGTCGGTGTCATTAATATCACTCAATGCGCCTTTAAGGTTCATCACCAATGCCATATTCAATGAATCCTTGCGTGCAATGGCGCTCTGCAGGGATTGAATATAGCTATCTTTAGCACCTATGTTATCCAGTGATTTTTTAATGCTTTCAGCCTGCGAACTGGAGATCACTGATAGGTCCTTCAACTGGTTCAGAACAGTATTGTTGTTTTCTTTTAAAAAATCAACCTGTTTATTCAGTCCTGTGATCTCGGTTTCCAATAAGGCTTTGCGGCGTGAAGCTTCTGCTTCATCTTCACGGCATTTTCTCAGGTCATCCTGCACCTGCATATAAAAAGTATTCAGCTTGGCGTATTTATCCTGTTCGGCTTTTAAGGTCTTACGACTTACACAGGAAGTGAATACCAATACAGGCAGGCAAAACAAAAGAAGATGGCGAGGTTTCATAAAATAATGTTTAGTTGAATAATGGTAAACCTATAGCGAACTCTATAGTCAATTTCGGCTCAAAAATAGGGGCATTAAAATAAATACCCTAAGGAGCTAATCATATGCGGGTTAAAAATTCATTAGAAAGTATCAGTATGAGTATAATTTCAAGTCACCCGGATAAACTTTTAACCTGGCTTATTTAAGCTCTTCAAAAACACCGGTTAGTTTATTCTTTCTAACGTTGTCAGCATGAAAATAGCGTCCGTTCATGGCAACATATACGCCTGTGGGCAGTGTTTGAACAAATGCCAAAGCACTTCCAAGGTTGAATAATCCGTCTGATGATCCAAACTTATAAGGTATCATGGCGCCTGTCAATACAATCGTTTTGTTTTTGATCTTTTTAGCCAGCAATTGCGCGGTTTCAGCCATGGTATCCGTGCCATGGGTGATAATGATCTTGTCTTCAGGACTTTTCACGCAATGCTCCGCCACCAGGTTGCGGTCATCATCAGTCATTTCCAGGCTATCTACCATCATTAATGTCCTGATCTCTACCGGGGCCAGGTTACGGCCAAGATCAAGCATCTCAGGTAAGTGAGAATCGTTAAAATATAATTGCCCTGTAAGTTCATTATATTCTTTATCAAACGTGCCACCAGTAATTAAGATCCGGATGTTCATAGTAAATGATTGCGGTAAAATTAGGGAGAGAAGGGCATTTCATACCGATAACCCTTGTAAAAGAAAAAACCATGGTCGGAATTTATTCAATACATATTGGGTTTTGCAGGCAATAGCAAGCCGATGAGCACCATTTTAGTGCATGAAAAGACATTTGGTATGGTTATACTAAAACAGTTTATACAGTACGGGTTACTGTGCTGCTTCTTTTTCCATGTTTTTTCCAATTACATATCCTATGGCAGCTCCAAGTATGGCTCCAACTATAAGCACAGTGTAATTATCACCGGCAGCAAAGAAGGCTACCAGTAATCCAAACACGGCAAATAAGATCGCCCAGGTTATTCTTCCTTTGGTTCGTTGCCGGGAAGGTATGTCAGATGGTTTGCGGTATTCATGATGTCCATGACGCTTGCGGCTTTGCGGCATATCTTTCTTTTTGGCAAAAGGTAATGAAAATCAAATGGATTTGCAATGATTTGCACCATGTAACCACGATACACCCTGGTCGGGATGTCAAAAAGTCCTATCGAAAGCTACTATTTACCAGTCCTTTGAACCCCAAGGGAATATCCTACTTAATGGTACCACAATAAAGCTGGTTTGTTACAAGCATAAACCGCCTTTGTAACGCCTCTTTAAAGAGCCGTTGCAGAGGCGTTACAAAGGCGGCACATAGGCGGCACATAGCCGTTACATAACACAAGAAGCGCGATAGCTAATCCTCTTCATTTCTGCAGATTAGAGTATAAGAGGCTTTATCAAAGCTGGAAGGGTTAAGTATTGATACAGAACTCTTGTCAAATTGTCCACAAATTCAACTCATTAACCTTCTTTCCCAATTGTAACTCCTGTCCAATCGCTTGCCTTATTCAATAGATTAATTGATGTCTGATCAAGCTGCAATTGAGCGGCTTCAATAAGGTCGTTCAGTTGTTCAATGCTGGTGGCACTGGCAATGGGAGCCGTAATGGAAGGCCGGGCAATCAGCCAGGCAATGGCAATACTGGCTGGAGTGGTATTGTAATCTTTTGACACTTCATCCAGAGCGTTCAATATGCGCAATCCCCGGTCGTTCAGGTAAGTCTTTACGACGCCGCCTCCCCTGGCACTTTTATCTACATCTTCTGCTGAACGGTATTTACCTGATAAAAAACCACTGGCGAGCGCATAATAGTTAATGACCCCAAGGCCTTTTTCAAGGCAAAGGGGTTCATATTCCTGCTCAAATTTCTGGCGGTTATATAAGTTATATTCGGGTTGAAGGGACTCATAACAAGGCAGGTTATGCGCTTCGCTATATTGAATGGATTCGCTCAATCTTTCAGGGCTTAAGTTGGAAGCACCTATAGCCCTGACCTTGCCTTCCTTTACCAGTTCAGCAAATGTTTCTATGGTCTCTGCCACGGGAGTATCGAGGTCATTCCAATGGCTTTGATACAGGTCTATGTAATCTGTCTGCAGTCTTTGCAAAGAAGCATCCACAGCTTCCAGGATGTGCTCACGGGTGAGCGACTTTTTACCCCCGGCCACTGCGCCACCAACTTTTGTGGCAATGACCACTTTATCCCTGTTACCCCTTAGCCTTAGCCATTTGCCTATAATGGTTTCTGATTCTCCTCCCTTATTTCCTGGCTTCCAGTGAGAATATACATCTGCTGTATCTATAAGGTTGAACCCTGCATCTACAAATGCATCCAGTAATTTAAAGGATGTTGCTTCGTCAATGGTCCAGCCAAAAACATTTCCGCCAAAAGCAAGGGGAGCGACGTCTATAGCGGAAGTTAATTTTCTTTTGATCATTTTAATTATTTAAGTGTAGCCATGTCAATCACAAAACGGTAACGCACATCGCCTCTCATCATTCGTTCGTAAGCTTCATTGATATAATCGATATCGATCACCTCCACATCTGAAACAATATTGTGCTCAGCACAATAATCAAGCATTTCCTGGGTTTCAGGCAATCCTCCAATCAATGAACCACCAATGCTGCGCCTGTTGCCAATGAGATTAAAAGCAGGTACCTGCGCCGGGGCCGGTGGGGCGCCTACGCAGATCATAGTTCCATTAGTATTGAGCATGTTGAGGTAAATGTTATAATCATGCGGAGCTGAAACCGTATCAATGATAAAGTCGAAATAATTTTTAAGATCTTTTAGTTGCCCGGGGTCATTGGTTAAAGCAAAACGGTGAGCACCCAGTCTTTTGGCATCAGCTTCTTTAGCAGGAGAGTGACTAAGCATGGTCACCTCAGCGCCGAAGGAAACGGCAAACTTCACGGCCATATGTCCCAGTCCACCCAAGCCTAAGATACCAATTTTATGACCCTTGCCTACCTTCCAGTAACGTAAGGGCGAGTAAGTGGTAATGCCGGCACAAAGAAGGGGTGCCACTGCTTCCAGGTTCAATTTATCTGAAACTTTTAATACAAAGTCTTCAGTGACCACTATACGGTTGGAGTAGCCGCCATAGGTAATTGTTTTGCCATCTTTTTCATAGCTGTTGTAAGTGGCTACAGAACCATTTACACAATATTGTTCCAGTCCTTTTTCACAGTTGGAACATTCCCTGCAGGAGTCAACCAGGCAACCAACACCAGCCAGGTCACCCTCTTTAAATTTCGTTACATGCGCGCCCACCTTAGTCACCCTGCCCACGATCTCATGGCCCGGAACAATAGGATAAACAGTGCCGCCCCATTCATTTCTCACCTGGTGTATATCGGAGTGGCATACGCCGCAATACAATATTTCAATTTGTACATCATGAAGTCCCGGTTCGCGCCGCTGGAATTCAAATGGCCCCAATGGAGCAGTATTATTCTGTGCTGCATATCCTTTCGTTGCTGTCATATGGCTGTTGTTTATTGAATTTGAAAGGCAAAAGTAAGGCTTGGTACATTCAATGGATGGCTGAGGTTGCCATGTAGTTTGCTGTATTGAACATTTGATGCTTTAGTTTCGCGGGGTAGATGTTACAAATATGAAAGCTGCTTCGAGTAATGAGATCAAACAGGAGTTAAAGGGGTTGTCCAATGCAAAGCTGCTTGAGCTTTGCCTGCGGTTGGCGCGCTTTAAAAAAGAAAACAAAGAATTACTGACCTATCTTCTGTTTGAAGCCGATGACCTGGAAACTTACCTTAAGAATGTAAAGGACGAAGTTGACGAACAGTTCCTGGAAGTGAATACTACAAGTATTTATTTCGCGAAAAAAACGCTAAGAAAAATATTGCGTATAGTCAATAAGCATATCCGTTATACAGGGAGCAAACAGGCTGAAGCAGAATTACTGATCTATTACTGCAAAAAACTTAAAGCGTTAAAGATTCCTTTCCGTAAAAGCAATGTGCTCGACAAATTATTTGATGCCCAGGTGAAAAAAATAAAAGCTGCTATCAATTCCATGCACGAGGATCTGCAATATGATTACATCAGGCACCTGGAAGAGCTGCAATAAAATCTTTACTTAATACAAGGCTTTTAGGGAAACGGTATTAAAATTTAGCCTGGAGTCCAACGCCTACCAATGATTTTAACTGCACAGCAGGGGATTTGCCATCATCTCCAAATAAGCGAACATCATCATCATAGATAAGGTCAACATTCCAGCTTGCTGAAAGCAGCTTTGATAACTTCAATAACAACACATTTGTCATGAATACATCTATCTTTTCAGGATTGTGCTTATAGTTGGAAAAAAGATCCAGGCGTGCTTTATAGCTGACAGTTTTGTTGAATTCATTAAAGTAATTGGCAGAAACAAAGGCACCGAATTCAGACCTGGAATGTTTGCCGGGATCAACACCATACAGGCCCTTTGCTGAAAGCGAATCATTCTTTACAAAGACCCACCTGGCAGCAGCCGGAGACATAAAAAGAGAGAAATGTTCACCGGGCTTATAATCCATACCAATACTGGCGAGTAAATAGCCAGGAGATAAGAAGTCAGAGGCGAGGGATTTTATATCATTGGTATAGGTATATCCCTTGAAAAGCTGTGACCTGAAGTTCAATAACCCTGATACATTCCACTTTGGTGCCACAGACCTTCCATAGATAGATAACAGGTCGATCCTGTCATCATTTTTACGGCTACCCAGGCTCGTGGTATTTACATATCCAAGGTTGAAGTCAAGTGTATTGTCCCAGCTATGCTTGTCTTTTTTATAAAAGGAATAAAGATTCAAAATGGAGCTTACTGCCAAAGAGAACTTGTCGCCTCCTGCAGCCCAGTTGGTAAGCGACCCCTGGGATAGATTAAAACTGTAAAGGCCACCTTTTCTCCATTCTTTCTGAATAGTATCCTCAGGTTTTTTGATGGCAACTTTTGTATCCTTGCTTAGATCTTTAATCGTTTGATCCTGTGCTTTTGCTGAAAATGCAGCTAACAGGATAAAGACAGTTAGTAGTTTTTTCATATAATAAAATTACTACAGCAGGAATAGATTATAGCATTTGTTCATTTCATATGCACCTGGTACTTCATAGTAAAAATTTAGATCGGGACAGCTTCTCATTTTATATAGTAATTGAAATAGGTTAAAAAAACCTTTTGCCTGTTGTATGGTTGGAAGTTTGCAGGGTTTCACTAAATTGTTTTTATGGCTTCATTGTTTGAATCATTAACTATTCGTTCTGTCAGGTTAAAAAACAGGATCATTGTTTCGCCGATGTGTCAATATTCCTCTACAGATGGTTTTATTAACGATTGGCACCTGGTTCATTTGGGTTCCCGGGCGGTAGGCGGTGCTGCAGCAGTGATGACTGAAGCAACTGCTGTATCACCCGGTGGCAGGATCTCTCCAGGAGACCTTGGCATCTGGAAAGATGAACATATTGAAGGATTGAAAAGAGTCACGGATTTTATTGCAACCCAAGATGCTATACCAGGCATACAATTGGCGCATGCCGGCCGTAAGGCAAGTCACCAGGTACCATGGAAGGGTGGTGAAGCATTGACAAAGGAAGAAGGCGCCTGGCCAACCATAGCACCCAGTGCTATAGCTTTTAAAGAAGGCGAACCAGCACCAGGGGAAATGTCCATTGAGGAGATCAGGGACTGTGTGGTGCAGTTTAGAGCTGCGGCAGAAAGAGCATTAAGGGCCGGTTTTAAGATCATTGAGATACATGGAGCTCATGGATATTTAATTAATGAATTCCTATCGCCCGCCAGTAATAAAAGAAAGGATACCTATGGAGGATCCTTTGAGAACCGAACCAGGTTCCTTGTAGATATTGTTGAATCTATCCGACATGTATGGCCGCAGGATCATCCCTTGTTTGTTCGCATTTCAGCAACAGACTGGACAAGCGATGGTTGGAATGGAGATGATTCTGTGATGTTGGGGAAACTACTGGAAACTAAGGGAGTTGACCTGTTAGATTGTTCTACAGGTGGTAATATCAGTGGCGTGCGCATTGAATTAAAACCTATGTACCAGGTTCCCTTTGCAGAAAGAATAAAGAAAGAAACTTCCTTGCTTTCAGGTGCGGTAGGCCTGATCACCACTGCTGCTGAATGTGAAAAAATCATTGCCGAAGGAAAGGCGGATGTGGTGTTCCTGGCAAGACAATTACTAAGAGATCCTTATTTCCCCCTCCATGCAGCAAAAGAGCTTGGGGTAGATGTACCATGGCCTGAGCAATATCAGCGGGCAAAAAAGTAATGCCTTGGGCGCTTATAATATAAGTGCATAAAAATTGTATAGCGTATTGAAAGTGCAGTTATGGGAGATGTTACAATAAAAAATTCTGAGACCTTATCTAAATGGAAACACGAATTAAAGAAGATACAATTTGAGCGGACCAGTAAATCAGGTAGTACTCAAAGCCAGGAACGGGAGGTGTATGATCATGGCAATGCTGTTGCGGCCTTGCTATACAATAAGCAAAAGGGCACTGTATTGCTGACCCGCCAATTTCGCTTACCGGCATATTTAAATGATGGGGAAGGTATGTTATTGGAGGCCTGTGCTGGTTTGGTAGAAAATGGTGAGGAACCTGAAGCAACCATGAAGCGGGAGATCAAGGAAGAAATGGGATATGAAATTGAACAGCTTCAAAAGATATTTGAAGTGTATTCTTCGCCAGGGTCTTTAAAAGAATTATTGTTCCTGTTTGTTGGTGAGTATGATCAACAGCAAAAGGTGGCAGATGGTGGTGGATTAAAAGATGAAGGTGAAGATATTGAAGTGGTAGAAATGCCGCTGGCCGAAGCGATTGAAAAAGCCAGCAGTGGACAAATAAGAGATGCAAAAACTGTCATCCTTATTTTATGGTTACATCAAAGACAACTTGTTTAGGAACCGGCAATAAAAAAGGTAAATCATTACTCATGATTTACCTTTTACCTGCTGCTTTGCGAGATTACTCTTCTTTCACCTTAGGTTTTAATTGATCTTTAGTTACAAATACCCTTCCGCCTTTTTCATTGATCCAGTAATATTTTGTTCCATCATCTACATAGATCTTTTGGCCTTCAGGACCAACCCATTCTGCTGATTCCTTGTCAGTAACCTTTGCCTTTCCTTTTGTAGCAAGTTCGGCAGTTTCATTACCGACAGCTTTTGCTCCTTTTTTAATACCATGACCAGCTTTTTTAGCACCTTTCTTAATGCTGTGTCCCACTTTACTTGCCGTGCTTTGCGAGTAGGCAGGTGTGCTAAAACCAATAAAAGCGAATACGGCAATAATTGCCAGGATCTTTTTCATAGTGTTATGTTTTTCAGTTTATACTCCGGAATCACAAGCAACTAAAAAGATGCCAGTTAAAACCCTGCAGTAGTTAAAGTCCGGAACTCTTGTTTTGCCAACCAGAATCATATTTTTCTGTGCCTGAGGTCATACAAATTCGGGATTATCATTTCTACCTTTTGAGTAGAAAAAATTCTTCAATTATAAAAATAGCAGTTATGAAATACCTGACCATTTTAAGCTTTATGTTGCTGTGCACTCCAGGTTGGTCTCAGCAATGGGCTAAACAATATGATTATGTAGATGATTGGTTTTGCGGTCTTTGCATAGTTGAGAAAGATGGAAAACATGGCTTTGTGGATAAAGAAGGCAATTTAGTGGTTCCTGTTATTTACCAGGAGGTGATGCATTTTAATGAAGGGATGGCTGCAGTAATGAAGGATGGTAAATGGGGTTTCCTGGACAGTACCGGGAAATTGGTAATTGCATTACAATATAATGAAGCATATACTTTTACTAATGGGCTTGGCCTGGTTATGAAGAATGATAAATATGGGTTTGTTGATCCTTCAGGTAAAGCTGTCATTCCTTTAATATTTGATAATGCTTCAAGCTTTTCCGAAGGGCTTGCTGTAGTAAGTAAAAACGGGATGTGGGGTTTTATTGATACCAACGGAAAGGAAGTCATACACATGAAATATAGTTACGCGGTTTCTTTTAATGAAGGTTATGCCAAAACTAAAAGGAATGGTAAGTGGTTATTGATCGATAAAACTGGTAAGGAATCTCCTGCTGAATGACCAATCCATAAATCGGCTGACAACCCTATAAAAGAAGATAGATATTTCCGTTTGCTTCCTCAAGCGTGTAAGTATCTATTTTTTCTTTTGCCGGTCCTGCTTTTACCTCTCCGCTGTTAGTGTCAAACTGGGATCCATGCCATGGGCATTGAACAGTGCCACAGATCATTGATCCATCTGCCAGTGAAGCACCCTTGTGGGAACAATGATCACTGAAGGCCACGTGTCCTTTTTCAGTATTACCAATAACGATCCTTTTGCCGTTAATGTGCATGAGCTTCATGGCGTTGATCTTTATTTCGCCTACCCTGGCAACCTTTATTTTTTTGTCTTCAGTGTTGATATATTCCTGGTTCCATTTGGCAGCATTGGCATAGCGGTGATCTATACCTATCTGGTTGCGGTGAACCAATGTGCCTCCCATCCATCCGGCAATAGATAACAATATTACGCCGATAGCTTCCAGGCCAAGAATAAGGTATGGATTGGCAGAAGCATCTCTACGGTAGAACCATACATACGTGAATATTCCAAGGTTGACAAGATTGAGTATGGCATGCTGCGTGCCTCTTTTTTTGGCAGAACTTTCAGGAGGTATGGTCATAAAATAATCAATGGCTCCCGGAACAGCAGCAGCAAGCGCCCCGATAATACCTGCGATATCAAGGTAATAGGCTACCAAAGAAAGGGCTGGCCTGTTAGAAATGACACCAAAAAGGTCAAAAACAAACGCCCCGGTAAAGAATGCGATTGGGAACGATACTAAAATGGGGTGAAGAGGATGAGAAGCCAGGTGTGCTTTACTTTTCATTCTTGTTAGTTTGCTGTACACAATCAAAAATCTTACCTCAACCACTACTATTAATTGGTACATCATATTATAGATTTCTTCAGTAGCCAGGTTTTTGGGCAGCAACAATTTGGAAAATATCCTTTCCATTTATCATAATAGTATGGTGTGGTAGTAGATTGTATCTACCTTGTATGTCCTTTTCATCAAAACTTTATTACCATGACAACCAAAGAAGCAACAATGACAACCCAGGAAATTGCAGATCGTTTTTATGAAATGACACAGCAAGGTAAATGGAATGAAATACAGCAGGAGTTTTTTGCTGAAGATGCGGAAAGTATAGAACCCGAACACTCTCAGGGTTTAAAGACTGTAAAAGGATTGGACGCTATTAAAAAGAAGGGTGAATCGTTCAACCAGATGGTAGAAGAAATGCATGGAGGTTACTGTAGTAAACCAGTAGTAGGAGGCAATTATTTCAGTGTAGCCATGGGTATGGATGTGACCATGAAAGGCGCAGGCCGGACCAAGATGGATGAAATAGCCGTGTATGGTGTAAAAGATGGTAAGATCATTAGTGAACAATTCTTTTATTAAAATAAAAAAGCGATAGGGTCACTATCGCTTTTTTTATTTTCAATACTATAGAAATCAGGCTCTTGCCCTTCTTTTAAATCCTGAACTGGATGTATTGGGTGTGGCAACTTCCTTTCCTTTAGATTCAAAAGGATGTTCAACTGCAGGGATCTTTAACCCAATCAGTTTATTGATGCCTCGGAGGTTGCT
>Ga0157372_10003281_pt1 | contig 17486 bp, 19 predicted proteins | sample C55metaG_FD_115307 | JGI IMG/M metagenome (GOLD analysis project Ga0157372, IMG submission 115307) | Corn rhizosphere microbial communities from Kellogg Biological Station, Michigan, USA - C5-5 metaG | ecosystem: Host-associated > Plants > Roots > Rhizosphere > Soil | place: USA: Michigan... | reverse complement strand
GATGACAAAACCGGCAACAGCGGAACTCGTAGCCAAATAATTTACTTCTTCAGCGTCAATCTGGATTATGGCACATCACAATAATACCGGGGTTTTGGGAGAAAAGATGGCCGCCAAATATCTTACAGAAAAAGGTTTTACGATTCTCCATCAAAACTGGCGTCACAGCCACTGGGAAGTTGATGTAATCGCGTCTTTGAAAAATGTTCTCCATTTTATTGAAGTAAAAACAAGAAGAACACAAAAGTTTGGTTACCCTGAAGATGATGTAAGCAAAAAGAAAATTCAAAACCTCATTAACGCTTCAGAGGAATATCTTTTTACAAATCCCGCTTGGAAACTGATACAGTTTGATATTCTTTCCATCACGCTTTTAAAAGACAAACCTGCCGAATATTTTTTTATTGAAGACGTTTATATTTCTTAAACGCAGTCCCGACGTTTTGAAAAATAGGCGCTCTTTGCACTTTGTTTAACGAATTACTTTTGATAAATTACCGGTTAATCTTTAGTTTTAAATCAAATCACTAAAATATGAAAGTGTTCAATTATACTGTGGTGATAGAAAAAGATGAGGATGGAAATTTTCTTGCTATTTGTCCTGCCCTTCAGGGATGCTATTCAGAGGGAAGTACAAAACAGGAAGCATTGGAAATGATTAAAGATGCGATTAAGCTTCACATTGAAGACCGGCTTGCAAATAATGAATTACTTTATGAAGAGGTTTTCTCGAATAAAGTTGAAGTAATTGTATGAGTACAAAACTTCCTGCAACCAATGCTAAAAACCTTATTAAAATTTTAGAACAAAAAGGATTTACCTTTTCAAGACAAAGCGGAAGTCATGCGATATATGCAAATAAAAATGGTATCAAAGTAACTGTTCCTGTTCATGGGGAAAAAAGACTTAGGGAAAGGATTGTTGAAACAAATCATGAAAGATGCGGGAATAAGCAATGAGGATTTTCTATAAAAATTCTTTTCTTTTCAGCTCATCAAATCAGCTATCACAATGGCTGTCACCGCTTCCAGCACAACAGGAACCCGCAAGGCAATACAAAGATCATGACGACCTTTCACAGAAAAAGGTTCAACATTTCCGGTTTCCACATTCAGCGTTTCCTGCACCTGCGGTGTTGAAGAAGTTGGTTTTACGACGACCCGAAAAACCAATTCATTTCCGTTAGTAATTCCTCCGACAATACCACCCGCATTGTTGGTTTCTGTTTTTCCTTCCATGTCCAGTAATGAATCGTTATGTTCGCTTCCAAACATTTTCGCAGCCGCAAAACCAGCACCAAACTCAATCCCTTTAACTGCAGGAATAGAAAACACTGCATGACTTATCAAAGATTCTGCAGAATCAAAAAAGGGTTCTCCCAAACCCAGTGGAAGATTAGAAACTTTACATTCCACAATTCCTCCAATTGAATCTTTCGCATCAATTGCCTTTTGCAAACCTTTATCCAAATCTTTCTCGCCTCCGATTTCAAGAATCGAAGCATGAATATCAATTTTGTTTCCGGGTGATAAATATTCAATTACTTTTTTGGCAACAACACCGGCGGCCACCAAAGCCACCGTCAACCTGCCGCTAAAATGCCCGCCACCACGAAAATCTTCAAAACCTTTGAACTTTTGATGCGCTACAAAATCAGCATGACCGGGGCGCGGAACGGCTCTTTGTTTTTCATAATCGCCACTGCGTGTATTGCTGTTTTTAAATAAAATAGTAATCGGCGCACCGGTACTTTTATCACTAAAAACACCACTAATAATTTCAGGAAAATCATCTTCTTTTCTCGGCGTCGTTCCTTTTGCACCGGGCTTCCTACGGTCAATATCCTCTTTAAAATCTTCAGCCTTAATTGGAATACCAGGAGGGCATCCGTCAATTACAATACCTACATATTCGCCGTGCGACTGTCCAAGAATCTGTACCCGAAAATTTCTTCCAAAAGAATTCATGTTAATGTATTTACTCTAAACAATTCTAAACCTTCTAAACTTCGTAAACTTTCTCTTCTAAATCCTCTAACTTTCTAACCCTCTAAACACCCTTCTCTCAATATCCATATTCCCTTAAATGAATTTCATTATCGCGCCATTTCGGCCTCACTTTTACAAACAATTCAAGAAAGACTTTACGGCCAATAAATTCTTCAATGTCCTTGCGGGCAGAGGTTCCCAACTGTTTGATCATTTTTCCTTTCTCGCCCAAAATAATTCCTTTTTGGGTTTCACGCTGCACAATAATATCTGCAGTGATCTTTGTAAGCGTCGTTTTTTCTTTAAACTGCTGAACCAATACAGTTGTGTGGTACGGAATCTCTTCCTGGTACAAATAAAATATTTTTTCACGTATTAATTCTGCCACAAAAAACTTCATCGGCAGATCACTTAGATTGTCACCCGTATAAAAAGGTTCCCCTTCCGGAAGCAGCGCCACAATTGAATCAAGCAACTCCTGCACCCCTGCATTTTTTATAGCCGAAATAGCAATTACTTTTTCTGCATATTTCTTTTCTGAAAAAAAATGAACCGCTTTATCAACTGTTTCTTTATCAGATAAATCAATTTTGTTTAAAACCACGATAGAGGGAACTTTTAATGAAAGAGAAGAAAAAAGTTCATCCGCCTCTTGCAAATCCTCTTTAATATCAACCATCAGCAAAGCCACATCCGCATCTTCGAGACTGCTTTTTACAGCAGCCATCATTTTTTCATGTAGCTTGTATTTAGGTTCGACAATTCCGGGTGTATCAGAAAAAATGATCTGGTAATCCTCGGTATTTAATATGCCTTTTATGCGATGGCGCGTTGTTTGCACTTTTGGCGAAACGATCGCAAGCTTCTCTCCCATTAAGGCATTGAGCAAAGTACTTTTACCGGCGTTTGGCTTTCCAAAAATGTTTACAAATCCCGATTTCATAATTGCTGCGAAATTAATTCATTGCAAATAAAAACCATTAAAACTCTCGTGTTCCAATCCTTATCTTTACCGGTAAACCAACTTTTCAGGTATAAATATTGATGGTAAAATTGCATGAAACTTCCATCAACATTTTCCAAAGACGAAGATCATATTAACGCCGTGATCGAGACACCGAAAGGCTGCGAGGCAAAATACAATTATGATGAGGACACGCAGATGTTCAAGCTGAAAAAGATCCTTCCAAAAGGAATGACCTTCCCTTTTCACTTTGGATTTATCCCTCATACAAAAGCTGAAGATGGTGATCCTCTTGACGTACTTGTCTTAATGGACGAACTTGCCTGGCCGGGCTGCATTATTAAATGCACATTGATAGGCGTGATGGAAGCGGAAGAAACCAAAGACGGTGAAACAGTAAGAAACGACCGGCTGATAGCCACTGCAAAAGCTTCTGAAAAATATAATCGTATTAAAGATTTAACTTCAATGGATGAATACCTGGAAATGGAAATTGAAAACTTCTTTAATAACTATTGCAATCTTGAAAAAAAAGAGTTTAAGGTGATTGCAAAAAAAGGTCCGAAAAAGGCGATGGACCTGCTAAAAAAGCAAATTGTAAATGGACATCATTGATGAATTCTTCGGGCATGGCACAGATCTCAATTCTTTACAGATGTGCGTGCGCGCGACGGTTATTTTTTTTGTAACACTGGTTCTAATTCGTTTTACGGGAATGCGCGTGTTTGGAATTAAAACCGCCTTTGATACCTGTATCATTATCATGCTTGTAGCAGTGCTGAGCCGTGCTGTAGTCGGCGCCTCTCCCTTCATTCCCACCATCCTCGCGTCAGCCACTTTGGTTATTATTCATAAAATAATTGCAAGATTAAGCGTGAGCAACCAAAGCATTAGTCACATTGTAAAAGGTAAACCTCTTTCGATTTATAAAAACGGAATTCTTAATGAAAAAAATCTTAAAAGATGTTCGTTAAGTTTTGGTGATGTAATGGAAGAAGTTCGTTTAAACCTCAATGATAATTCGCTTGAAAACATCGAGGAAATTTTTATGGAAAGAACCGGCGAAATAAGTGTGATTGAGAAAAAGAAAACGGTAAATTAAAAATTATTGAAATTTATTTGTTTACTATTATTTCCCCAACCCCATTTTAAAAATTCCGGAAAAGTGCGTCCCCACGTTGCTACATCATGTTTACCATCTTTTAATTCGAGGTAATAAATGTCTTTTTGGCGATCGTATCCTTTTTTTATCAGTTCGTCTATCAATGCCATTGTATCGTCGATTGAGTCAATGATGCCGTTCTTATTCCTGTCTGCAGTTTCGTCAAGTGTTCCCGTTTCAAAAAAGAATTTAAGCCACGGATAATAATTCCCATTCCTGATTTCATTGTGCATGATCCGGTGTTTCTTTTCATCAAACGCTACATCATCGTGTGAAACAGAACGCCACCAAAACGCACCACTAAAAGCTCCTGCTTTTGAAAATTCTTTCGGATGATTCCAAACAATATCCAATGCGCTCAATGCTCCTAAAGAAAAACCACAAAATGACTTTTCATTAAAAGAAACAATCTTAAATTTTTTGCGTATAAACGGAAGTAATTCTTCCATCACAAAACGCGTGTATAATCCCGCCTTTGCGCCTTGTCCTTTATCATTTAAAAAATTTTGCGTTCCATATTCGTTTTTCCTGTCCGCACCAGAATGGATGCCGACGCAAAACAATGGAGTAATTTCATCCTCAGCATATAATTCTTTCAGAATATTTTTGAAATTCATTGTAACAAGGTCCTGCCCATCATTGATCAACAGCAGATCACAATTATTTAAATCTTCTTTTTGTATCGGCAAATAAAAATCAACAGTGACTTCTCTTTGTAAAAATGCAGAACGGATAATTTCTGTTTCAGATAGGTTTTCAATTTCCATGCATTTCAAAAATAAAACAATTATATGCGAAAAGAACTTTGAAAAAGTAAGAAGTAATAACCCTGATTTTTTATTTTGAAGAGTATCCAACCTTCCCTTGCAATGCCTCTATAGCATTTACCAAATAAACCATTGGTGCGTTCCAGTTGATAGCAATTTCATTAGATGCATAAGCGCAGGAAATATCGGCATAAGCGGTTTCAGGTTCTGTAAAATCATAATGACAATGATCCTGCATCCCTGGATTCGGACCACCTGCCATGAGCCCCGGAACAGGATCGGTAACACCATCTGAAACAGATTGACGATGATGTGGATTCATGGTAGAATGGCTTCCAATACCGGTTACAAAACAATAACCGGTCGCATTTCTTCCCAACAAATAATCCAAATTGGTTAACGCATAATCTACATATTTTTTATCATGCGTCACCAAATAAGCATTGATCAATAAAATTCCCTGGTTAGCCGCAGTACTGTTTCCGCCCCAACTAAAATCATATTTCGTTTGTCCCATAACGGTTTCAAATGCATTCGCGTTTACATGTTGAATATAGTCCTTGGCAATGCTCAACACTTTCTGTTTCATTTGTTGAACAGACGCATTAGCATAAGAAGGCACATCATTTCTAAAGCGAAGAAAAGAATAATAGGCTAACATACCCACCTTGTTCCAGCTTGGAAGCGCCACATCATCTTTCAAATGATTTTCTACTGTATCGAAATATTTTTTATCTCTTGTAGTAATAAAAAGTTCGGCAGCGCTCCATAACCATTCATCATCGAAATGATTATCGCCATAACCGCCGGTTGTAATTTTCGGTTCAAACTTTTTATTGATCTCATTTTGATTGTAAGCGAGATCAGGATTTTGTAAAGCCCATGCCCATGCTTTCTTTGAAGCAGCAAGACAACTATCGGAAAGCCCCGGCAATTCTTTTTTAAATTTATTAAGAATGCGGCTTGCCTGTGCCGTCACAGCGGCAAAATCCAATGTGGCCGCCGTTCCTTTTTGCACCACATATCTTTTCGCCTGCGTAACGCCGGGCATCACCATTCCGTCAAAAGCGGCATTGGTGCATTTGTTATAAACACCTCCATCAGTTGGATCCTGCATGCTTAACATCCAGCGAAGATTGTAAATCGCTTCATTTAAAATATCCGGAACATTGTCACCGCTTTCCGGAATATTGGTTTTTAGATTTTTAAAATAGCCAGGAAAATCTTCATAAGCGGATAACAAAGTGCCCATGGTAATTCCGGAGTTGACAATATATTTATTGTAATCACCTGCATCGTACCACCCGCCTGGCGTTGAGATGACTGTTCCTGCCGGCCTTTCTTTTGAGGCAGCAGACGGATGAACATACACAACGTTGTCAGGATGACCGGCAGAACGATGCCACCTTCCCGCATATTTTTCCTCCAGTGGCATTGAAGCCCGCTGATAATAAAATCCTTTCAACGTTGCCCTTCCCACATTCCTGTTCGCGTTATTTTCAATTTCAAAAACATATGAACTACCTGCGCCCGGCACGCAAACTACAAAACTTCCTTTTTTTGAAACTGGTGAAAAATCCGCAATCCTGGTTTTAGTGGAAGAATAAGCAGATTGCTTTTCGCTGCTCAATGTTCCGGTAAAAATGGTATCTCTTAAATTAGTGGATGTAACATAAAATTTTTCATCGCTTACATCGCCCGTCACCACGGCTACTTTTGGAGCGTTAGGATAAAAGCCTTCCTGGTTAAGCTTGATACGATCGGTTACCTGGCAAAAAGAAAACGCCGGGATAAGAATCAGTAAACCGGCAATAGATCGAGAAATAATTTTCAAAGCAATTTTTTTATTGCAATGAAAGTACTTCATTATTCAAAAAATAAACAAAGAAAAATCGCAGGCAAATTAAAAAAGAGGATTTATTATTCGTTTGCTACGGGTGGCTGGGTTTAAATCTCCACCTTATATTTCCCTACAAGAAAACGAGTAAAGCGATGTGTTACGAATATATAAATTACAAGTAACCGAAGCGGTTAATTGTTTGACGGCTTTATTAAGACCGGTTCACACATTACCGCTTTTTATATGTGCATAAAAAAATTCCTCAAATGCTGTGTGTGCGCCGATTATTTTGGAAATTTACCCGGATGAAAAAGATCATTTTCACGATACTTTTGATTACAGGCACTCACACTCTTTTTGCCCAATACCTTCATTATTGGGATAATTCCCGTCCCCGTTATGTGCAACCAGCAGAGAAACCAGCGGCGCCGCCAGCTGTTGAAAACAAACCTGTTGAAATTATAAAGCCGGCACCGCCCGCTCCACTTCCATTAACCGCGCCGGTGAAAATTCAGGCGACAACTTTAATTGCCTCAACCACCGTGCCTTTTAATGCTGTTACCGGCCCTCCAAAGTTCGACAGGCCGCCGACGATTTTTCATGACTGGCCAGACAAATGCCCAGCATTTACAGGCGCTTTGCCTGTTCTCAATAGTTATGTGCCGCCGGAAATTGCGCTTATAATTACTGAAAAGTTTGAAGGCCATTTGTATTCTATCAGCAGTTATAAAGGACCTGATAATCAACCGCAGTACAAACTAAAGATCTGCTCGGGAGGAATGATTAAATACGAATATGCTGACGCAAAGGGAAGGGTGATGAACGAGAAGAAGTGACAAGGAACTATTCAATTATCACAACAATAATGTCCATCACATTCGTCATCGTGGGACCTGTAACAACATGCCCGCCTGCCTTTTCGAAGAAATGAAACGAATCGAAGTTATCCAGGTAGCTTTCAATATGCAATCCTTTTTTTACTGCTTCTTCATAAGTTTTAGTATCCACAATCGCACCCGCGGCTTCGGTTGGGCCATCATTTCCATCCGTTCCTGCAGAAAGCAAAGTCATTCCTTTCTGATCCTTTAGCAATAACGTCGCGTACAAAGCAAGATGCTGATTTCTGCCGCCGGTTCCCTTGCCGCTGACCTTTAATGTTGTTTCGCCGCCAAACAAAAGACAGCAGGGCTTTTTAACTTTTTTATCTTTTTGAAAAGAAAGAGTTGTAGTAAAGATCTTGTTCGCCGCTTCAATGGTGTCGCCTTCCAGTTCAGAAGTAATTATAAATGTACTCAAACCTGCAGTCACTGCTTTTTGCCTGCATCCCTCCAATGCAATTTTATTACTTCCGATTATGAAATTGTGAGTGTTTGTAAAAACTACGTCTCCGGGTTTTGGTGTATCAGGGTGAAGACCACGTTCTCCGTTTTGAAGATAGTCCACAAAAACCGGAGGCACTTTTAAAGAAAGATCAAACTTTTCAAGAACAGCAATAGCATCGCTGAATGTTGTTGAATCAGGAACTGTCGGGCCCGATGCAATTGAATCCAAAGGATCACCGATCACATCTGATAAAATCAAAGTCACTAATTGCGCAGGATACACAGCCTTCCCAATTTGTCCGCCCTTCACTTTTGACAAATGTTTTCTTACCGTGTTTATCTCTTTTATATCAGCGCCACTTTTTAATAAAAGCTGATTTAATTTGATCAAATCATCCACGCTGCCTTCTTCCGGAAAATCTGCTAACAATGCTGATCCGCCGCCGGAGATAAGACATATCACCAGGTCATCTTTGCCGGCCTGCTTTGCGATCTCCAAAATCTTTTTCGTGGCTGCATAACCGTTATGATCCGGAACGGGATGCCCCGCTTCCGACACATCAATATACCGCAACGCGCAAGCATGGCCATGTTTTACTACCACATGTCCTGAAGTGATCTTATTACCCAAAACGTCTTCAATTTCAAGTGCCATCTTTGCACTTGCTTTGCCTGCGCCTACTACATAAATATTGTTGAATGATTCCAATTTTATTTTCTTGTCATCAACAAAAAGAATATCGTCGTTTGGAGAGAGATACCTTCGCATTATTTCGTGAGGCATCACACATTCCACGCCCGCTAAAAAAATCTGTTCAGCAAGAATTTTAGCATTCATAAAAATCTGTTTTAAAAGCAATAGCCATTAAAGAAAAAATAACGAGGTAATCCACACGCAGATGAAAACCGTTATTCCCATCACGGCTGTTGCCGACGAAAAAACGCGCAATGTAATATTTGCCGGTATGTCTGAAAATTTTGTGACTACCCAAAAATAAGAATCGTTGGCATGAGAAACCATCATGGAACCGGCCCCCATCGCAAGCATCGTAAATAACTTTCCTGTTTCTGAAGCAAGTCCCAAAGAAGGAAGCATCGGCGCAACAATAGAAGCAGCTGTGATGATGGCAACGGTTGAAGAACCTTGTGCCGTTTTTAAAATTACTGCAATGCCAAAAGGAATAAGAAGTCCGAGCCCGGTTTTACTCAATGCCATTCCTGCTGACGTGCCAACGCCCGTTTCTTTAATGATCATTCCGAACATACCGCCGGCAGCTGTAATTATTAATATCGGTCCTGCTTTTTCAATCGCAGTTTCGAAAACTTCATTCATCGTTTCCATTCTTTTGTTAGAAAGCAAAAGGAGCGCAAAGGCAACGCCAATCAATAACGCAATAACCGGCTGACCCGTGAATTCAAAAATGCTTATCAAAATATTGGGAGATGGTTGGATAATATTTAATAATGATCCAGTAGCGATCAACAACAACGGAACGACTATCGGCATAAAGGACAAAAATACAGGAGGATAAACAGTATCAACTTCTTTCAGTGGAATTTCATGTGCAGGCGCAGGATCGTAATTTTTATTTTTAGTGATTTTCTTTATCCACAAATAAGAAACCAAAAAACCGGGAATGGTGAATAAAATTCCAAGCAGAACCAGGTTTCCAATATTAGCATTTAATATCCCTGCTGCGGCCAGCGCACCAGGGTGAGTAGGAACCAGGCAATGAACAGAATAGAGAGAGCAAGCAAGAACGCCGGCAATAAAAGGCATTGCCGTTTTAGTTTTAGCGCTGAAAGATTTGGCTAATCCACTCAAAATAATATATCCTGAATCGCAAAAAATGGTCATTCCTGCAATGAAACCTGTGATGCCCAAAGCCACTGCGCCATTTTTTTCACCGGTTTTGGAAAGGATATAACGGGCAAGCGTAATCGCAGCTCCTGTCTTGTCTAATATAATAGCGATAATCGCTCCGAGGATTATCAGAAAACCGGTCGAAGCCATCGTAGTGCCAAAAGCATTTTTCATGATAGTAATCACATCCTTTGAAGGCAATATGGTAATCGCAAGAAAAAGGGAAACAAGAAAAAGAGCGATAAAAGCATTGAGCTTCCACTTTGAAGTAAGCAGAATAATACAGGCAATGCTAATAAAAACCAGCGACGAAACAGCAGCAACGGTCATAACAAGCTGTGGGTTTAAAATAAATGAGGCAACGTTTTTTCCGGCAACGTTCTTTATTCAAATCTAAAACAATTTATGACAATCAATTTTCAATAAATCATTTGACACATTTTTCGTGTATGCAACACCGTTACAATAGAATGGAAATAAAAAATACGATTTTTGTTTGTTCACTGTTAGATGCAACAAACTCACCCGGAATTCCAGGTCTCACTTTTGATAAAAAGTGCTTTTAATATTGCAAACAACACTTATTACTGGCAAGTTTTTTGGGTAAAAAAAGCATAACCAAAAAACAAAATATTATGGCAGACACAACATGGAAACCGCACACAGAACATGGAGATTTAAGTAGTAAAGATGAGAAGGATTTACCCGATAGTGTTTTCGCTTTTCCCAAGCAACGTAAAGAACCTTTGACCGACGCATCACATGTGCAAAATGCGTTAGCACGGTTCGACCAGGTGAAAGGCGTTTCAGACAGTGACCGCGACCAGGCTTTTGCCAATATCAAAAAAGCGGCAAAGCATTGCCATGTAAATGTAGAGGAAGATAATTGGCACGACCTTGGCAAAAAACCACATACTAAAAATCCGGCGCACTAATTCCAATTGTGCTCAATTCTCAATTGTTCCTTCCATATCGAACCAGGAGTGCTGATAGCGAACACCGGGTGCAGATTCCTGAAACACATCAGAATAGCCCTGGAAGTTATAAAAACCTGTGGCACCGGCAAACTTGCCAATGCCGCCCTTGATCTGTCCGGTTCCGGAAAGGGAGAAATGCAGGATATTTCCGGCTGACGGTACCATGTACAGTATCTCAATATCACTCCAAATAGCATTACCCTGGTGATCAAAGAAAATCACCTCCACATTTTGTGCCTTTATGGCCTGTATTTCAGCTTGTGTAAAGTAAGGTTTTAGCTGGTCGTAATAATTATCAGTAATGGGAACCGAGTAGGTTACCTGCGCTCCTGTTGCGTCATAATAAGCATACAAGTTGGAATAACTATAAAACTTACCCAAAAGCGTACTGTTGCCTTCCCCTTCGCCGGCCATATAGCCGGGTAAATAAGGAAAACAATAGCAGCCACCGTTAGCATAGTCCGGAGTGTAAATATGATATACATCCATCGTAGCTTTCAACGGCCGCGGATGTGTTTTGTGCCTGCTTATGCTTCTGGTTGCATCACTTGAAACTGAGCTTTCCCTGGGGGAATTTAACATGTCTTTGCGGCAACTGCTCAGAAAGGACATACAGGCAAGCAGTAAAGCCAGTGTGAACATTGATACTTTCATGGTTGAGTGTTTACATTTAGAACGAGTGATCATAAAATCGTGTTTTACATTCAAAAACAGTTTTTGGGTTTACAGGGGGATAAATAGATTATATAGAAGAAATGAAACCGATACTTAAAAGTACCGCGCTTGTACCGTACAGCAGAATGACGGCGGTCATTTACAGTGCTGATGGTTATCAGGAAAGATCTGCGGATCAGTTTACTAAAACATGGGTAAAGAGAAGCGAATCAGCTGTGACAGGATAAAGACAGATGTGTTTCGAGTGCTAACGAAGCATTTATCCTGGCTGACATTCATTATTGCCATACCTTCGCCAATACTTTAACCGTATGCTCCATAAATGACAACAGCTTATGTTTTAAATATCTGCACAAATATTAATAAAAGCATAATTACTTATACATTTAAAGTTAGTATAGCAATACTTTTTTTTGCCTTGTTCGGAAATCCTGCTATCGCTCAACATAATTCAAAACAATCTTTTTATTTTGAGTTACATGGCGCAGCCTTAGGCAGTTTTGGACCCTCTGAAGGCCAGGCCGAAATAAACGGCGGTGTTGACTCACTTTACTATGACCATAAAAAACATTTTTTTCCCGGATTTAAGACAGCCTTTGCACCTGAACTTACTGCAGGCTATCAAAAAAATAAAATTCGATTTCAGAGTACCGTTGGATATTTTGAACAGGATATCGCGCTAATTCAAAAATTCCATCCGGGGGAATATCCGTTTGTACTTGCCAAAATGCTTTCAGTAAGGGTATCGGCAATGCTAGGATGCAGTAATTATGAAAAGCGCGGCCCTTACGGCTTTTATACTGCAATATCTTTTGGTTCAGTTTTCCCTATTGGACATGAAATGAATGATCAAACGAAAGCAAATTTTGCATTGGATGATTTTCAATCAGCTGCTGAATACTTGTGGAGTTTTGATGAAAGTTACAGTCTTGCGTTAGGTAAAAAAGGATTGTACATGGTAGCCGGATTGTCACTTACGATGCCAGGCCTCCTGGGTTGTGTGGGTAAAATAAATGTGCAACCCAATTCCCCTTATGCTATCATTCGCGATAAAATCAAGATGTACTCATATACAGGCTTTTTGGGTTTTGGGTATCGGCTGGAAAAATAGTCCGAGGATGCTACATCTTTCTTTTAGCAAGCATGACATCTAATTTGACAACAATCGGCATGGCTTAAACAGTTAAATCAATGTCTTTTTGCAAACCCAACCCTTTCTTAAAAATTCTTATCAACCGAATTAATACAAGAAGTATCCAAAATTCAGGTGAGGCCAGGGGGAAAGGTTTATTATAACTAAACTGGCCATTTGTGAACAACTTTACCTGTTCATCAAACCAATCATAGCGAAAGAAATTGGCAATAAAAAATACAAGAAGAACTGCAAAACCAAGTTGTAATCCAAGGAGTGCTTTTCGTGTAAATGGTTTTTTGTAAGTAAAATCCCAAAAGAAGGCCACAACTATGATAGAACTTATAAAGAAAAGCAGGGCATACATTGGGTCAATACCAGGACGTGGAGCTAAATATTTCAATTTAGGTGACATTGCCGTAATGTCAATTTTACCAGGGCCAAGCACATTTGCGTTGGGAAAAGTTTGTAAAGTGTCCATTGTTCCATTTACTTTGACAATGTTAGCTTGAATAGATGGCTGCTCTTCACCTATCTCTGAAACAAGCAGGAAGAGAGTTAGTAAAATCAAACACGCATTTGTAAAAAAGAGTAGGAAACGATTGAACGAGGATTGAAATTCTTTTCTCATATTCAGCAGTTTTAAAGCACAAACATAATATAATTATCGAAAAACAATAAATTCTTATTAAAACTCATGCTGCCTGAGCTGCATATCCTCATGTTTTGTAATGCCGTCTGGAACAATCCGGCAAAGTTTCATTGTTCATCTTTTGTACTTATCTTCATATAAAATTTCCAATTGAACTAACGTTGTGGGCTAAACGAAATAAAATTCGGACACAGCAACAGCAACTAACGTAACGGGCAAGTCGTAAACAACTCATGAAGTTAATTATATCAAATGCCATTTTAATTCTGATACTATCTATGCTAATCTCGTGCTCAACGATACCGAAAGGAATAACAGCAGTCCAACAATTTGACAAAATGAAATATCTGGGCAAATGGTATGAGATTGCAAGATTGGATTTCAAATTTGAAAGGAACTTAAACAATACAACTGCAGAATATTCCATTAATTCAAATGGCACAATCAAGGTTCTTAATAAAGGATATAACACAAAAACGAATGAATGGAAAAGTGCAACAGGAAAAGCGAAGTTTGTAAAAGATGAAAATGTTGCAATGCTAAAGGTGTCTTTTTTTGGTCCGTTTTATTCAGGCTATAATGTCATTGCAATAGACAAAGAATATAAATACGCCTTGGTTGCGGGGAATAGTTTAAAGTACTTATGGATTCTTTCACGAAGCCCTGCTATTCCTGATGATGTAAAAAAGAACTATCTCGAATTAGCAAAAAGCGTTGGGTATAAAATAGATGAGTTAGTTTGGGTGAAGCACGACAAATAGTTGTTCAAAGATTCCGCGGATTGCAGCCCTGTTATTTTTAGTGACGGAAGAACTATTACTGATGCTCATGAAGAAGAAGAAAGGTTTGGTACAGCATGTTCTTTGCAGGATTTTTATTGTTTTTGCTGCTCAGCATGTTTTCATAAATTACGTTTGTGCCTACCCGTTAGTTTTTCGCAAAACAGGAATATTCATAATTTATTGGTTTACTAATAATGCTTGCCCTCTCCCCTTGGCACCTCTTTTGTGCCCGTTACACCAAAGTGCAGATTATGAAACACGAAGAAAAGATAACATGGTCGGGAATCTGGGAAGTTTTTAAAAATGCCGCTTCCGGCTTTTCAAGAAACAGAGTAACGAAACTTAGCGCTTCACTTGCCTATTATACCGTTTTTTCATTGGCGCCCATGCTTGTAGTCATTATTTATCTTGCAAGTTTGTTCTGGTCGCAAAGCGCTATTGAAGGAAATATAGTGAAGCAGTTGCAGGACCTGATCGGAAGTACTTCCGCAACTCAAATTCAATCGATTATTCAAAACGCTTCAATGAATAGTGGTGGCAGCACATTTGCTGCTGCTGTAGGAATTGTAACTTTAATTATCGGCGCTACTACTGTTTTTACTGACATGCAAAGTTCGCTCAATTATATATGGAGCCTAAGAATTAAAAAAGATGCGGGGATATTAAAATTATTATTGTCGCGTGTTTTGGCGTTTGCCATTGTGGTATCACTCAGCTTTTTATTGTTGGTTTCCCTGGTAATAAATACCTTGTTGGAAGGCCTTATCGGAAGGATACAGCAAATGTTTCCGGGGATTGCATTCCAGCTTATTTATATCATTAATTTGCTTGTTACTTTTATTGTAACCTCCTTCTTATTTGGCATCATTTATAAAGTATTGCCTAATGCTGAGATCAGGTGGAAAGATGTTGTAGCCGGAGCCGTTTTTACAGCATTTCTTTTTATGCTGGCAAAATTCGGAATCACGTTATATGTCAGCAAAAGCAACCTGGGAAGTAGTTATGGAGCGGCTGGTTCTCTTGTAGTATTGCTTGCATGGATCTATTTTTCCTCGATTATCTTTTACTTCGGGGCCGAAGTGACAAAATCTTATTCAATGAAATATGGCGAAAGTATTCGCCCCACAAAATACACAGTTACTGTTCAAACAATAGAGGTTGAAAGTAAAAAGAGTTCGGTGCAGGAAAATGAAGAGGACGCGGAGCATACCAAAAAAGAAACGCAGGAGAAGAAAGACAAGGAAAGTGTAAACGTTTCTTAAATCATTTGAATGTAAGAGCAAAAGATGGCCTATTTTCAGTAAATTATAAAAGAAAATCAAAGTTATTTGCTTTTGAAAAGACTTTAAAAGGTTATGCAAAAGAAGATTTATACCGGCAATATTTTTATCATCTTACTGGTTTTACTCGTCGCCGCCGCATGTAACAGTTCTGCATCCGAAAACAACAAAACGGTTGTAAGAGATACTACAATTACCGAAAGCAACGCCTACTCCAATCTCGAACTTGATAGTTCAACACTTGAAAATTATATAAAACAAAACAAGTTAAATGGAACGATCACGGGGAAGATGCGTGATTTCTATGAGAACCGGAATTATCATTTTGCCTGGTTCAGCAATGATGGCTTAACCGAACAAGCGCGGGCTTTTTACAATCTTCATAATATGTATATAAAAGCGAAAATAGATACTTCACTTTTCGATAAACAATTACATGAAACAATGGAGAAACTGATCAGCGATGATAGTTATACCTTAATGCCTGCGCGGGTTACAGAGACAGAACTGCATTTAACGCAACACTTTTTTACCTATACAAAAGAAGTTTATGAGGGAACGATAGATCCTTCACAATTGCAATGGCATATTCCAAGAAAAAAAATAGATGCTGTAGCATTGCTTGATTCGCTCGTGGCAAAGAACGGTACCAAACTCGAAAACTGGGAACCTGTAAATGTGCTATATCCCCGGTTGAGAGATCAACTTTTGAAGTATTATGAAATTGATAAAAAAGGTGGTTGGCCTAAGGTGAATCTCAATAAGAAATCATACAAAAAAGGCGATTCGGCAGACGCTGTTCTAACACTTAAAAAGCGTCTAACCATAACCGGTGATTATACGGGAGAAGACAGTTCAACGGTGTTTAGCCCGGAATTAGAAGCAGCGTTAAAGCACACTCAGCAACGATTTGGATTAAATTCAGATGGCGTTCTGCGCCTAGGTACAGCCAAGGAATTAAATGTACCTGTTAAGGACCGTATCGAACAAATGCTGATCAATATGGAACGTCTTAAGTGGATGCCGAATGAAAGTAACGGAACAAGATTGGTTGCCAATATTCCTGAATTCAGACTTCATGTAATTAATGGAAAACAACAACAATTCAATATGAAAATTGTGGTTGGAAAAGCCGGTCACAACACCGTTATTTTTACTGATTCACTGGAATATATTGTTTTCAGCCCTTATTGGAATGTGCCGCCAAGTATCGGACGAAAAGAGATTTTACCTGCAATGAGAAGAAATAGAAATTATCTCGATAATAATAACATGGAACAAACCGGCACACTTAATGGCCTGCCGGTGATACGGCAAAAACCGGGTGGTGATAATGCACTGGGGAGGGTAAAATTTGTTTTTCCCAATAACTATAATATTTATTTTCACGACACACCTGCAAAAAGTCTATTTGATCAGGACGATCGCGCTTTCAGCCACGGCTGCATCCGGCTCGAGCAACCTCAACTACTTGCAGAATACCTTTTAAGAAACGATCCTGATTGGCCTAAATCCAAAATCATTGACGCGATGTACAGCGAAAAAAATACCTGGGTAAAGCTGAAAAATAAAATACCTGTTTATATAGTTTATTTTACCGCCTGGGTTACTAACGACGGCACTTTGAATTTCAGGGATGATATTTATGGCCACGACAAAGAAATGAAAAAGATGATGTTCAAAGATCAATAAGCAATTGATGAACTATTTGCGTTTGTTCATGCCTGTTATAGTAAACAAATATATCCTCTAAATTTTTATTTTGCCTGATCATCATGCGGCGTCGATTTACCTATCTGAAATATTTGATTTAGCGAAAGCCTTTTTAGTATATTAGCGTTGCAAAAAATTGTAACGTAAGCTTGATAATGCCGATAGGCAACCGGCGTCCTACAGAAGAATAAAATCAAGAATATCAATGACTGAAGCAAATACTTTTCTTTCAAAGAAAGAAGCGCGAAGAAACCAAAAGAATGCAGTGCTGGCGGGTTTTCTTGGGTGGACATTGGATGCGTTTGATTTCTTTATCCTCACATTTGTCCTTTCTACTGTTGCCACAGATTTTAATAAGACGATTCCTG
>Ga0157372_10003279_pt1 | contig 17488 bp, 14 predicted proteins | sample C55metaG_FD_115307 | JGI IMG/M metagenome (GOLD analysis project Ga0157372, IMG submission 115307) | Corn rhizosphere microbial communities from Kellogg Biological Station, Michigan, USA - C5-5 metaG | ecosystem: Host-associated > Plants > Roots > Rhizosphere > Soil | place: USA: Michigan... | reverse complement strand
TCGCCCGGCGCCCACAATTTCGCGCTATGCACGATCCGATATCGGATCGGCCCGCCATCGGGTGTGCCCGCCCGGACGATCGGTCGCGGGATACAGACGAACTCGGTCCGCATCTCCTGTCCGTCGAGCCGTACGGTCGCATAGCCATGCCCACCAATATCCACGAACTTGAGGTGCGGTGCTACGTCGGGGTTGGAAAGCGCCCGCGCCTTTCCCCGATCGAGGCTCTTTGCATATTCGAAGCAGGAGCGCACGCCGTGCCTCAACATCATGTTTTGCGTTGACTCGGGCTTCGCTGCGCCCGGCTTGTCGGCCAGGTAGAGCGGCCGGAATTTATCGTCTTTCTTGATCGCATATTCGTTCGCTTCGCCGCCGCCCACGCTCGACATGGACCCGCCGGTAAAGCTCAGGCCCACAGGCTCAAACTTGCCGGGCGGCAATTGCGCCGAAGCATAGCCGGCCCAGAAGCTGTGCAGGTCGCCCGCAACGCTGGCGAAACCGGTGATCTTTGCGTCGCGGACCAAATCATAGATCTCGCTGCGCTCGATCCACGCGCTGCCGAAGTCGCCGCCTCCAACATTGGCGAACCGGCCCGCGGGCCACTTCTGCTTCGTCAGCCCGGCCGGGAGATTCTCAGGATCGGTGCGCTGCTCCAGGGTGGCCTGCGAACTGCCCCAGATCTTCCAGGTGGCGGTCGAGCTGCGCAAACGGTCCTTGAACCACGCTTTCTGCGTCCCTCCGAGGAGAGTCTGCGGCGGTTTGTCCTTGTTCGGATTGGCGACTTTCGCGCCATTGAACTCGAGCTCGGCCGGCGGATTGCCACCGTTGAACGCGCGCCCGCCGTCGAGCACGTGGAGCAGGTCGTCGGGGAACATCCCGCCATAATCGGCCCAGTCGGCAAGTTTATCGGTAGCTGATTCTTCGAACGGGTTCGGTCCGCGATGGCTGCGCTCGTCGGTGAGCAACAGATCGAGGTGGCGTCCGTAGCGCAGCGCCCGGTAGATGATCAGGCTGTTGATCGCGGCGATATTGTTCGGCTCGAGGCCCAGGCCATCGTCGGCGAACTTCTCGATCTTGACGTTCTTCACTGGAACGGAACCGAACTCCTCCAAGGTTCCGCTCGGCGCTTTCACCCGCGCCGGGATATTCTCGAACCAAACCTGGTTGGCGGCGACCTTTATGGTCTGCCCGGGCTGCTCGAACTTCGGATTTTTGAGGATGCTCTGCCAGCCCTGCCAGGAGAATTCGTGATTGTCCCAGATGCACACGAACGGCCAGCGCGCACGAGCATCCTGCAGGTCGGGATCGGCGAGATAGCCCTTCCAAACCGCGCGGTATCCTTCGACAGTCGTCGGAAGGTGGAAAGGACCCACCTTCAGCGCGTCCGGAATCCGCGCAACCTCGTAGAGTTTCCGGTCGAAGCGCGGCTTCCCGTCCTCCGGATATTGCACGACCTCGTAGATGAAATCGCCAAGATGCAGGACGAAATCGAGCTGGTCTTCGGGCCGGGCACGCTCATCCTCGAAGATCATTCGGCGATAGCCGTTGAGCTTGCTTTCGTTGACGTCCTGGCAGCTTACGAAAGCGAACTTCACCGGGCGGGGGTCGTCAGGTCGAGGCGCGGTGCGTGTGCGGCCGACCCGGCTTCCATTCCCCTGCGCGTCGGTGAAGCGATACCAATAGGTGCGGGCGGGCTTGAGCTTTCCCACGAGCACCCGCGTCGTCCAGTCGGACGCGGGAGACACGGGAGCCGGCGCAGTCGCCACAACGCGGCGGAACGCCTCATCTTCGGCGACTTCCACGGTCAGCACCTGGCGTCCACCGCCTTCGAACGGCCTCCGGGTCCACAGGATCACGCTGCTTGCATCAGGATCGCCCGAGGCCACGCCTTCGGGATAGAATTGGCTGGCTTCACGCCAGTTGGTGCGCGACGCCTTGGCCGTCCCGCCCCATGCCAGCGAGGCGCCCATCGCCGCCGCAACCTGAACGAACTCGCGGCGACTGAGCGTCATATCCCTACCCCCTTCGCAATCTCTCCGAATGCCAGCTGAGATGCTCGGCCATGAACGTCGAGATGAAATAGTACGAATGGTCGTATCCCGGCTGGACGCGGAGCGTCAGCGGAATGCCGGCCTCGGCGCATGCTCGTTTGAGTAGCTCCGGCCGCAATTCCTTTTCGACGAACGGGTCCGCATCGCCGACATCCACCAGCACCTCAGGCAGGCGCGCGCCGGCTTCGATCAGACCGACCGTGTCATGCTTCCCCCAATTCAAACGATCCTCGCCGAGATAGCCGGCAAGCGCCTTCTGTCCCCACGGCACCTGCGATGGAGCAACGATCGGAGCGAACGCGGAAACGGTGCGAAAGCGTCCAGGAAAGTTAAGCGCAATGGTCAGCGCCCCATGCCCACCCATCGAGTGACCAGTGATCCCCTGCCGCTCCATGTCCGCGGGAAACTCGGCCGCGACGAGCGCCGGAAGTTCCTCCGTTACGTAGCTCCACATCCGGAAATTCTTCGCCCACGGCTCTTCGGTCGCATCGACATAGAAGCCCGCGCCCTTGCCGAAATCATATTCCTCGACGTCTGGAACCTCGTCCCCGCGCGGGCTCGTATCGGGGGCGACGAAGATGAGGCCAAGTTCCGCGCAAGCAGCGCGATACTCGCCCTTCTCGGTGACGTTCGCATGCGTGCAGGTGAGCCCGGAGAGATACCAGACCACCGGGAGCTTCCCTCCGGCCTCAGCCTGTGGCGGAAGAAAGATCGAGAATGTCATCTCCGTCCCGGTCGCCGATGAAGCGTGCTTCACGACCAGCTGACGCCCGCCGTGCGACTTGCTCTCGGAGGCGATCTCCACGCTCACTTCGGGCGGTGGAGCGCGCAGAGCTTGTTGCCGTCGGGGTCCCGGACGTAGGCGAGATGAATCGGCCCGAGGCTGCTGCCTTCGCGTAATCCCGGAGGATTCTCACACGTCGCTCCGCCGCTGGCGACCGCGACATCGTGGAACTGCTTCACCTGCTCGGGGGAATCGCACTGGAAGCCGATGGTGCCGCCGTTTGCGGCGCTCGCAGGTTCACCGTTGATCGGCTCAGTGACGCAGAACGTTCCGCCGTTGTGCCGGTAGAACAGCCGCGAATGGCCCGACGGACCGACATTGTGGATCGGCTCGCCCTCAAAGCCGAGAGTCCCAAGAACCTTGTTGTAAAAGGCTTTCGCTTTTTCGAGATCCCGGGTCCCGACCATCACATGACTGAACATTCCAAAGCCTCCCTTAGTAAATCACTACGCTGCGAATGCTCTCGCCCGCATGCATCAGGTCGAAGCCCTTGTTGATGTCACCCAGGCTAAGCGTGTGCGTGATCATCGGGTCGATCGCGATCTTTCCGTCCATGTACCAGTCGACGATCTTCGGCACATCGGTGCGTCCCTTGGCACCGCCGAACGCCGTCCCGCGCCAGTTGCGGCCGGTGACGAGCTGGAACGGGCGAGTCGCGATTTCCTTGCCCGCCTCGGCGACTCCGATAATGATGCTCGTTCCCCACCCGCGGTGGCAGCATTCGAGCGCCGTGCGCATCACCTCGGTGTTGCCGGTCGCGTCGAAGGTATAGTCCGCGCCGCCGTCGGTGATTTCGAGGATTTTCGCGACGATGTCCTCGCGGCTCATGCCCTTGGAATTGAGGAAATCGGTCATCCCGAACTTGCGGCCCCACTCCTCGCGGTCGGGGTTGATGTCGACTCCAACGATCCTGTTGGCGCCGACCATCTTCGCGCCCTGGATGACGTTGAGGCCGATTCCGCCGAGGCCGAACACGACGACGTTCGCGCCCGGCTCGACCTTCGCGGTCTTCACCACCGCGCCGACGCCCGTCGTCACGCCGCAGCCGATGTAGCAGCTCGTCTTGAAAGGAGCGTCTGCCCGGATCTTCGCGACCGCGATCTCGGGCAGCACGGTGAAGTTCGAGAAGGTCGAGCAGCCCATGTAATGGAAGATGGTCTCGCCCTTATAGCTGAAGCGGCTCGTCCCGTCGGGCATCAGGCCCTTGCCCTGCGTCGCGCGGATCGCGGTGCAGAGGTTGGTCTTGCCGCTGAGGCACGACTTACACTGGCGGCATTCGGGCGTGTACAAAGGAATGACATGGTCGCCCGCCTTCACGCTGGTGACGCCCGGCCCGACTTCGCGAACCACGCCCGCGCCTTCATGCCCCAGGATCGACGGGAAGATGCCCTCGCTGTCGAATCCGTCGAGCGTATAGGCATCGGTGTGGCAGATGCCGGTCGCCATGATCTCGACCAGCACTTCGCCTTGCTTCGGACCGTCCAAATCCACTTCGACGATTTCGAGCGGCTTCTTCGCCTCGAAGGCGACGGCGGCGCGGGTCTTCATTCTGAGTCTCCGTTGAGGAAATTGCGGATCCACTGGCCGACGCGCGCGCTGTCGTTGGGCTCGTCGAGCGAAGCGATCGCGGCGTCCGGATTGGGCACGGCGTCGTAGCGTTTCTCGATCAGCGCCTTGGCGAAGGCGGGCGAGAATTCCGGGTGGAACTGGAAGCTGATTGCCGGCCGGCCGCTCCAGGCGAGCGCCGCGAACGGGGTGAAGTCCGAAGCGGCGACGACGTCGGTGTTCGGCGGCTGAATCACGACCTGGTCCTGGTGCGACGCCGGAATCGCGATCGTACCGGCGCTATCGATCCACCGCTCGGATCGGACGACATTGTAATGATGTAGCCCCGCGCCCCAGCCCTTGTCCGATTTCTCGACATGGCCACCGAGCGCTTGCGCCATCACCTGGTGCCCGAAGCAGATGCCGATCATCTTGGCGCCGTCCGCCTCGCGGATAAACTGCTCGAGCGGCGCGATCCACGGCAGGTCTTCGTAGACGCCGGCCGGCGATCCGGTGATCATGTAGACGTGGTGCGCTGCAGGCTCGGGAAACTCACCGGCCTGCACGTCGAAGCTTTCGATTTCAAAGCCGGGACCGAGCAGCTCGCCGAACATTGCGGGATAATCGCCGAACTCCTCGGCGAGGTTGCCAGGCGGACGGCCGGTTTCGAGAACTGCGACTTTCATGGGCGCCGCCTTGCCACCTCATGGCCGTTCGGCCAAGACGTGAAGCCATGGGGAGCTGGCTCGAAGGACGCCACGCGCTGGTCACCGGCGGAGGAACCGGCATCGGTGCCTCGGCGGCAACCCACCTTCACTCGGCGGGCGCGCAAGTGTCGCTGCTGGGCCGCCGCCTCGATCCGCTTCAGGAAACAGCCAAGCGCATTTCCGGCCACGCGGTGTCGTGCGACGTCACAAAGCCCGATCAGATCGCCAGGGCATTCGACGAGGCGCGGTCCGTCAGCGGCCCGATCGACATGCTGGTCGTCAACGCCGGGATCGCCGAGAGCGCGCCCTTCCACAAGATGACCCGCGACAGCTGGGACCGGATCATCGCCACCAACCTCACCGCCGCCTTCGACTGCGCGCAGGCCGCGATCGGCGATCTTCTGAAGAGCGAGAACGGCCGGCTGGTCTTCGTCGCCTCGGTCGCCTCGCTCCGCGGAGTCCCCTACGCAGCGCATTACGCCGCGTCGAAGCACGGCCTCCTCGGCCTGATGCGCAGCCTCGCCGCCGAATATGCGAAGACCACGCTCACCGTGAACGCGGTTTGCCCCGGCTATGTCGATACGCCGATGACCGACGAGTCGGTCGCCCGAGTGTCCGAGATCACTGGCCGGAGCGAGCAGGATTCGCGCGGAATCATCACCAACATGAACGCGAGCGGGCGGCTGGTTCACCCCGACGCCGTCGCGACGATGATCCTCACCTTGTGCCTGCCGCAGTCGCAGGATGTGAACGGCGCCGCGGTCACCGTCGACGGAGGGACCAGCGCATGAGTTTCGACCCGGCGGCGTTTCAGCCGAAGCATTTCCTGTGGGAGTTCAAGGACGGCGTCGCGACCATCACACTCAACCGTCCGGAGCGGAAGAACCCGCTGACCTTCGAAAGCTATGACGAGCTCCGCGCGACCTTCTACGAACTCGACCATAATTATGCGGTGAAGGTCGTCGTCATTCGCGGCGCGGGTGGCAATTTCTGTTCGGGCGGCGACGTCCACGAAATCATCGGGCCCCTGACGAAGATGAATAGCCAGGGGCTTCTGCGCTTCACGCGGATGACCGGCGACCTCGTCCGGGCGATGCGCTCCTGCCCGCAACCGATCATCGCCGCGGTCGAGGGCGTATGCGCCGGCGCCGGCGCGATCCTCGCGATGGCAAGCGACATTCGTTTCGGCCAGCCGGGTTGCAAGACGGCATTCCTCTTCAGCCGCGTTGGCCTGTCGGGCGCGGACATGGGCGCCTGCGCGATGCTTCCGCGGCTGATCGGCCACGGCCGCGCGGCCGAGCTGCTCTTCACCGGCCGCGACATGACCAGCGACGAAGGTCTCGCCTGGGGCTTCTACAACCGCGTGGTCGAGGATGTCCTAGCCGAAGCTCAAGCGCTCGCCGACCAGCTGGCAAAGGGCCCGTCGATCGCCCATTGCATCACCAAGCGCCAGCTCGACGCCGAAACCAGCATGACCCTGCACGAAGCGCTCGAAGCCGAAGCGCGGGTGCAGGCGCGGTGCATGGAAACCAAGGATTTCCACCGCGCCTACGAAGCCTTTGCCAACAAGCGCCGTCCGGAATTCCAGGGCAATTGATGCCGGACCGGAGCTTCCTCTCCTGGCCCTTTTTCGAGCCCAAACATCGCGAGCTCGCCGACGCGATCCAGCGCTGGTGCGCCGACAATATCGCCAACCGCTTCTCTGACGATCTCGACAGCGAATGCCGGATGCTGGTGCGTGAGCTCGGCGCCGCCGGTTTTCTCAAATTGTGCGTAGCCGATGGCGACACGCGCCCCGACGTACGCAGCCTCGCCATCGCCCGCGAGACCCTCGCTTATCATTCGCCGATCGCGGACTTCGCCTTCGCGATGCAGGGCCTCGGATCGGGCGCCATCTCCCTGTTCGGGACGATCGAGCAGAAACGCGATTGGCTTCCCAGGATCGCGAGCGGGGAGGCGATCGCCGCCTTCGCCATGACCGAACCCGAATGCGGGTCGGACGCCGCGAACATGCAGACCAGCGCGATGCGCGACGGCAACGAATGGGTCATTGTCGGCGAGAAGACCTACATTTCAAATGGAGGCATCGCGGATTTCTATCTGACCTTCGCGCGTACCGGCGAAGGTGAAGGCGCGCGCGGGTTGTCCGCCTTCATCGTCCCCGCCGAACTCGTCACCGTCGCCGAGCGGATCGACGTCATCGCGCCGCATCCGCTTGCGCGGCTTACCTACGACAATGTCCGAATCCCCGCGGATGCGATCGTCGGGGAGGGCGGCGAGGGTTTCCGAATCGGCATGGAGACTCTGAACCTGTTCCGCGTCACAGTCGGTGCGGCCGCGCTCGGCTTCGCCCGCCGAGCGCTCGACGAGGCGCTATCGTTCGCAGGCAGCCGCCGCCTCGGCACCAGCACGCTCGCCGACAATGCGGTCACGCAGGAAAAGCTCGCCGACATGGCGCTGATGATCGATGCGTCCGCGTTGCTGATCTACCGTGCGGCGTGGCAGCAGGACGAAGGCGGCATGGACAACCGCCGTGCCGCTGCAATGGCCAAGCTCCACGCGACCGAAGCCGGAGGCCGGGTCATCGACATGGCGGTGCAGATGCACGGCGGCGCCGGCGTCACGCGCGGCGTGAAAGTCGAGGAGCTCTACCGCGACATCCGCGCCCTGCGAATCTACGAAGGCGCGAGCGAAGTGCAGCGCCAGATCATCGCTAGGGATTTGCTGAAGGGGGCACGCCCATGAAGATCCTGCAACCGCCGAACTGGCCTCGGCCCAAGGGCTATTCGAACGGCGTTAGCGCAAGCGGGCGAATGATCTTCACCGCGGGCGTGGTCGGTTGGGACGAGAACGAGAGCTTCCCCTCATACCGCCTTCACGAGCAGTTCGCTCAGGCGCTGATGAACACGCTGGAGATATTGACGCAGGATGGGGCCGGCCCGCAGCACATCGTCCGGATGACCTGCTACGTCATCGACCGCGCCGAATACTTACGCGAACGCGACGAGATCGGGGCCGCCTGGCGCGAGATCATGGGACCGAACTATCCGGCGATGGCGCTCATCGAAGTGAAAGGCCTCGTCGAACCCGCCGCCAAGGTCGAAATCGAGACGACTGCGGTAGTTGAGGAAGAATGATCTTCACACGAAGACGCGAAGCAGAAAGGAAGCCACGAAGATTGACGCCCTTCGTGTCTTTTTTCCCTTCCTTCGTGTCTTCGTGTGAATCAAACAGTATCGCCGCTACGCGGCGCTGGTGATGGCCTACGACAGTTTCGTCCGAGATCGCTTACCGCCGCCGGAGCTGCTTCCGGAATTCCGCTTCGACCTGCCCGAGCTTCAATATCCCGAGCGCCTCAACGCCGCCGCGGAATTGCTGAAGGGCGGCGACCGGCAAGCGCTTGCGGTGATGAACGAGCATGGCCGCTGGACCTACGCCGACCTCGACGATTTCAGCGGACGAATCGCGCGCCTCCTCGTTGACGAATACGGGCTCATCCCCGGCAATCGCGCGCTTTTGCGCGGACCGAACACCTACACCATGTTCGCGGCGTGGCTCGCCGTCTTGAAGGCCGGTGGCGTCGTGGTGGCGACCATGCCGCTCCTCCGCCCGGGCGAGATCGCGACGGTGATCGAGCGCGCGCAAATATCCCACGCGATCGTCGACAGCCGCTTCATCGGCGACTTCCGCCAGGCCGTCGAGCAGACCCACAGCGTCAGGCACATCCTCAAGTACGACGGCGACTACGGTCGCGGCGAGCTCGAGACGCGCACCGCAACGCTGCAACCGCTCCCGCCCGCCGACACCGGCCGCGACGATCCGTGCATCCTTGCCTTCACCAGCGGCACGACCGGAGTCCCCAAGGGCTGCGTCCAGTTCCACCGCGACGTGCTCGCGCCGTGCGACACGTTCGCGAAGCATCTCGTCGATCCGAAGCCCGGCGACGTCTTCCTGACCAGCGCGCCGATGGCCTTCACCTTCGGCCTAGGAATCACGCCGATGTTCCCGCTCCGCTTCGGCGCCGCCAGCGCGACGATCGAGCAAGGCGGCCCCGAGAAATTGCTCGAGGCCATCGCGAAGTTCGGAGTCACCCACCTCGGCACCGCCCCCACCGCCTACAAGGCGATGCTCTCGCAACGCGCGCTGGATGAAGCGCTGAAGACCCTGCGATACTGCATCTCCGCCGGCGAGCATCTCCCCGAAGCCACGTGGCGCGCGTGGAAGGAGCGCAGCGGGATCGCCATCACCGACGGAATCGGTTCGACCGAGATGATGCACATCTTCGTCTCGGCGGCGGGCGATGACGTCCGCCCCGGTTCCACCGGCAAGGCGGTTCCCGGCTACGAGGCTTGCGTCCTCGACCCCGACGGCAAGCCGCTCGACGAAGGCGTCGGCCGTCTCGCAATCAAGGGCCCGACCGGCTGCCGCTACCTCGATGACCCGCGCCAGCGCGACTATGTCCACGACGGCTGGAACGTCACCGGCGACACCTACCGCCGCGACGCCGACGGCTATTATTGGTATCTCGCGCGAAGCGACGACATGATCGTCAGCTCCGGCTACAATATCGGCGCGCCGGAAGTGGAGAACGCGCTCCTCTCCCACCCCGCGGTCGCCGAATGCGCGGTCATCGGCGTGCCCTGCCCCGAGCGCGGCCAGAAAGTGAAAGCCTTCGTCGTCCCCGCCCCCGGCTTCGCCCCGAGCGAAGCGCTGGTCGCCGAACTCCAAACCCACGCAAAGGCCGAGATCGCCCCCTACAAATATCCGCGCGAAATCGAGTTCGTCGAAGCGCTCCCGAAAACCGCGACGGGTAAGCTCAGACGGAGCGAGTTGAGGAACGCAGACGCCTGAATTGATTCATGAATACTGGGAACGGCTAGATGGTCACGGAGGAGAGTTCGGTCCTATCCGCGAATCTAAAGACCAAGCTAGGTCGGAGCTACTGCCAGGTGCCCGGCTGATCTTCAGCATTCGAGCCTCGTCATGGTTCGAAGCGATGCAGCTGTATCATGAGCGTTTGGAGTACGGTGACTTTTACGCACCCGAAGATGTGCCTGATCATTTCTACACCGACGAGGAAGCCCGCGAACAGGCAGAATACCTAAGGCGAAGGACAGTTTGACGGGTCTTGTCTATCCGAACCAAATGTAATTTGCACCGCACGCTTATCCGCGTGAGGATGGCCCAAGCCTAGTTGCGCAAGAGGGGGCATCGCCATGCAACTCCACGTTCCGCACATCCCGCACCCGCACCTCGAGAACCGCAAGCAGGCGTTCGCGGCGGCGCGAGAGGAAGCGGCCAATTTCAACAGCAAGCTCGCGGTCAGGATCACCAACATCGTCGGAACGATGTGGTGCGCTTACGCCTTCGCTTTGCTTGCCCTCATCAGCCTTCCCGCCGCCATCCGCGCGGGGACGGCGACCTTCATCGCCTGGTTCGCTCAGACCTTCCTCCAGCTCGTCCTGTTGTCGATCATCATGGTCGGCCAGAAGGTCGCCTCGGCGAAATCGGACATGCAGCTCGACCAGACGTACAAGGATGCGGAAGCGCTCCTCGAAATCAATGACGACATGCACAAATTGGTGAAGCAGAACGTCCACCTGACCGAGCAGCTCAACGTGCTGCTCGGCCAGAACATGGAGCTCACCACGCAGATCAACAAACTGATCTGCAAAGGCGGGGAGAAGTAGGCGCCGCCCGTCGAGCGGCGCTCCTTATTCAGTGCGCCGGAGCCACCGCCGGGATCGCCTGAACGCCGCCAAGCTGCGCGACCAGCTTCTTGTAGGCGTCGAGGTAAGCGAGAACGATCACCTGCCCGATCTCGGTGTTCTGGTAGCCGTAGCCGCCGGCCGCCGCGAAACCGCCCCACCAGCCCGCGCCGCCACCGGCGCCCCAGCTGACGTCGGTCTTGCGCGCATAGCCTTCGGTCAGCGCTTCCTCCTCGGTTGTGCGCGCGTTCACCAGCGAGATGGTGACGTTCGCCTCGCCCTTCTTGACGTTGATCCCGCCAGCGAGCGCTCCGACCGCGCCCCAACCACCGCCGAAATGGCCGAGCAGCCCGCCGATCGCTGCGCCCGCGCCGCCACCGCCGCTATTCTTGTTGGTGCTGACGATGTCCGGCTGGAGGAAATAGTCCGCCGCCTTGACCTGTCCCGCGCCCATCCGCGATCCGGCCTGCAGCTCGCCGGAATCGGCCAGCGCGCGCTCCATGTTGCGGCTCGCCATCGCGCGGTCGCGGTTGACGATCGTGAAGCAGCCCGATTGCTGCACGAAGACCTTGATGATCGCTTCGGGACTTCCGAGGTTCAGCTCACGCCACCATTCCTTGTCCGGCGGAACGATCGCCAGGGTGCCGATGCGGTGGGTGCACACGGGGATCTCCGCCTCGCCCCGCATCTGGTCCTTGCGTCCAGAGCTCGGATCGGCGGCGGCCGACGTCGAAACCAGCGCGAGCGAAATGCCCGCGAGAAGCGCATACCTGGTCATGATCAAAGCCCCCTTTGATGGATTGCGCTTCTCTATCAGCGTCGGGGCCGAGTCGGAAGCGCCGATCCATCCGGGGCGGTGATCAGAAAGCCTTGGTGACTCCCGCGAAGAAGCCGCGGCGCTGGTCCCACTGCGGCGCACCGACGCCTACCCCTTCGCCGCTTCGGATCTGATACTTCTTGTCGAACAGGTTCAGCACGTCGGCGCGGATCGTGAGGCCCTTCATGAGGCCCGGGCCGCTGAAATTCTGTGACAAGCCGGCGTTGAAGACCCAATAGCCGGGAAGCTTTCCGCCATTGGGGACGATCCCGTTCGGATCGTCGGTCCTGAGGCCCGATCCGTAAACGAAATCCGCCGTCGGGACGAGCGACCCCAGCCCGTTCTTGATCGTGTAGCTGCCGCCGCCTGACGCCGTCCAATTCTGCGAATGGTCGGTGTAGATGTAATGGTTGCGGATGTAATCGAGTTCGTCCGGGGCGAAGAAATACTGGCTCGAGATGATGTCCTTGCCCTTCTCCGCGCCGCGCGCGAGGTTCGCATAAAGGTCGATGGCTCCATGCGTATAATTGCCGCTAACCTCGACTCCCCAGGCGTAGCCCTTCGCGTAATTGAACGGCGACAGGATCAGCCCTGAACCGAACTGCCCTTCGTCGAGCAAATCGCGCTTGATCTTGTAATAAGCATCGATCGCCAGCTTCAGCCCGCCATTGAAGCGCTGCTCGACGCCCGCATCGAAATAATGCTCGCGCTCGGCTTTCACCGGGTCCGCAAGCTCGATCTCGGGCTGCTTGGTCGTGCCGTCGTACAGCGCGAGCGTCGACGGGGCGATCAGCTCCTGCGGCGGCGGCGTAAAGTTGCGCGCGTAGCCGACATGGAGGGTCGTCAGGGGCGCAGGATTCCAGACGAGGTTGGCGCGCGGACTGAGCTGCGATTCATGCGTGAATGCGCGGACGACGTCGTAACGCGCGCCGTAGTTGAGCGTCAGGTTCGACGCGAGCTTCCATTCGTCCTGGAGGTAGACGCCGTACAGCTGCCCGTTCTTGCTGTGCTTGTCGGTGATCGCGAACGGAATGTCGCTGGTCTGATCGCCGTTGGCGTCGACCGGAAGTACGGTCGAGATCACGTCCGAATTGGTGTGCTCGTTCTGGAAGAAGACCCCGAAGCGGACGGTGTGGTTCTCACCGACGCGAAGGCTCCCGTCCGACTGAACGCCCGCCGCGAGGCTCGACAGGCGCGAGGCGTCGGCGAAGCCGTTGAAGATGATGTCGCCGTGGTTCGGATCGGGCGTGAACCTGGTCTGCGAATAGCGGATGAAGGGCGCGACTTCGAAGTTCAGATTATCGCCGGCATGTTGATAGGCCGCGACTGCGTAATGCGTGATCTCGCGCTGGTTCTGGTCGAGCGTTGCGGCGTCGAAGCTCGAAATGCCGTTGACCGTGAAGTCGCCCGACACGCCCGTGAGGTTCGGGATCTGGAAATGTCCGATGAAGCTCCCGCCAAAGACCGCGATCCGGCTGCTGTCCGACAGGATGTCGGAGACGTAGGCGAACGGCCTCCACTGGGTCGTCCGGTCGTGGATCGCATCCCGCGTCGGCAGCGGATTTTCGATGCCGAGGTCGTTGCGGAAATAGCTTCCCGACAGGAAGTAGCTGAAGTCGCCGGTCGAGCCCTTGATCATCGCGCTGGGTTCGAACCAGTTGAAGCTTCCGCCGTAGACGCCAATTTCGCCGCCGTTATCGAGGAGCCCCGACTCGGTCTTGAAGTTGATCACTCCGGCGGTCCGATAGCCGTACTGCGCCGGCAGCGTCCCGGTGATGAGCTGGATCGAGCTTGCGATCTTCGGGTCGAAGGTCGTCCCGAACCCGCTGATGCTTTCAGGCACGATGACTCCGTTGAGCCGGTACTGGATATTCGCGTGCTCGTTGCGGATGTGGATGGTGCCATAGCTGTCCTGAACGACGCCGGGCGCCTGGAGCAGCGACTTGTTGAGCGTGAGATTCGTGCCGCCCGGCTGCTTGTTCAGCGCTTCCCGGTTGAACGTATATTGGCTGGCGCCAAGCGAGGGCGTGATCGAATCGCGCGCGGCGTCGAGCCGCCGGCCGGTGATGACGATGCTGCTCTGCCCGGCCGATGGCTTTGCGGCAGGCTGGGCCGTTTCTGAATCGCCCCGGTTTCCGGCAGGTTCGCCGGTCGCTTGCGCCGCAGCGGGCGTGAATGGAATCAGCGCGATTGCCGCGGCGGCGGAGTAGAGGATCGGTTTCATGGGGCGCCCTGAAGTGTGGAGAGCGCCCGTTAGAGTGGATGATATACTATCTCAAGCAAATGTTATAATATCACGGAGCCGGATCGGCCAACGGTCCGCGATCTTCGATGAACGACAGCTGCCGCTCCGATGGTTGCAGGATTGTAATTTGCTCTCGCGCCTGCCCCTCGACTAGTCATTCGCCGCGGATTGTGATGTGATACTATCCCACGGGGTGAAGCGGCGGGGGCCGCTCACGAACCTGCAACTCCGATCGGAGGGTGAATGGCGACTCGGTTTCGTCGGATGTCACGGCTTGCGCTGCTTGCGCCGCTGCTGACGACGGCGTGCGTCGTCGGACCGAACTTCAAGCAGCCCGCTCCCCCGCCCGTTTCGAGCTACTCCGCGAAAGCGCCGGAGACGACCGAGGCGACTCCCGGGGTTCCTGGCGGCAACGCGCAGCATTTCGTCACTGCCGCCGACATCCCCGCCGACTGGTGGACGATGTTTCACTCGAAGGCGCTCAATGCGCTGATCGAGCAGGCGCTCGCCAACAACCCCGACCTCAAGGCCGCGGAGGCCGCGCTTCGAGTCGCCCACGAAAATACGCTGGCGCAGCATGGCGCCTATCTTCCGCAGGTCGATGCGGGCGCGAGCATCACTCGGCTGAAAGACCCCTCGGCGACTCTCGCTCCGGTGCCGGCGAACAATGCGTCCGCCTACACCCTCATCACGCCGTCGGTCAGCGTTTCCTACACGCCGGACGTCTTCGGCTTGAACAAGCGCACCGTCGAAAGCCTCGCCGCGCAGGAACAGGCGACCCGCTACCAGATGGTTGCGACCGACATCACGCTGAGCGCCAATGTCGCGCTGGCGGCGATCACCGAAGCCTCGCTCGAAGACCAGATCGCGACTACCAACGAGCTGATCGGGATCAACCGGCAGATCCTCAGCCTGCTGCAGTACCAGAAGTCCAAAGGCTATATCGGCGGCGCGGACGTCGCTGCCCAGCAGACCCAACTCGCTCAGCTCGAGGCCTCGCTTCCGCCGCTGCTGAAACAGCGCGATCAGCAGAACGATCTCATCGCCGTCCTGACCGGCCATTATCCGTCGCAACTGGCGCCGGAGAAGTTCACGCTGGCGAGCCTGACCCTGCCCTCGGACCTGCCACTCAGCCTTCCGTCATCGCTCGTCGAACAGCGCCCCGACGTGCTTCAGGCGCAAGAGAATATGCATGCGGCGAGCGCGCAGATCGGGGTCGCACGGGCCAACCGCCTTCCCAACGTCACGCTAAGTGGAAATGCGGGCGCCAACGCGCTTTCCATCGGCCAGATTTTCGGCCCCGGTACCGGCTTCTGGAATCTCGGCGCCGCGCTCCTCGCGCCGATTTTTGACGGCGGTACCAAGCTCCACCAGGAGCGGGCGGCGCGCTACGCTTACCAGCAGAGTGCCGAGCAATATCGAAGCACGGTGCTGACGGCATTCCAGAATGTCGCCGACACGCTCGCCGCGCTCCAGCATGACGCCGAAACGCTGAAGGCCAGCGCCGCCGCGACCGACGCGGCCAAGACCAGCCTCGACCTCTCCCGCCTCCAGTACAAGGACGGCTATGCAGCCTATCTCGCGGTTCTCAACGCCGACCAGGCGTACCAGCAGGCGCGCCTCGCCCAGGTCCAGGCGGAAGCCGACCGCTTCACCGACACCGCTGCTCTCTTCCAGGCTTTGGGCGGCGGCTGGTGGCACCGGCCCGATCTCGTGAGCACCGCCGATGCCCGTTAAGCCGATGCGCCATGTCGCCGCAGCGCTTGCGATAATGCTCGCCGGCTGCTCGTCGTCGCCGGACCAGTCATCCGCGACGCCCGCGGTCGCCAACGTCCGGCTGACCAAGGCGCAGCTCGCGCATATCCAGCTCTATACGGTCGTGCCCGTCGGCTACCGCCAGAAGATCGAGGCGCCGGGAACGGTCGATTTCGATAACGACCAGGCAACCTCGGTCGTCTCGCCCTTTACCGGTCCCGTCACCCGGATCTTTGTCGCGCAAGGCCAGCACGTCTCGAAGGGCCAGCCTCTCGCCATGGTCGCCTCGGCGGACGTCGCCAATGCCGTCGCGGCGTACCGCAAGGCAGCGGTCGCCTCGGCCAACGCCCGACGCGTCGCGGCGGCGGATCGCGACCTTGCCGCGCACAACGGCATTTCCGAACGCGAAGCAGCGCAGGCGCAAACCGACGCGGCTAGCGCCGAGGCCGACAGGGTCGCAGCAGCCGAGGCACTGGCAACATTGGGCGCGGGGCCCGGGTCCGGTCTCAACGGGATCATCCGCGCGCCGGTGTCCGGAGTCATCGCAGACAAGACCGTGACTCCCGGCCAGCTTCTCCAGGCCGGCTCGTCCACCGCCTTCACCGTCGCCAATCTCTCGCAGGTCTGGGTGCTGGCTCAAGTCGCGCCCGACGATCTGTCGAAAGTCGGCGCCGGCGATGCCGCGACGATCGACCCCGGCAATGGCACCGGCCCGTTCCATGGCACCGTCCAGAATATCGGCTCGACCGTCGATCCGAACACACGCGCCATCGTCGCTCGCGTCGTCGCTCCGAACCCCGGCGGCCTCCTGAAAAAGCAGATGTACGTCGACGTCTCGATCGAGTCAGGCCGCGTCAGCACAGGACTGCTCGTGCCGGTCTCGGCGATCCTCCACGACGACGAGAATTTGCCCTTCGTCTACGTCGCTTTGCCCGACGGAAGCTTCGCCCGCCGCCACGTCACCCTCGGCTACCGCGACAGCCAGAATGAGGAGGTGACGAGCGGTCTCGCCAGCGGCGACCGGATCGTCTCCAACGGCGCGCTCTTCCTGCAGTTCATGCAGAGCCAATGACCGAAGGCGACGCCGAGCCGCCGAAAGCCGGCTCCAACCTCATCAACCGGATCGTCGCGCTCAGCCTCGAGCAGCGGATTCTCGTCGCCTTCCTGACCGTGCTTCTGATCGGCGCCGGAATCCGCGCGTGGGAGCGCCTCCCCGTCGACGCCTATCCCGATTTGTCGCCGCCGATGGTCTCGATCACCGCGCAATGGCCCGGCCATTCGGCGGAAGAGGTCGAGCGGCTGATCACCGTGCCGATCGAGCGCGAGATGAACGGCATTCCGAAGGAGAATAACCTTCGCTCGGTCTCGCTCTACGCCCTTTCCAGCATCGACATCACATTCGACCAGGACACGGACCGCAATTTCGCGCGGCAGCAGGTCTTCAACCGGTTGGGCGGCCTCGACTTGCCGAACGGAGTTGCGCCCGAAGTCGAGCCGCTGACTTCGCCGTCGGGCCTCATCTACCGTTACACCCTGCAAAGCCCCGACCGCTCGCCGACCGAATTGAAGACGTTCGAGGATTGGGTCGTCGAGCCGCAATATCGCGCGGTCCAGGGAGTCGCCGACGACAGCGGCTTCGGCGGCGGGACGATGCAATATCAGGTGCTGCTCGACCAATATCGGATGGCCGGCGCAGGAGTCTCGCCGCAGCAGGTTGAAAGCGCGCTCGGCGCCAACAACGGCAACAGCGGCGGCGGATTCTATTCCGAAGGCGGCCAATTCTACTATGTCCGCGGCCTCGGCCGGCTGAACTCGCTCGACGACATCGGCAATGTGGTGGTCGCCGTCCACAACGGCATCCCGACTTTGGTCAAGG
>Ga0157372_10003278_pt1 | contig 17492 bp, 11 predicted proteins | sample C55metaG_FD_115307 | JGI IMG/M metagenome (GOLD analysis project Ga0157372, IMG submission 115307) | Corn rhizosphere microbial communities from Kellogg Biological Station, Michigan, USA - C5-5 metaG | ecosystem: Host-associated > Plants > Roots > Rhizosphere > Soil | place: USA: Michigan... | reverse complement strand
GCCACGGCAAAGCACCGCGCTTTGCTTTGCTCTTGACTCTGGGTCCCTCTGTGACGCGGCGAAGGGCGGACGGAAGAGGCCCGCGTGCGCCGCACGCGGGTGAGCGCGAGGGATCGCGCTCATTCGGCTGCGGCACAAGGATGTGCCGTCAGCCGAACCCCGGCCGCCCGCAGCGCACCGGCGCTACGCGCCGGCGCGACACCGAGGGTGTGTTCTCTTTGGTTACTTTCTCTTGCACAAGTAAGAGAAAGTAACTCGTCCGCCAGGAAGGCGGACGAAACCACACAAGGAGGTGAGTCGGTTATCGCGAAACCCAAAAAATCAGAGCAAGACCAAATCGCAGACCTTAGCCAAAAAAATCGACACATCCAAAAAAGGACGGCGCCCCAAGGCGCCGTCCCAAAACAAGCAGATCAAACCCTTACCAAATTTTCACCTGCGCATCGCCCCCACGCACCATCTCATCGCCACTCTTGCACTGAAACGCTTCTGCAAATGCGGGCATGTTCGACGGCGCAGCGATCGCGCGGAATTTCGCGGGTGCGTGCGGGTCGGCGTTGAGCAGCACTTCTTGACGCTGCGGCAGAATGTTGCCGCGCCAGACGCGTGCGAAATTCATGAAGAAGCGCTGATCTTCGGTGTAGCCGTCGATCTTGACGTTCTCGGCGGGATTTTTCTTGAGCGCGACTTGCAGCGCGTCATAGGCGACGTTGAGGCCGCCGAGATCGGCGATGTTCTCGCCGAGCGTCAGCTTGCCGTTGACGTGTTTGCCGGGCAGCGGTTCGTAGGCGTCGAACTGCTTGACCAGCCGATCCGTGCGCGCATTGAATTTGTCGCGATCGTCCTTTGTCCACCAGTTGATGTTGTTGCCCTTCGAGTCGAACTGGCTGCCCTGATCGTCGTAGCCATGCGTCGCCTCGTGGCCGATGACCGCGCCGATGCCGCCATAGTTGATGCCATCGTCGGCCTTGGCGTCGAAGAACGGCACCTGCAGGATCGCTGCCGGAAAGTTGATCGTGGTGTCGGTCGGGTTGTAGTACGCGTTGACCGTCTGCGGCGTCATGCCCCATTCGAGGCGATCGGTCGGCTTGCCGACTTTCGAAATCTGATAGTCGTATTCGTACTTGGTCGCTGCATCGACGTTGGCGTAATAGTTGTCCGGCACGATCTTGAGGCCCGACCAGTCGCGCCACTTATCGGGATAGCCGATCTTCGGCAGGAACGTGCTCCATTTCTCGAGCGCTTTCTGCTTCGTTTCGCTGCTCATCCAGTCGAGTTTCTCGATGCGCGCTTTGAGCGCGGCCTGCAGGTTGGAAACGAGCTCTTTCGCACGCGCCTTGGACTCCGGCGGAAACGCCTCGGCGACGTAGAGCTCGCCCAGCGCCATGCCCATGTTCTCGTTGATCGCGTCGATAACGCGCTTCCAGCGCACGCGCTGTTCTTTCTGGCCGTTGAGTTTCTGATCGTAGAACGCAAAGTGCTCGTCGGCGAACGGTTTGGAAAGGTACGGAGACGCCGCGTCGATCGTGTGCACGCGCAGGAATGCGCGCCACTGGTCGGCGGGCACGTCCTTCAGCATGGCGTCGACTTCTGCGAAGAACTTCGGTTGCGACAGCGAGAAGCCGCTCTTGATGTCGGCATGTTGTGCGGCGAAGAATTTCCGCCATGAAATATTCGGCGTGACCTTGTCGGCTTCGTCGAGCGTGACGAAGTGATACTGGTTTTCCGGAACGCGCAGCTCAACCGGCGTCATCGACGCCTTGGCGAGACGCGTCTCGAACGCAAGCACGTGCTCGGCCTGCTGCTTGGCCTCGGCTTCTGCGACGCCGGTCAAAACGAGCACCTTGGCGAGGTGCGCCTTGTATGCGTCGCGGAGCTCGGCGTAGTCGGGCTTGTCGTAATAGTCGCGCGTCGGCAGACCCAGGCCGCCCTGGAACGTGTACGCGATCTGCGTCGCTGCGTTCTTGAAGTCGGGCAGCGTCGCAACCGCGAACACATCGGCGCGTCCGCGCGCGGAGCTGTCCGTCAACCACGTGACGAAGTCCGCGGGTGACTTCAATCCGTCGATGCGCGCGAGATCGGCCTTGATCGGCTCGTAACCCGCTTTCTCCACGGCCCCATCGTTCATGCCCGAGCGATAGAACCAGCCGATCTTCTGTTCGACCGAGCCGGCCTTGGCCTGATCGGCGTTTTTCGCCGCCTTTTCGGCGATTTCGTGCTGCGTTTCGAGGCTGTGCTCGCGCAGCTGGTCGAACGCGCCCCAGCGCGTGCGGTCGGCCGGGATTGGATTCTTCGCGACCCAGATCGCGTTGACGTAGCCGTTGAAGTCGGCGCACGGATTGATGGACTTGTCGATTTCGCTCACGTCGAACGAGCTCGCGGCGAAGGCGCTGCTGGCTGTAAGCGCGATGGAAATGGCGGCGGCCAGCGGATGCAGGAACTTGCGGGTCATGAGATTCTCTCCTCGAAAAACGTTGTGCTGCAAAAAATTACCAGATGACGACGCGCTGATCCTGCGGCCGCGCCATCGGTTGCGGCGGCGCGCAGGTGAACGCGCTCGCGAATTCAGGCAGGTTGCTGACGGGACCATCGACGCGATACTTCGCCGGCGCGTGCTCGTTCGACTGGACTTGCAGCCGCAGCGCCTCGGGCCTCTGTTGCGTGCGCCAGCTCTGCGCGAACGAGAGAAAGAAGCGCTGCGCCGGCGTGAAGCCGTCGCGCTTTTCCGGCGGCTGATTGCTCGTAGCGAGCTTGAATGCGTCCCATGCGACTTGGAGGCCGCCGAGATCGGCGATGTTTTCGCCGAGCGTGAGTTTGCCGTTGATATGCAAATCGTCGATCGGCACGTAGGCGTCGAATTGCTTCATCAGTTTCTCTGTGCGCGCGTCGAACTGCTTGCGGTCGGTCCCGGTCCACCAGTCGCGCAGGTTGCCTTCGGCATCGAAGCGGCTGCCCTGATCGTCGAAGCCGTGCAGCATTTCGTGGCCGATGACGGCGCCGATGCCGCCGTAATTCAGCGCATCGTCGGCCTGCGCGTCGAAATACGGTGGTTGCATCTGTGCCGCCGGAAATACGATCTCGTTCTGCAGCGGGTTGTAGTACGCGTTTACGGTCTGCGGCAGCATGCCCCACTCGTCGCGATCGACCGGCTTGTCGATCTTGGCGAACTGGCGGCGCGACTCAAAGCCGACGGCGGCTAGCACGTTGTCGAAGTACGAGACGCGGGCGATCTGCAGCGCGGAATAGTCGCGCCATTTGTCCGGATAGCCGATCTTCGGGCGCAATGTGTCGAGCTTGGCATAGGCGGATTTCTTGGTTGCGTCGGCCATCCAATCGAGTCCGGCGATGCGCGCGCGGAGTGCGGTCTTGAGATCGGCCACGAGTTTTTCCGCGCGCTGCTTGGCTTCCGGCGGGAACGTGCGCGCGACGTAAGCCTCGCCGACCGCAAATCCGAGCGCTTCGTTGGTCGCGTCGATCGCACGTTTCCAGCGCGGCTTGAGCTGCTCGGTGCCGCGCAGCGTGCGCGCGTAGAAATCGAAATCGGCGTCGACGAACGGGTCGCTGAGGAATGGCGCCGCGAAATTCACGAGGTGCCAGCGCAGATACGCCTGCCAGTGCGTGACCGGAACTTCGGCGAGCGCCTTGTCGGCGGCGGCGAAGAAATCGGGCTGCGCCAACGAGAAGCGATCGACTTCCGCGTGACCGATCGCGCCGTAGAACGACGTCCAGGGAAAATGCGGCGTCTTCGCGTCGGCGTCCTTGACGGTAAAGATGTGGTACGAATTCTCGGGTTCACGCAGTGCAACGCGATCGAGCGAAGCTTTCGCGAGCTGCGTTTCGAGATCGAGCACCCAGCCGGCCTGCGCATCGGCATTCTTCTGCGCGACGAGACCGAGCATTCGCGCGACGTGCGCGCGGTATTTCGCGAGCAGCGCTTTGGACTTCGCATCACCGCGCAAATAGTAATCGCGATCGGGCATGCCCAGGCCGCCCTGCGTTGCGTACGCGATCACCATCGATGCGTTCTTCATGTCCGACTCGGGTCCGAAATCGAACAAGGTCGGAATGCCCTCGGCGTGCCAGTCGCGGATCAGCGCGGCAACATCGGCCGAGGTGTGCAGACCATCGACGCGCGCTAGGCGCTGCTGGATCGGCGCATAGCCCGCCGCGCCGATCGCGTTCTCGTCCATCGCCGTGGCGTAGAAGTCGCCGATCTTGCGCAGATTCGTGCCGGGTTCGGCCGGCTTCTTCGCCGCGTCTTCGAGCATTTCGCGCAGCAAGGCGAGATTGCGCTCGCGCAACTCGTCGTCGAGGCTCCACTGACTGTATTCGGGCGGAATCGGATTCGACTTGAGCCAGCTGCCGTTCGCGTGCTGGAAGAAATCGGTGCAGGCGCCGACCGCCTCGTCGAAGTTCTGCGGGTCGAGGCCGCGCTCATTAGTGTGAGCAAAAGCGCTGCTCGCAGTGAAAGCCAAGGCTGCCGCGAGTACGCGGGGCCGGAAAAGGGACATGCGGGATTCCTGAAAAGCGGACGATCGGCGAGGCTAGGAGGGCCGCGCGGCGGCTCACAGTGTCGAAGGTCACCCCGGCGCCGATATTCACAGTTTCGCGGTCGCGGCGGGCAAGTTTTCCAGCATTGCCGGCATTGCCAGCATGGTCGTCGATGCGTCGAAGTGGCGTCGCGGAGGTCTCGGGTCGGCGCCCGGGAAGACGTTCCTTACATCGGCCGATCGGAGATGTCTCCGTCCGCAGGAAACCGCGCCGGGTCTGGAAGACGGTTTCCGCTGACGCGATTGCGGCTCAGCGACCCCGCACGCTCGCAAGCGCAGCCGCATCGAGCCTCAACACCGGATAGGCGCCGACGCGCTGCGTCGCATACCACGGCGAGTGCTCGTAAAAGAACGCGAGCCGGGCCGTCGGATCCTTCGCGAACACGGCATCCGCGGCGAGCCTGGCTTCAAATTCGGTCTCGAGCGCCGGATCCTTGGCGATCAAGTCGCGCGCCAGGCGCTCGGCGACGCGTGCATCGGCCGATTCCTTCTGCTCGAGGCATGCGTCGAAAAAACCCCAGCGCAACAGCGAATCCGGCGCGCGTGGTTCGAAGAGATTCGCGATGAGATTCGCGGCGGGCTGATCCATTGGAACCAGCAGCGATCCGGCAGCCAGCTCGACCGTGGCCGATCCGATGCTGGCCGTCACATCGCGCAGCAGGTGACGTCCTTCGAACGGTTTTTCGTCCCAGACCGGTTTTGAGAGCTGATAGCGTTCGGCCTGCACCGAGATATTCCGCTCCAGGCGCTCGAAGCGGACGCCGTGCTGCGCGAGCTTGTCGATGATCCCGGGCCACGCCGATGGAATCACGTACGCCGCGGGCAAACGTACGGATTCGGTCGCGACGAGCGCGCGGTAGAACGGTATTTCGTAAGTCTTCGGTGTGTGCGGATCGTAGGTAACCCAGGTGTCGCCGGATACGTCACTCTTCTCCTGAGTGAACGCGTAACCCTTGAGTGCGAACGTTTCGGGCTTGTCGGTCGTCTTGAATACGATCGGGAGCTCCTTGCTGGATTTCGCGTTCGCGATGGTGTCGGCGTCGGCTTTCGTCACCGCGTTGCGCAACGTGCCGGAGTGCGCGTTCACATAGGCGAGCGTCGCGTCGATGAGATCGTAGGTCGCGCGAACGCGCACTTCGTACGACTTCAGCATGTGCGTCTCGACCAGGAGCGCCGCGCGGTTGCGCAGCGCAACGTAACCCGTCGAGAAACGTGGACCGGAGCCGAAATTGCCGACACCCTTGGTGATGTCGCGATGGTCGACGAGCTCGAGATACGGCGCCTGCATATGTCCCATGCGATCGAACGCCGGAAAGATCGACTGTTTGAAAGCGGTGTCCTGCCACGCTTTCACGGCGGGATGCAGGGGACCCCACTCTTCGAGGTACCAGGTCAGGTCGTATTGATAGTCGGCGCCGTCGGTCGTATGGATGTCCATGAAAAGATCGGGCATCCACGCATCGAACATCGCGAGCCACGCGCGCATCTCGGGCGCATCGGCTTTCATGTAGTCGCGATTGAGATTGAGATTCTGCGCCGTCGCGCGGAATCCCATTTTTTCCGGTCCGTTCTGGTTGATGCGGTTGTACGGACTCGCGTTTTCGTGGCCGTCGACGTTGAAGATCGGCAGATACACGAGAATCGCATGATCGAGCAATGCAGCGTGCTTGCCGCCGACCGTGAGGTCGCGCAGCAGCATCAGCGCCGCGTCCTTTCCTTCGATTTCGCCGGCGTGAATGCCGGCCTGCACCAGAACGATCTCCTTGCCCGATGCTCGCGCGGCCTCCGGCGTGAATTCGCCGTTTTTCGCCGCGACGACGAGCATCAGATCGTGACCTTCGGGCGAAACGCCAAATCGCGTCAGGCGAAGTGTATTTGGCGCGGCGTCCGCGAGCCGCTGCAAATACGCGCGCGTTTCGGCGTACGAAGGCGTCGTGCGGAATTTCGATTGTTCTGCGGGCGTGATCCAGTTGGAAGTCATGATCGATTTCGATGGTGCGGCACCGAGGCAGCCCGCCAAGAGGACGAGACTCGACAGTAGCCGTGTGAGGAAGGTCATCGGTTCGGAACGCATGGATGGCGCGGGATGGTACGGCAACCGCGTGCCCGGAACCGACGTTACAACACTGTTCCATTTCTGGAACAGCCCCACGGATCGCAATGCGGCATGCAAGTGCCGTCCTGTTGTGCGAGCCTTGCGGCGACGTGTCCGGGCGCGACATTCATCCGGTCCGGCCCTTGCATCCGTCCGCTTTTCCAGCAACGAGGCAACGAAAATGAGAGCACTCAAAGCGATTGCGTTCGCGGCATTGGCCGTCGTTTCCCTGGCGGCCTTCGCGGCCGCTCCCGTCCTCAAAGTGACCAAGCAGGTGAGCATCGACGCGTCGGCCGACAAAGTCTGGGAAAAGATCAAGGATTTCGACGGCCTCGCGACATGGCATCCGGCGCTCGAAAAAGACGAGATCGTTTCCGGCAAGAACAATGTGGTCGGTGCGGAGCGACTGCTTACGCTGAAAGGCGGCGGCACGATCAAGGAAAAGCTGCTCGCGTACGATCCCAAGCATCATTCGTTCAAGTACGCGATTCTCGAAGGCGCGCTGCCGGTCAGCGATTACTCCTCGACCGTCACCGTCGCATCGACAGGCAAGAACAAGTCGACGGTGACCTGGTCGGGCACGTTCAAGCGCAAGGACATGGGCGACAAACCAGCGGCGGATGCGGACGACGCCACCGCGACGAAGACGATGAGCGGCGTTTATCAGGCCGGTCTCGACAACCTCAAGAAGATGATCGAAGGCAAGTAGCCTTCGCGCACGCCGACGCGATTACGCGGCCGCCGGCGGAACGACCGGCGGCGGCCGCTCGATATCGAACGGCAAGACGTCCGGCGCTGCGGCGCCGGCCGAGAGAATGAACGCCATGGCTTGGTCGACGGTCCAGTCGGTTGAGATCAGGCGTTCGATCGGCACGATCTCGAGATAGCCGCCCGTCGGGTTAGGCGTTGTCGGAACATAGACTGCGGCAAGTTCGCGGCCCGATGCATCCTGAAAAACGCGCGTCACGAACCCGACGGATTTGAGCTCGGGCGAAGGAAAATCGATCAATACGACGCGTTGCGTGCCAGTCGGTTTCTTCTGCAGCAGGCCCATCAGTTTCTTGGTGCCGCCATAGATCGTGTGCGCGAGCGGGATGCGCTGGATCAATCCTTCCATGATGCTGATGAGACGCCGGCCAAACACGTGGCTCGCCGCCCAACCGGTGACGTAGAGCGCGATCACCGTCACCACGAACGCGAACAGCGAAACCAGCCAGCCCTGGTTGAGCCGCCCGATCGTTTCCGGAAACGCTTCGGCCAACGTAGAGAACAGTGCCGCGACCCACGGCAGATTCACTTGCGAAAGCAGCGAGAAGATGAACTTGAAAACGGCCCAGGTCAGCCAGATCGGTATGAAAGTCAGGAGCCCGGTCAGCAGGTAGCGCTGAATGTAGAGAGGTCGCATGCGTGCGCGTCGTCCGGGTCAGTGTTTCGCGAGATGCGCATTATCCGCGGAAACCTCTCGCAGCACACGAAAGCCGACGGTCGAGTAGCCCATGTCGTCCGCGCTCGTCGTTTCGCGCCACACCTGCGCCGGATCGCGCTCGTCGCGCCACGACAACCCGCGAATGACGTGCGCGCGGCACGCGCCGCCTTTCGAGGGCTCGGCGCAATCGGCCGTCCATACAGCGACATTGCCGACGACGTCATAGAGACCATAGCGCGTCGCCGGAAAACGTCCGACGGGCGCCGTGTTCGCATAACCGTCATCGCAGGAATCCGCGCTGAAGTTGCCACCGCCGCAGCCGGACGCGACGACGATCGCTTGCGCGACATGCATCCATTCCTGCTGCGTGGGCAGGCGATAGTGCTCCCCGGTCTGGCGCGACAGCCAGTCTGCATAGGCTTTGGCGTCCTGCCAGGTGATGCAGACGACCGGATCTTCTTGAGTCTGCTTGAATCCCGGCGCTTCCCAGTTCAAGTCCCTGAAGCGCGCGAACAGGCTCTGGGATTCCCGACAGCGCGACGGGGGCCGACCGGTGATTTTCGCGAAGCGCTCGTACGCACTGCGCGTCACGTCGTACACGCCGAGCGCGTACGCATAGTCGAGATGGTCGCCGTAATCGGTGCGCACGGGAATCAGGCTGAGTTCCGGCCCTCCCGCATCGCGGAAACTGCCGCCATCGCGCAACAGCTTCGCAGGCCGATCGAGATCGTTCTGCAGCACTTCGGCATCGTGGCTGTCGAGCTTGGCCAGTGCCGGCACGAGCGGGGCCAGCGGCGCCAGCTCGCCGGCATCGAACGCGCCGTGTCCGCTCTTGCGGCGATGCTCGATCGCATCGCGCACCGAAACGCGATACGCCGCGAAAGCCTTGCTCTTGCGCAGCTTCGCCGCATCGGCGAGCGTCACCGCGTGATCGATCGATTCGCTCGCGCCGCCGATATCGCCGTGTTCGATCGCCGAGCCCGTGCTCGAGCCGAGCGGCGCGAACAGACCTTCGATTCCGTGCACCGCGTCTTGTCGCGATGGATCGGCGTGCAACGCCGCGAGATAGCGATCGGCGGCGCTCTTGCCTTTGGGCGTGACGAGATGGCCGTGCTCGGCCAGGTCTTTGGCTTCGGCGAGCATGCCGTCGATAGCCGCCGCATCGACCGTGGGTATTTCGGGCAGCAAAGTAGGTGCGGGTGCGACGATCGCAGCGATGCTCTCGACCGGCGGCGGAGTCGCCGCAACGGCGTTCGAAGTCACCGCGACTTGCGATGCCTGCTGCTCGGCGGGCAAAGACGGCGGCACTGCAGGCGGGCCCGGCGAATGCGGCAACAAACCGATCAGGCTGGCGAGCGCGATCGTGATCAAAAGACCGATGCCGAGCGCGCGCGTGCGGCGTGGAATCGCCGCAGTTCGCTCGACGACTTCGCGCCACCAGCGCTTGGGTCCGTGCAGCGGCGGCGCGCTGATGCGAAGCTCGATCGCATCGAGCGCAGCGATGACTTCCTCGGCGCTCTGGAAACGCGCTTCGGGCCGCTTGGCGAGCGATTTGTCGATGAACGGCTGCCACATGCGCCGCAGCATCGGCAGGCGCGGCACCGGATTCTCGATGTGCGCGAGCGCGACCGACAATGTGTCCGGACCGCGGAACGGCATTTCGCCGGTCAGCAATTCGTAGCACAGCACGCCGAGGCTGTAGATGTCCGAACGCCCGTCGAGCGGCTGGCTGCGTGCCTGCTCGGGACTCATGTAGCCGGACGATCCGATCGTCGCGCCTTCGCGCGTCACGCGCGGCTGATGCGTATCGCTCAACGCGATGCCGAAATCGGCGAGCAGCGGTCGATCGAGTTTGTCGAACAGAACGTTCTCGGGCTTCACGTCGCGATGCACGATGCCTTGCTCGTGCGCATATCCGAGCGCGTCGGCAAGCGCGCGGATGATCTGCAGGACGCGCAGCTGATCCTCGCGCAGATTGCGTGCGGCGAGATCGCCGTTGGGCAGAAACGGCATCGTGTAGTAGATCTGCCCGCTCGACGTGCGGCCGACATCGAAGATGTTGACGATGTGCGGATGGTCGAGCCGCGCGATGGTGCGCGCCTCGTGCTCGAAGCGACGCACCAGCTCTTCGCTCTGCGTGTGATCCGTGGCGAGCACTTTGATCGCGACCGGCCGGCCGAGCGAGCGCTGGATACCGAGGTACACGGTCGCCATGCCGCCCAGGCCCAGGCGGCGCACGATTCGGTAACCCTCGATTTCGAAAGGAAGCTTCAGGTTGGTCATGGCCTCAGCCTTACGCCGCCTCGATTCTAGCCAAGCGTAGGGTCGATAAAACGGCTGTATGCCCGCTCGGAGTGCCGAAACCGCTGGGTCCGCCTCCGTTTGTGGCACCCTAGGCCGGTGGCGCCGGTCTGACCGGCGTGACCGCAGTCGTTCGCTGCCGGCCTCGTTGCCGGCGCCGGTCGGCCTGAATGCTTTCGTCAGAGGCGGGAATGAGTGTGGAAAGGCTGGACGAACGACCGGCTCCCGAGCAGCGGGCGGATCGGGCTTCGGACGGTTCCGCGCGTTCGCTGATCGTCGCCCTGATCGGGCTGCCGGGGGCGGGCAAGAGCACCGTCGCGCGTACGCTCGAAGTGCGGCTCGGCCTGCGCCGCGTTTGCCGCGACGCGATTCGCCAGGCGATGTTTCCGCGCTGCGACTTCAGCTTCGTCGAGAAACGCGCCGCGTTCCGCACCGTGCTGTTGGCGCTCGAAATCAATTGCCTGCTGGGCGAGTCGAGCGTCATCGACGGCATGACGTTCTCGCGGCGGGAGGACTACGATCAGGTCGTCCTCCTCGCCGATGCGCACGGCTTCGATGTGTTACCGCTGCTCATCGATTGTCCGCCTGCGCTCGCCCGCGAACGCATCGCGCGCGACGTTCTGGATCGAAAGCATCCTGCCGCCGATCGCGAACCGGAGCTCGTCGATATCGTCGCGCGCCGCTTCGATGCGCCGCCGACGGCCGCGATCCGCATCGATGCTTCGCGGCCGATGGACGAAGTGTGCCGGTTGGCGAGCGCCGAAGTCGCCGCGCGATTGGGCAAGGAACTCGCGCACGCGTGAGCGTTGCCTCAATCACGCGTTGCGATCGTGCGCGCTGGACAGCGCAGCGAGAGAGCTCGTTCTCGTGGCCCGACGAGAACGAGCATGCTGTGGCGGCGACGAATCCGCTAGAGCTCGAACCCGTCGGCGAAGATGCGATCGGCCGGCACGCCGCCGCCGTTTAGCAAGCGCACTGCGCCGAGGTCGACGACAAAATCGCTCGTCAGCTGCGCGCGACCCGCGAGCAGAATCGCACCGTCGGGTTGCAGGCCGATCGTGCCGGTCTCGCTGTAGACGCCGGACGGCGCGAGATCGCTCTCGAAAATGCCGCCGTTCGCGAACGTGTCGTCGAGCTGGCCCGCCGTCGTCGAGCGCAGGACGTAGAAATCTTCCTTGTCCGGTGGATTCGGGTAGTAGCTCACCGAGACGAGCAGCTTGCCGTCGGGCTGCGCAACCAGGGCCGACGCATTTGCGCTTTGCGCGGTCGGCAGGATCGCAGGACGGAAATAGCCGGGACTGGCGGCGTCGCCGAATGCGGTATCGGTCGAACCGTCGGCGGCGAGATGACCGATGATCAGCGCCGTCGCGCTGTTGACCGTGTAGTAGTAGCCGGCGAACGCGATGCCGCCGTCGGGCGTCTTGGCGATGCGGTTGATCGCGTTGATGAACGAAGTGTCGCCCGGGTCGTGGAATACGCGCGTGCCGGCATCGCCGAATGTGGCGTCGAGCGTGCCTGTCGCATCGACGCGTGCGATCGCGAAATCGCTGCCGAGGCCGTCGCCGTACACATCGTATTCGCCGGCGACGATGACGCCGTCGTCGGCGTCGACGATCAGCGAGCCGAGAAAACCCGAATTACCCGCGCCGTCCCATTCGATCGCGAGCGTGCCGCCGTTGCCGAAGGTCGCGTCGGGCGTGCCGTCGGCGGCGTAGCGCAGCACGTTGCTCGTATAGACGCCGCTCGCGATGTGCTCGCCGGCGACGACAATGCGTCCGCTGCTGTCGATGCCGACCGCGTGCGCGAAGGTCTGCGGAATCAGCACGACGCCGCCGTTGCCGAAGGTCGGATCGAGCGTGCCGGTGTCGTCGAGCTTGATGACGAAGCCCTGCAGCGGGCTGTTCACCTGTGAGACTCCAACCGCCACGATGGAGCCGTCGTCGAGTCGCTGCATCGACTCGATGCCTTCCATGCGATTGCCCGACACGAGATTCGGAATCTCGACGATGCCGGGGATCGTCGTGTTGCCGAATGTCGTGTCGACGCTACCATCGGCGTTCAGGCGCGCGAGCATTCCGCGGTATTCCTGTTCGAACGGCACGCCGGTCGGCTTGTCCAGACTGCCGCCGAACAGGATCCTGCCGTCGGGCAGCACGATCGTCGCGGCCGGCTGCAGTTCCTGCGCCGCATCGAGGTCGGGCGCGATGTACGCGATGCCTGCGGTGCCGAAGGTCGGGTCGAGATCGCCATCGGCCGCGTAGCCGGTAGCGGTGAAGAGGCTCGCGATCGCCGCGACCGCGAAGGTTTTCGATAACAGCATGAACATCTCCAGGACTGAACGCCGCGCCAGCATGCCGGCGTCGCGCATTCGATGCATAAGCGACTCGTTAGGTCCGCATTTGTTTCGCGTCAGGCCGTTGATTTTCGCGATCTTTCGAATGGTTCATTCGCGCTGCGACACACCGACAGCGAGCTCGGCGGGGAGAGTCCGCTCGCCGGCGAGCGCGCGCGCGCGCGTGAGCGCGGCGCGGAAAAGCGTCTCGTCCCCGAGCGCGTGCTGCACGCGCAGCTGCACGAGCGCGCTTGCGTAATCGTGCGCCGCCCAGCCCGCGACGCGTTCGGCGGTCGCGCCGGCGCCGGCGAGATCGCGAGTGCGCACCTGCCATGCAGCATAGGCCTCGGCCGCATCGCGGGTGTCTTCCGGAATGCGCAGCGCATCGGCCTCGGCCAGTGCCTCGCGGTAGCTGTCGCCCGCGGCGACATCGTCTCGCGCCGCGGCAACGTCGGCGGCTGCGAGGCGAGCATAGAAGTGCGCGGGCGCCGAACCATCATTGGCGGCGAATGCCTGGAGCGCGGCGAGTGTCCGTGTCGCGGGCTCGAGGTCGCCGCCGGCAATCAGCGAGCGGATACGAAGGCGCGCGGTCGCCGCGCGTTCGCGCGAGTCGTCGGCCGAGGTTGCGCGGGCGAGGGCCGTGTCGGCCTGTGCCGCTGCGGCGCGTGCGTCACCGCGAACCGCGGCGAGTTTCGCGGACAGCAAATGGCCTCGCGTCGTCGCGGCGCGATCATCGGCCCGTTCTGCCGCCGCCGTGGTCGCCTCGAGCAACTGCGCAGCTTCGCGTAGTCGTCCGGCGGCGATGAATACTTCGGCGCGCGTCAGATCGCCGGCGCGTTTTCGCTGCGGATCGGCCACTTTGTCGACGAGCTCGGCGAGCCGGGGCTCGAGAGCGAGCGCCTGGTCGGGTCGGAGCAACGCGACGTCGAGCTCAGCCGCAGCGGTCAGCGCGTTCAGCTCCGCCGCGTTGACACCGAATGTCGCGAAACGCTCGGCTGCGCGCCGGAAAGCCGGTTCGGCTTCGGCGTAGTGGAAGCGATGCATGTCCATCGCCGCGAGATTCGACTCCAGCACCGCGAGCGCGAGCAGATTGCCCGCGCTTTCGAAGGCCGCGCGCGCCTCGGCGAAATCGCGCAGCGCATCGTCGTAACGGTTCTCGGATCCGGCGACGTTGGCGCGACCGTTGAGGGCTCGGCCGAGCGCGTCCGGGGATTTTTGATTGCGCAGAATATCGATCGCTTCGTCGAAGCGTTGTCGCGCATGTTCGGAATCGTCGCGCATCGCCGCTATCACGCCGAGATTGGTCACGGCGCGCGCGTGCAGCACGGGATCCTGCTCGGCGCTCGTGCTCGATGCGACGGCCCCGAACGCACTCGCGGCGGCATCGAAATCGCCGGCCTGGTAATCGATCTGCGCGAGGCGCAGGCGGAGCTCGGGCGTTTCGCGCTGTGCCGGCGTCGCGCTCGCGATCAGTGCGCGCGCGGTGTCGATGCGATCGCCGAGCAGCGCGGCCTCGATCTGCTGCGACAGCTGTCGCAGCGCGAGCGGGGCATCGGTGGCTGCAGCGGACGCCAGCGGCGATATGTAACCGAGCGCACGCGCGAGTTGATCCGCTGCGCTCCGCGCCGCAGCGAGCACATCGGCCGCTTCGCCGATTTCGGTGAGCGGCGGGTCGCGCCCGTGGGCCGTGCGCAGCGTGACGCGCCAGCGCGCCTCGAGCGCATCCGCGCGTGCATCGATGACGATCGTGGCGCCGGTCGCGCGCGCGAGTGCGGTCGCGTCGGACGCTTCGCCATTTTTCGGTGCGCCGGTCAGCGCAACGACATTGTCGCTCGGGACTACCGGCACGCCGGCACTGCGCAATTCGGCTCCAATCAGATCCATGACCCCGAGGCGCACCCAGTCGTAGCCATTGCCAGCATTGACCGTCACCGGCAGTACGAGTACGACGAGCCCGCTCTCGCTAGCGTTCGACGAATCGCCCGGCGCGGAGGTCGGATGCGACCGGTGGACGATCGCCCAACCGAAAACGGCGGCGACGAAGACCACGACCGCTAGCAACACATACGCGGGAGACCGGCGCGCATCGATGCGAACCGGCGCAGTGCGTTCCGCCGAGACGACGGTTGGCGCCGCATCTTGCGCTGACGCGACGCTCGATGAAACGACCGGAGTTTCCGTTGACGGTTCCTCGACTACGACATCGATGGGCGCCACCCAGTGATAACCGAAGCGGAACACGGTACGGATCGCGTGCTGCTCCTTGCCGGTGTCGTCGAGCGCGCGGCGTGCTGCGAGGATCGTTTGGCCGAGTGTCCCGTCGCCGGCTTCAGTGCGGCCCCAGACCGCCGCGATGAGCTCGTCGCGGCCGACCGCGCGCTCGCGATGTTCGAGGAGATAGACAATGCAGTCGTACGCGCGCGGAGGCACCGCAACGGGAGCCTCAGCGCGCCAGAGCTCGCGCGTCGCCGGCACGAGCCGGAATTCGCCGAAACGGTACGAAGTGGCCATGACGCGATATGGGTTCGACGCGGACGCGATGTCAACCGAAGAGCCGGCGGGCGCCGGCTACGAGCGGCGGAAGATCAGCGTTTCCTGGCCGCAGATGTCGCCGACGGTGTGCACCGCATCCCAACCGCTGCGCGCGGCGAGCGCGATGAAGTAGTCCGCGCGTACGTCCGCGCGGAATTCGTCGCCGCTGAATGCGGTGCCGGGCGTTGGTTGATCATGGATCGACGCGACGAGCTTGCCGTCGATCGCAACGCAGCGTGCCGCTTCATCGAGATAACGCTGCGCGGCCTCTTCGCGCAGGTGCGTGAACAGCGATGCCGCGAACGCGAAGTTCGCCGCGCCGTCGGCGAGCGGAAAGCGTGCGTGTTCGGCCGGCATCGCGCCATCGGGGTTGTAGCGTGGCGTCTGCACATCGAGATGCGCGAATCGAAAACGCCCGCGCGTGAGCGGAGCGATATATCGCGTGTTCCATTCGACGTAAGGCATGACCACATCGAGCCCGACGTACTCGTCGATCCACGGGTGATGCAGCAACGTGCGTGCGGTGCGTGCGCAGCCGCAGCCGATATCGATGATACGCGCGCCGGGTTCGATCTCGCGCGCGATCAGCTGGCCCCAGGCATCTGCGACGACGAGAAAATTCTCGACCGTTTCGGCACCGACATGCAGCATCATTCGCGCGTTTGGCAACGGCGCGATGCCGGGCCAGCGCGGGAAATCGGGGTGGGTCAGCGCGGCGTCCGCGAGGGTCGGCAGGGCGCGGTCTTCCATAGCGTCTCGAGGTTCGAAAAAAGGACCGCGAGTGTAATGCCTCTGGCGCCCGCGCCGCGCGGGCGGTCAGTCGAGATCGGCGAGCAGTGCCTTGCGCACGTCCGGCGGCGCAACCGCGCGCGCGGAATAGTGCGCATGGTCGACGGCGAACGCCAACGGCGCGCCGCCGCGCAGTTTCCCGATCAACGGCGGCGTCAATTCGAAGCGCAGAAAATGTACGGCCGAGGTCTTGGTTTCATTGCTGCGATCGAGGTCTTCGTCGGCGATGGCGAGCACGGGTTCCTCGGTGCCGACGATGAGCTCGATCCTGTCTTCGATGCCACGCAGATTTTCGAGCTCGCGTTTGCGCTCGTCGATGTCGTCGTATTCGATCAACATCGTCGCCTTGAGGTTCGAACCCTCGGGAATCAACGGATTGTACGTTTCCAGTTCCTCGTCGATCGCTTCGGCTTCGAAGATGCGCTCGATGCGCAGCATTTCCTGGACTTGATACTGGACCGTGACGCGATCTTCGAAGATCAGCGTGAGATGCGCACCGAGATGCAGTGTCCGATTCTTCTTGTGCGCGATCACCTTCGCGCGAAACGCACTGCGCTCGCGTGCGTAATCTTCGAGTTTCCAGAGATCGGCGTGCGTCAGCTTTTTCATGGTCGATGCATCGGTTCTATTTTCTTTCGCCGCAGATTTTCCCCTCTCCCGCTCGCGGCAGAGGGTAGGGTGAGGGAAAGCTTTTGAGACCCGTCAAATCCCATAGGCATACCGCAGCAAACTGATCGGACTCTCCGCCGCCGGCTCATCGTCCATGCCATGCGCGAGATGCGAAGCGGCCATCGGACAGTCGCTCGCGAAATGATCCGGCGCAATCTGCTTGATACGATTCTCGACCGGCCGCGCAATCTTGCGCGCGATCACATACGTAGCCGACTTCACGCCGTAGGTTCCATCGTGTCCCGAGCAGCGTTCGACGGCGATGACCTCCGTTTCGGGAACCAGCGCGAGCACATCGCGTGTCTTCGGACCGATGTTCTGAACCCGCTGGTGGCACGGCGCGTGCCATGCCACTTTGCCCAGCGCGTGCTTGAAATCGGTGTCGAGTAGCTTGGCCTGATGTCGCTGCCAGAGGTATTCGAACGGATCGAAAATATGGCGCTTGACGAGCTGCACGTCCTCATCGTTCGGAAACATCAACGGGAGCTCCTGACGAAACATCAGCACACACGAGGGAATCGCTGCGGTGATGTCCCATCCGTCTCGCACGGCGGCGGCGAGCACGGGAATATTCGCCTCCTTGTATTTCGCGACGCTGTCGAGATCGCCGAGCTCGAACTTCGGCATGCCACAGCAGACTTCGCGGCTGACGAGCTGCACCGCGATACCGTTGTGACCGAGCACCGCGGCGAGATCCTCGACGGAACCCGGATGCGAGAAGTTGCAATAGCACGTCACGAACAGCGCCACTTTGCCGCGCGTGCGACCTGCGGGCACCGGCTTGGGCTGCGTCGCGCG
>Ga0157372_10003276_pt1 | contig 17497 bp, 15 predicted proteins | sample C55metaG_FD_115307 | JGI IMG/M metagenome (GOLD analysis project Ga0157372, IMG submission 115307) | Corn rhizosphere microbial communities from Kellogg Biological Station, Michigan, USA - C5-5 metaG | ecosystem: Host-associated > Plants > Roots > Rhizosphere > Soil | place: USA: Michigan... | reverse complement strand
TGCCGTCGGGTTCTGGCCGATGGTTTCCATGGTGTAGGTGGTTCCACCGATGGTGATGGTTGCCTGGGACGGATTAAACGCCCGGAAGCCGGCAAAGGGTGGCGGCGCAGGCGGCGACGGCGGCGCGAGATTGGGACTGCTGGTGTCAAACCATGCATTGATTGTGAACGGAGTCGGCGTCGTGAAGGCGCCGCCGCTGCCGCCTGCGGGTGCAAGAGAATTCTGTGAATTGAATACGCCCGTATAGATGAGTTGCAGCGGCGTGGCATTGCTAGCCACTGGGCTGAGGAGCACCAGGGCGGTAGATATTCCGAATAATAAAGTTTTGGTGAGTCTCATGTGTCCGATCCTCGCGACGGAGCGATTTTATCACGGTGACACATAAGTATTTTGCCGCCAGACCGCCTGTATCGAGAGAAAAGAATGTGAGCCTAACAGACCATCCCGAAACTTCGGTAGACCGTGAGCGCCTGCTCTAATGTCCTTTGCTTCGTAAATTTTTCCTGGAATTGGTGATAAGCATTTCGGCGCAATCGTTCGGCTAGATTGTGATCTCGAATCAAACGTGCGAGGGCGTCAGCAAGAGCTTCGGCGGAACCAACTGGAACCAGTAAGCCCGTTACCTCATGTATAACAATGTCCCGACACCCAATTGTGTCGGTAGTAATAATTGGTCTGCCGCAGGCCGAACTTTCAATGAGAGCAGTCGGCAAACCCTCTCTGTATGTGGGCAAACACACGATATCGCAAGCTTGAAAGACAGGCGCCATCTTCGGTACAAATCCCAAAAACTTGATACAGCTGTTCTCTTGTTGAAATCGCTTAAGATCTTCCGATTTGACGGGCCACGGATTACCCGGATCGATGCCGGATGTAAATTGCATCTCATGATCGATTCCCCGCTCGCGTAATATGCGGGAAGCTGCGACCGCCTCAAAGATGCCTTTCTCTACAATGATTCGAGCCGGGACCAGAATCACCTTTCGTTTCTTATGGGGTAGCTCGGCGAAAAATGGAAAGAGATTCTCATCGGCTCCGCACCCATTCATCAGAAAAGTCCTCCCTGGATCGGCGTTCAACGCATCAATGACATAGGCGAGATCGTCGCGATTCTGGACAATGACTCGGCTGTTGGGACTTGAAAAAAGAAAGCGATAGAGCTTCTTGATAAGCGGCCGCAGAAGGCGATGGCGCAGTTGAACCGAGCTAAATACAGTTCCCATACCGGCCAGGAGAAAGATAGTCCTTCTGTTCAAGAACCGCAGCGGCCAGCCCCACAGCACATAGGATTGCAAAGTGACAAGAGTAAAGATTGCTTGCGGGAACCGGAGCGCCGCTTGCCAGCTCTGGTGTACGGTACGGAAGAGGCCAAGGAAAGACGGTTTGCTCCGGTTATAAGGCAGACGCTTGATGGATAAGTCGTGAGGAACCAATTGTTTTAGGTCCTCCGATACCACATCCGGTGTATAGAGATAGAGGGGGAAGCCAAGGGCTGATAAATGCTGGATAAGATGGTAATAATGGCCGACCATAAGCCGTGCAGTGTTGCCTACTAAGAATATCGCTGTCTGGGACATTAGTGCGATTCACCGCATATCTAGCTGTGACACAGGTCGGGCGGCGACAAACGCGGTGTGAGGCCCGACACCGAGCACAAAACGGCCGATCCGATATCGCAGAATGAACTGCAGCCATGCATAGAGCAGATAAAGGCGGGACGCGTGAGCTTCCGGAGTTCGCTGTCGAGGATCGGGAATTCCGCACCGCCTCACAAGCGGCCAGATCAGACCGCGAAATCGAAGCAGAAGAAGGTCGGCAAGCAATCCGAATTTCTGGAGGCGCACTAGCTGCAGTCCAGCGCATTGCAGCAGTGAGCGCAGCGCCGACTCCGAATACAACCAGCGGTGCTCGGGAAATCCCAGACGCCCTTCCCACTGATACCAGGCTCGCGAGTTTCCCCCGGTAAGGCCAACTTCAAAACAAACGTGTCCACCGGGTCCTACTCGTGCAGCCATAGATCGCAAGGCTCGGATGGGATCCGGGAAGTGACTGAGCAGATCAACGTGGTACACAACTTCGAAGCGCTGCTCAGGCAACTGCGACTCTTCTATTGTGTTCCTTTCCACGGTGATGCCGTATTTTTCCAACGCATAATGGACAGACTCGACGTCGGGATCTATGCCAGCTACTTCGAAACCCTCACGCCTTGCTGCCGCAAGGAAATGCCCTCGACCGCAGCCTACCTCCAGGAGACGCCCACCGCGGTGAAAGTCCTTTATCCATTGAAGCCGGAGCTTTGCTGGGATCGTATAGTAGCCATCAGCGTGTTTTTCCAACATCCACTCCGATGTTTCATCCGGCGGCCTCGGATCGAGGTAGACCAATCCGCAAGGAGTGACTCTGGCGCGATAGCCGTTCTCTTGCCAGACGTCACAGTCAAAACCCTTTGTACAAAGATCAGAGCCTTCATCCGAAATAGTGGCAAGGTCCGATAAACCCCACACCGTTTTGTCGACATGGAGAGGGCACCGGGAATGAATCCTGAATACCGAATTGGAAACCAGTGATCGTTTCATAAGGAATTCTCCACAGGGAGTAGCTGGATACGATGACGCGCTATGACATCCCGCACAATACCGTTCAGCCAATTGGCTGCCAGCACAGTATCAGCCTTCGACAAGGCCGCGATCGATTGTCGATGGTCTAGTTTCCGACGCAGATTTACGTAGCTGCGAGCGAATTTGCCGGGTGCGGCGGATGCGTTGGCTGCCGAATCCCACTGCTGAACTAACTGAAGTGTTCTAGCAGCACACTCGACCACAATTGGATCTGGGCTTTTATCATTAATCGCGCGGTTGAGAAAATTTGTGAGCTCTTCGCGCCGCCGATCCAGATTCCTCTGTACCAGTCTGAGCACGCTGCGGTACAGAATGCTTTCCGTGGGGCTAGCCGCCAAAAGCCGGACTCCGCCATACCAAATCGCATACGCCGTGAGGTTCGCAATAAATTCCACTGCCAAAGAAAGCTTCCCGAAAAATGCTCTTTGGCGACCTCGAAGATGTGATGCGCCGCTGGCGTTTACGAAGTGTCGACGCACAATTGTCCCTGCCGGGACAAGAGCGCCAAATTGCAGGAAAGCGGGCGCGACAATCCCCGAATTTCCTCCTATGAACACTGGTTCCGAACGGAGAAGAACTCCGGTGACATCGCCGATAAGGCTCGCAAACTTATCCCTAGTCGGAGCGAAGTTGAAGTGAACGGTCCCCGAACCTATTTCAGTATGATCCTGACGAGATCTTCCACCGGTTACAAAAGCATCGCAGAAATTGATGCTGGAGCCGGCCACAACGGCCGCCGTGAAGATCGTGTTCTTAAGTCCCACGTTATGGCCCAATTCCGCTTCTTCTTCGAGTACGGTGTTGGCACGAATCTCAGCGAAGCCTCTGATCTTAACCCGGTCGAGGAAGACGCATTCGGAATAGCTGCCGGCACCGAGTTCCACGCCTTGGCCGGTCCGGACGTTTTCCATTATGGCTACGCCGGATGTACCGATCAGCGATCCCGCTCCGATTCGCGTCTCCGATCCGCGGATGATCGCGTTCATTAGGGTAGCGCCACTTTCGAAAGCATCAAGCGGGGCATCCGCCGCCACAAACACGCGAGCATCGCTCCAAACCTGCACACCCCGCGCCCGTAACTTAGACAAGCGGACCTTGTTATTGCTTTCGTCATATTCTAATGACCCATTCATCTGGTTTCATCGATTTCCCGGTAATAGTCGACCAGGTCCAGGAGACTCTGCGCGAATTTCACTTTGGGCTGAAATCCGAGGGTTCTTAGCCGACTCACATCGGCACAGGACCGGGGCACGCCGGAATTCGGATCGTCAAAGTTTTCGGCGATGTGCCCGCGGAACCCTGTTAGCTCGACCAGCTCAGTTAAAACCGAACGAATAGGAGTCTCCACGCCGGTGGCCACATTGTATATACTTTGCGGCTCGCCGTGAGCGGCCAGTAAGAGTAAGGCGCGAACCACGTCTCGAACATCAATGAAGTCCCGCGTCGTTTCCAGGTTGCGGAAGGTTACCGTTGCATGCGCGTTGTTGAAATTAATCGATAGCAGGGCCGCCATTCGTCCGCAAACGTGGCGCTCGTCCTGACCTGGGCCGACAATATTGAAGATGCGTGCAACAATGACGGGAATGCCATGCCGCCGGCCCAAAAGACGGGATATGTGCTCAGAAGCAAGCTTTGTGATCCCATATACGTCGATTGGCTCGCATCCGGCTGTTTCCTTTACCGGCAGTTGGTTTGGATTTAAAACTCCATAGACACCGGCGCTCGATCCCAATATGACGGTCGGCTTGGGCGCGTTTGCTCCTGCAATTGCCTCGAATAAACAAATCGTTCCACGGATATTGGTTTCGATGAGGTGTTCGGGCGGGTCGCTGTGTAAAGCGGAGGCGAGATGGAAGACGCAAGCGGGTCGAAAATCTTCCACGATTCTGCGCATTCCGGACAAGTCCAAAATTGAGAGCTGTTCATAGGCGAATCGCTCACTCAGTTGCGCAGATAATTGAGCAGGCAGTGGCGCGCGGCTTGGCCATTGTGACAACCGGTGTGTAAATGTTCCATCGTTCCTCGCCGAACGCCCTACGCCCGTGACCAATGCATTCCGGTTGGAACAGAGCAAAAATCCTGTTAAGAACCGACCGACGAACCCTTGTGCACCAGTGATCAGGTAGCGTGATCTCACGGGAACGCCAAGGATGTCAATCGAAGCCCTTCTTCCAAAGACGTGCTGGGCTTCCAACCAAGAATTGATCGCGCCCGGCGATTATCCGCGATCAAGCTGTAGATCTCGCTCTGCCCCGGTCTCTTCGCATTCGGGCGTTCGGTCACCGGAACGGTTTTACCCATCGTCTCGATACATAGTCTGGCGATCTCCTCGACCCTTCGACCTTGCATCGTGCCGATGTTGAAAATCTGGAGCCCAGTCTGCTCAAGCAAACAGGCTTGGCAGACGGCGCGCGCTACGTCGTCAACAAAGATATAGTCGCGAACGGGTTGAAGATCGTTTAATACCACGGCTGTTCCCGAACGCGCCAAGCGAAGAATCCTGCCAAGCAGCGATTGAGCGGAAGCGCCGGGACCGTAAATTGAAAAAGGACGCAGGACAATAATGCTCTGGTTGAAGCCCGCCACATAGGCTTCCATTAGCTTCTCCGCTCCGATCTTGGCCGCGGCGTAGGGAGATCGCGCGTGGAGCGGATGATCTTCGGCAACAGGGTTGGAACGTGGCTGCCCATAGACCTCTGCCGACGAGATGTAAATGATTTTAGACACTTGGGCCTCGCGGCAAGCCTGCAGCACACAAGCGGCGCCCAGCGTGTTCACCCGAACGTATTCGACAATGTTTTCAAAGGAAGCCGCCACAGAGACTAAACCGGCCAGATGAACGACCGCATCCGTCGTAGCGAAGATCGTTTTCAGATTGGGAAGATCGCAGATGTCAATCTCGGAAACTGACGCTGCTCCTTCTGGAACTTGATCCCCTAGACCCGGAGGGCCAAGGATCGCATGGACTCTGGCGCCAGCGCGCCTTAGTTCTTTGACTACAGCCCCGCCAAGGAATCCTCCAGCGCCGGTGACCGCAATTTCGGAACCGCAAAGCGAAGAAATGGCCGGGTGCATGAGATCTGCCTTTCTAGACGCTAGCGCCGACGCTTCTAGACGGTTGCGGCCACGCCTTTTCGTTGGCTTTGAGAAGCGCTTCGGCGCGCGCTAGCGAGGCTTCATCGTTTATGTCAATCCAATGGGCGTGATGGCGGAAGCAAGCTACATGCTCTTCCTCCTGGATCAGGCCATTGACGAGCTGTGGGACGTCCGTACGAATAGCGGGAGAGATCCGCTCGATCGCTCGGCGATGCAAGACGTAGGTCCCACTGGAAATCGGAACAAGAATTTCAGGTTTTTCACAATACTGGGTGACGAGCTGTCCACTGGTTTCGAGGCGTCCGAATGGAATCCGAAATGGTTCCTCGTGGGTTGCGACAGTAAATGTCGCTCCGCATTCGAGATGGAAGTTCGCCAAAGCGTTCAAATCAAGGCTAGTTAGATTGTCAACATTTACGACAAGAACATTTTCTGTGTCCTCCGGCAATAAGGTCGCTGCCCCAATGGTTCCCAGGGGCTGGGCCTCAAGGAGTAAGTGAATGCGAGCAGGCAGGCTTTTTGTTAAGACGGGGGCTTTTTCCTTTATCCACTCTATGAGCTCGCTTTCCGCAGCATTGACGGCAATGAAAAGTTGCCGAAACCCGAACAATAGGAGAGTCTGGATGTTGCGTTCAATTAGGACAACTCCGAGCACGGTGCGTAAGGCTTTGTGTTTGCGGGAACCGCATGCGCGCATTCGCTCAGAGCGTCCCCCCGCCATCATCAAGGCTGGGCATTCCTGAAAGAACATGGGTCACAGTCCTCCAGCAGAGTAAACAGCAGGGGCGAAAGGGAAAGATTGTCGACTACACCGTTGGATCGGATCAGGTCGAGTACTTCGTCGCGAGAAAACCAACGCACGGACATTACTTCACTTCGATCGAATCCATTTTGTGTTTCCCTTATATCGGTTGCGAGGAAGATTTCAAAGCGCTGATTGCTGCTGCCATAAGAGGCATAGCAACCGAGCAGAGGCTTTAGGCAACCAGTCACATAACCGGTTTCCTCTTTAAACTCACGCGCAGCGGCCTGCTCCAGTGATTCTCCTTCCGCTACACCGCCAGATGGAATTGCCCAGACGAATTCGTCGACAAGAAAACGATACTGCCGAAGTAAGAGAATATCCGTGCCGCGCCGGGCGACGATACCCACCGCGGGACGACGAAAGGAGATGCTGTGATAGTCGAAAGACTTACCCTCCGAATCGATTACCTGCTGCCGCAAAACCGAGAAATACGGTGTGTCATGCGCTCTGGAGGACGACAGGATTTTCCATGGCCGTTCCGGCTTATCCGCCAATATTCACCTCCGGAACGACTCCAACGGAGTCTCGCGCAGCGTCCAACGCGGCCTGCGTTCCTATGGCGTCCGACCAGTTGCAGGCGACCAGTTCCTGACGGCCTGCTCTTACTGCGCTGAGAAAAGCTTCTGTCTCTACTAGAAAGATATCCTCCGATTGAGTTTCGGGCGCCGTTCCGTCGATGGTATTTTCCGTCATCCGCAAGTCCCAACCAGTAAGCGCAATAGTTCCTTCGGCTGCAAAAACCCGGGCTCCTATATCCTTCGCGTTTGCCTGGCATGAATAGAAGATAGAGCCGACGCTTCCGCACTCAAACCCGATGGAGCTTGCTGCCGCGAGAGGCGATTGGTCAGGGGCGACGCGCTGGAATGTTGTCCTGACGGATGATATCTCGCCCACGAGGAACCGGCAGAGATCGAACGCATGGGTCGCCTGTTCGTTATGGGGACCACCTGAAGCGGCTGGATCGAGCCACCAAGAGACTTGATATGTTTTGCCAACCCAGTACACAGAAATTCCGAGTACCGTACTGCGGCTGAGCAGGCAGCGTGCATGCCGAACCGAAGCGCGATACCGATTCATGTAGCCTACGCCGTGGATGACGGGCTGCTTGGCAAGCTCTCCCAGGACAGAAAACGAAGTAGCTAACGAGGCGCCGATTGGCTTCTCTACGAAAAAAGCTACCTTGGAACGCACTGCGATCAGCTCGAGTACTCCTCGATTTTTGGGGGGCGTGCAGACGAATACCGCATCTACGGCGGCATCGACGAAGGCTTCCGGAGTAGGCAGCACACAGCTTCCATAGGCGGCCGCAAGAGCCGCAGCACGATCAATTTGGATATCGCCGACTGCGACGATGTGAGCACCGAGTTGCGTCACGCACCGCGCCCGTTCCTTGCCCATGCGCCCACAGCCCAGAATGGCAACTCTCAAATCAGACATAAGCTTCGCTTGCTCGACGGTCCCAATACGAGTGCGAATAGGCGTGAAGATCACGGGCAAGGAGAGCCGCATGATGACTTGATCCTATCCAGGGATGTCTTACTAGAGCGCCGGTCAATGCGTCCTCGGTTCCTTCCACTACAGCCGCGGCGGCAACGCGGTCATATTCTGAGAAGCTTTCGGTCAGCACCGATATTTGCGGCGAAGGCTTAGTCTGCGTAGCGGCCGGGCACAGCTGACCGCCTTGCGCGTAGTAACAGCATTCTCGTACATCGCCGGAAGTTGACGCCGCGGAGAGAAATAGGGGCGTACCGCTCTCTCCCTGTATGCAGGCCTTCAGCAGCGGCACGACAGCATGCGGATACCAATCCGCGCTCCTGGCCCGCAGAGCGTTCCGGATTACCTGCTCGTTTCCCGACTGAAACGCGCTAAAGGAGGATGCCGCAATGGAAGACAACTGGCCGGCGCGGGATTGGGGTAACATTCGTTGTTCTCGGACCACTTCACTCCTTTCAAAGTGGAGCCGCAGGTACTTGAGTGGAAATCCGTTATAGGCCGATATTAAAGCAGGGGGTGGAAAGGCGCTGCGCCTCTCGGAGCGTAGCCAGGACGTGAGTAGGTTTCGTCCCTCGCAAAATACGTTATATAACCAACCTAGATGATTGACTCCGGTGTAATCGAACGTAACTCGGTCCAATCCGCTGCTAGTAAGAGAGCAAATGTTTTTGAGCGTAGTCAGCGGCAGTTCACATATCCCAACCAAAGCCAATTCCGGGCGCACTCTATGTGCTAAACGCACGAGCAGACTGCACGGCGACGAAAGTAAGATTATGAACGCCCGGGGAGCATAGGACGCAATATTCTGGAAAACAGACCTCAGTTCGGGCCAAGCGCGGTGAGCGGCCGATAGACCGCCCGGACCAATCCCTTCGTCTCCCGGGATGCCATGCGCCAACGGAAACGTTTCATCGAAATGACGTCCGTCGCGGTCACCCGGACGGATTTGGACGAGGACGACGTCGCTCCCCGGCAAGGCCCGATTCCATTGATCGCTGCCGAATTGCTCAATTTGCAAAGGACCTGTTCCAGCCAATATCGAGCAAGCTCTGGCGACAGCCGAAAGCCGTTCAGGATTCCGCCCCGCGAGCCGGATCGTCACGGAGCTTTGGGGCAGTATTGACGCCAGCGATTCGATCAGAACAGGCGTACTGACCGCACTACCACCAAGAACGGTTACAACGGTACGCCCATTGTTGCCTGCGAGAGGAAAACGCCACATCCTGTCAAGCAAACTTCTTCACCCGAATTCACAATCTGGACCATGGATAAAAGTGCATCACCCATCACCGAATAGCGGCTAGTCTCGTTCATCAGATCACGAAGTATCTCGAGATATAACTGACCCATTGATTGGGCAAAGCCTCCGATAACAAACACCCGTTCGAGTCCTGCGGCCATAATCGAGAAGAGCAGAGTACGGGCAAGTGGCCGCGTGCATTCGCGAATGACTCCGAGCGCCCATCGATCACCAGCCAATGCAGCGGGAACGATATGGTCCTCGTTCGATAAATCTTCTGCTGAGCCATTGAGCGCCGTACGGACGAGCGAGTTGGCAAATTTGGCAGGAGATCGCATCGCAGAAATACGGGCGGTCCGCTCAATGCCCCGCCCCGAAGCGATGGCGCCCAAGTGGCCTCTCGTACCACAATCACACAGCATGGCGTCCGGCCGGTCATCGACCACAACATGCCCAATCTCGCCGGCATAGGCAGGCTCGTCGAGAACTCGTGCCGGATGGAGACGATCGAACATCTTGCTGCCTATTCCGCTGCTGACGGTGACAACCAAAAAGCGATTGGCATCGCTTATCGCTCCGAAATACCAAGCGGCCGCGGAAACATCGTTCAGAAGATACACGCGGCGTCCCGTAAGCCGCTCGAGTTCAGCGGGAAGATTTCGGACGTTTGTTGACTTCCCAGCTACGGTTGGCGCTTGTAAAATGTGCTGGTGCCCCGTCACGGGGCCTGGGAACGCAACGACAATCGGGTCAAGAGATTGAAGAAGATGTCGGGTCTCGTATTCGTAATCCACCATCGAACCGATTACACCGCGCCAGATTTCCGTCTCACCCAGTCCATCCGCCACAGAGCGAATACGGTGCTTTTTCAAATGCCGCAAAGCACCGGATTCGCTTAAAATGGCGGCGCGGAGGTGCGTCCCACCAAGATCAAACGCAAGCGCTCGCGTAGCGTGGCTCCCTTCGCGGATGGTGTACGGGAAGCAATGCTTTGGAGGCCAGTTCATACATCGTGTCGAGTCCCCGCTGGATATCCTCTCTACCGATATCCTGAAGGAATACCGCAGCGCCCGCAGCGCTGGGGACAACAAGGTTCAGGACTCCCGCGCGATGCCGCCGTGCGTCCTGAATCGCAACGCAGAGCGTTTCCGCGGAAGGCATCTCACGGTCCCATACAGGGAGCTGTAAGTGGCGCAGCAGATTGAACAATCGATGCACCAGATCTCGCTCGCAAATTCCCTTGTTGGCGGCAATAGCGGTGGATAGTAACGAGTCAAGCGCAACCGATTCGCCATGAGTAATGCGGTATCCGGTGGCCGTCTCGATCGCAGGGCTGAAAGTGTGGCCGAAGTCGACCAAGCGCGCCAAACTGGACTCAAAAAGATTATGCGCCAACTCTTCCATCATCAGCAGTTCCGCTCGCAGAGCGATCTCGCGTGCCGCGGCCGGTGGAGCCTGGAAATGCGACTGGATTAATTGCACGCCGTATTGCTCGATCTGTTCGAGCAATTTTTCATCGCGGACCAGAGCTACTTTGATAATTTCAGCGAAGCCGCACGCAATCTCCGCTACCGGTAAGGTCCGCAGGAACGAGTAGTCGCTCACGGATGCCAGGGGGGGATAGAAGGAGCCGAGGATGTTCTTGCGGCCAAAAGCATTGATTCCATGTTTGATACCCACTGCGACATCGACCAGACCAACCAGAGTAGTGGGGACACGAAGATAGCCAATTCCGCGGCGGAATAAAGAGGCAGCCGTCCCGGCCAGATCCAGCGTGATGCCGCCGCCGACGGCCACCAGGATTCCATGTCTGCCCAGACCAGCGGCGCTCGCCGTTTCACAGATCCGCTCCACTTGCGGCCAAGTCTTGTCGGTCTCGCGCCCCATAACCACCACTTCGCCGTAGCTATGCAAATGGCGGCTGGCGTAACGGTGGATATCTTCGCCGTAAAGCATGGAAATCACATGATCCAGGACAAAAAGCACGGGGCGCTCCCCCAACACGTTTACAAGCGCTTTCTCCTCCAGATCAAATGCCGGACGGGTTGTGCGGCGGATCTCGTAAGAGATGGGCCGAGCCGTGTTGAGGCGAATGGCGTCTTCACCGCTTATTCCGAAGACGCCATCATCATCCTCAAGTGCTTGCGCAAACCGGCGCGCGCCAGCGAAATGCGCGGACGAATCGCACAGTACGATGTCGACGCCCTCGCGCCGCAGTATTTCCGCGCATGACTCTTCCTCCAAACGATCATTTACGTTAGCGCAGCGGATAATGCAGTGTCGAATCTTAAGTGTCCGCGCTAATTCCACAATGGCGCCAGGTTCGCAATTCTCAATTCGCTGCTCGACTAAACAATCGTTGGTCCGAATTGCAAGGCTTGCGGCCGACGGCGTTCGAGCGAGATCCAATACCAAAAAATTCGCCCATGACCGATCGGCCGTATGCGCCAGCGCAAGAGTGCCGGTCATGGTATGTACGGTATGCGGATAGCATGTTACCTGAAGGGGTCCGGATGAGCCTGTATCGTCCACCATGAAGACAAAAGAGCGAAGAAATACGCCCCCGTACTCTTTTGCGAGACCGCTAGCCAAATTCATGAGCTCGCAACGAAGAGAGATGCCGGACTCATCGGGCATCCTCCAGCGCTCGGAGACTTCAGCGCGCACGGACACAGACCAACAACCAGCTTCGATTTTTTCAGCGACAACCGCAGTCAGTTCTTGCATTACGAGATCTCATGTGCGTATCTGAATGACAAGGATTTCAACGGGCTGGTCCGAGTCGTTTATCAGTTCATGCCAGTCGTTCTGATGGGCAATTGCCAGGCTTCCCATTTCGAGACGGGCCTCGGTCGCATTCACGCGCACGAGTGGCGAACCGGCGGCTATGAAGTAAATCTCCTCATTCCCAACATGCTGATGCCGGCCGATGGCGCTGCCTGGCGGGATGATTGTGTAGTCGACAAAATCTACGGGTGCAGTGAAGTCCGTGCTTTCGAGCAAGCGTCGAAACGAAATTGGCCCAACCCCTTCGTGTTCGTTCGATCGCTCAATTGGACGAGTAGCCATCAGCGAAATGAATGATTTAAACGCGCCCATTTTTAGCCCGCCCGACGAGCCGCCGCGTAAGCATGTGCAAAAAAATTCGCTACGCAGAGCGCCACCGCCTCCACTTCCGCCCTCCGCATATCGGGCCGGATTGGAAGGCACATCAGTTCTGTGGCCAGACGTTCAGCCACTGGAAACTGGCCTCGTCGCCAGCCCCATTTGGCGAACGCGGGCTGCAGATGAATGGGTACGGGATAGCGAATGACGGCGTCAACACCGCGACTCTGCAGATAGCTTACGAGCCTGTCACGATACTGAGTTCGAATCTGCAGAAGGTGATAGACATGCTGCTCTCCGTCGTCCGTGCGTTGGAACACGACCGGCAGTTTGCTCAGCGCTTCACGATACCAGGATGCAACCTGCGCCCTCGCCCGGTTCCAGGCGTCGAGATATGCAATTTTCCAGGAGAGTATTTGGGCTTGAATAGCATCGAGTTTACTATTCAAACCCACGGCTACATGAACACCTTGTTCGATCTGGCCGAGCGCCCGAAGATACTCGATTCGCAATGCAAGTTCGGAGTCGTTCGTCACGATCGCTCCGGCATCTCCGGCGGCTGCCAGATTCTTGCTTGGATGAAAACTGAAGCAGCCCGCAACACCGAATCCCCCTACGTGCTTGCTGTGTATCGTCGCTCCGTGAGCCTGCGCCGCGTCTTCCACAATCGCCGCGTGGTGAGCGCCAGCTAGCGCCATTAGATCGACCATTGGGGTAGGCTTGCCGAACAGATGCACTGGCATTATTACTCGCGTTCGCGGCGTGATCGCCGACGGAACCTGACGAACATCCATAAGGAAGGATTGTTCATCAACGTCGACCAAAACAGGTTTTGCTCCCGCCATTTGGATGGCGGAAACGGTGGCATGAAAAGTATTTGCCTGCGTGATCACTTCGTCGTCTGATTTAAGTCCGAGAGCAAGCAATGCTATGGTAATTGCATCAGTGCCACTGTTAGTACCCCGGGCGAACGAACAACCGATGTAATCGGCAAAGGTTTGCTCAAATCTTTGCACCTCGGAAGTAAGAATGTATTTCCCCTCGAGGAGCATAGCTTTGATCTGAAGCATCAGCTGTTCCGTGTTCTCTCCAAACTGGGCGGGGTAGTTGTATCTTTGACTTAATTGATCAGACATAGCAGTCACGTTTCAGTGCACAGTCAGGAAAGGAATCCGATGGTATAGATTCAAACCTGTCTTTTGGTCAAAGCTACCGCAATAACCCAGTGCAATTCTGGTTAGGAAGGCCTCACATAGGCCGTTTTTGTAAATGCAGTGTCAAATAGAATAGGCGGACGTCGATATCCTTGTCAATGAAATTAATTAGGCGAAACTTCGGGTTTTTACGCCTATTCAGTCTTTCATCTGAACGTCTCGATTGACTCTTTGGATACCATAGCCTCGCGTCATTTTCCGGAATGTATAAAGTCGGCCAGCTACTGACGCCTGTTGGTTACAATTCTTCGACTTGTAACTAGAAGGGCTTGAAGGCTGTTCGTACTAGTACTTTACTGCCATTAATTAATGATCGCTGCTGGTACGCAGCCAATTTTACGGGGAGCACAAAGCGGCAAGAATTGGCCAATCACTTGCTAGGAGCGGATCGTATGTCGTTGCTGGCATTTGGGCATAAACATTAGCATACTTCACGGCCAGTAAATTAATCGGACAGACTGCCGAGCAGGGAGGACTTCGTCCATAATCCCGGTTTAAAAAAGCGAACAGACTCGTCTTGAAGCCGCACGTTACTTCTGGCGTGTTCTCAGTTGTATCTCACAAAGAAAAGATCGATCGATGCTGATCGAAAGATTGGAGCAACGCATAGGGGTGTGGTCCGACACAAGTTGCGCTTAACCCACCTCATTGGGAGCATACCGCCGCTTGGAAGCGCGTATTTTAACGTTTCAGAGCAATCCGTATACACTGTCCTGTATGAAATGGTTGAGCTGCCTTCTGGCCTTCTGCTGCCTAGCTTCAGCTCAAGTCAAAACGGACAAGGGCTGCCCGCCGCCCAGCGATTGGGCCGGCTTGAATGTCTTTGGCAGCGACGATGCGGAGATTCGTCCGCCCGGGCCGAATGAAAAACGCGTCGTGCTGCTGGGCGATGATATTCTCGCCAACGCGCAGTTTCAGGATCACGGCTATATCAATCGTGGAATCGCCGGGCAAACGACGCCGCAGATGCTGGTGCGGTTCCGCCAGGATGTAATTGCGCTCAATCCGAAGGTTGTCGTGATCGAAGGCGGATTGAACGATATTGGCGGCGTAGCGGGACCGGGAACCGAAGGCACGATTACTGAAAATCTCGCTTCTATGGCGGACCTGGCGAAGGTACATGGCATTCGCGTGGTGATTGCTTCGCTGTCGCCGGTGTGCGATTGCTTTACCAAACAGACCGGCCGCCGGTCCGTCGGAAGAATAGCAGCCATCAATCACGGACTTCAGGATTTCGCCCGCAACCGGGGCGCCGTGTATCTCAATTACTATGCTGCTTTAGTCGAACCACGCACGCGCCAAATGAAGAAAGAATTCACGAGCGACGGATTTCTGCCCAATACCGCCGGATACGCGGTCATTCAGCCGTTGCTCGAAAAGGCGATCGCCGAAGCGCTGGCGAAAGCGCCGGAAGGAGAATCGAAATGATGGGTTCCAGGACTATTCTGCTGCTGGGCATGACTCTCGTTTTTGCGGCTGCTGCCTTAGCGGAGCTGCCGCCCGGGACGGGAAGAGAAGAAACGATTCGCACGTGCAGCCGATGCCATTCGCCGGAAATAGTGGCAACGGCGCACCAGACGAGAGATCAATGGCAGGTGACGATTTCGAAGATGGCGAATTTGGGCGCTGAGGCCAACGATAACGAATTCGAGGCCATTCTGGATTATCTGGCCAGCCATTTTGGGCCCGCCGCCGCCCAGCCAATAAACATCAACAAAGCGACGGCGGTCGAAATCGAGTGCGTGCTGGAAATCACACGATCGGAATCGAAAAAAATTGTGGCCTATCGGGAGCAGCACGGCGCATTCAAATCGATCGACAATCTCAGTCAGGTTCCCGGGCTCGATTTCAAGAAAGTATCTGAAAAGAAATCGCTGCTTTTGTTCTGAGGCCGGGAAAAGGAAAACATGCGCAAGGTCTGGTTAATGGCAGTTGCCGCGGCGGCGGCGTGTGTGGTGATTTGGGGAGCAGATTGGCCCAGCCAGGGAGGAAATCCGCAGCGCGACGGATGGGCGAAATATGAGAAAGCCTTTACGAACGAGAATGTGCATGACTTGCAGCTTCTGTACACGTACCAAGCCGATAACCAAGCCATCGGCTCGAACGCACTGACCGCGCCGCTCATTAATGGCTTACTGATCACCTATCGCGGCTTCAAAGAGATGCTCGTTTTTGGCGGAAGCTCGAATATGGTGTATTCGGTCGATGCCGATTTGAACCGGCTGATCTGGAAAGTGCAGCTCTCGTCAAAGAGGCACGATGCCAATAAAGAAGCGCGTGGCTCCTGCTCGGGCGGAATGACAGCGGCTTTGGCGATGCCGGGCAGCAGCACGGCTTCGGGCCGCGCAGGCGGTTTTCGCCGCGTGCCTGTACCCCCGCCCGGAGCACCGGCGCCCAATCCGGCAATGACGCGGCCGCCCGCTCCACCGCCCAATCCGGGATTGCTCGCTACCGGCTTTGGCCGGCCTGGCGCGTTTCTGGCGGTGGGCAATGACGGCGACTTACACGTACTGAATACGTCTACCGGCGAGGATCGGGTTCCGCCCGTTCCGTTTGTGCCCGCGGGCGCCAATGTAAGCAGTCTGAATGTGAGTGACGAGACCGTGTATGCGGCTACTTCCGACAACTGCGGGGGCGCGCCGAATGCGATTTACGCCGCGGATCTATCGTCGGCAACGCCGAAGATTGCCTCATTTGTAACGAATGGCACCGGGACCAGCGGCACGCTCGGAACGGCGGTTGCGAAGGACGGTACCGTGTACGCGCAGATTGCTTCGGGACACGGAGACCTGGCTGGCGAATATAACGACACCGTCATCGCGCTAAGCTCCCGGACGCTCACTGCAAAGGATTACTTCACAGCGGCGGCCAAGCAAAAGTCAACCGGCAAGGGCGCGACTCCCATGATTTTCGATTGGAAAGGTAAAGAGCTGGTTGTGGCCGCCGGCGCGGATGGCAGCCTCTACCTGCTCGACGCGACATCGCTGGGCGGCCCGGATCATCATCAGCCGCTTTCGAAAACCGATCCTATTGGGGCCGAATTTCGCGGCGGCTTTGCTTCCTGGGAAGATACGGCAACCGGCAAGCGTTGGGTGTATGCATCGCTCGGCGGAGCATCGTTGCCATCGGCAAAATTCCCGGCACAGAACGGCAAGGCTTCCGACGGTAGCATCGTGGCGTTCATCGTGGAGGAACGCGACGGACATCCCACATTAGTTCCCGCGTGGATCTCGGGAAATATCGCTGCGCCATCGCCGGTGGTAATCGCGAATGGGCTGGTATTCGTCCTGGCCGGCGGCGATAGCGACAAAAAGAATTCCCATGCAGTCCTGTATGCGCTGGATGGCGAAAGCGGCAAGCAACTGTACTCGAGCCAGTCGCTGGTGCAATCGTTTTCGCACAGCGATGGTCTGGCGATCGCGAACCGGCGGATTTACTTCACCACGCACGATAATGCCGTGTATTGTTTCGGCTTCTTGACCGACCAATTGCAATTAACCGGGAAATAAGGATAAAGACTCATGAACAAATTGCGCTCCCTCTGGATCGGCCTGGCATTCTGCGGATTGCTCTTCGGAGCCGACTGGTTGACGGACGGCGGCGATCAACAGCGGACAGGATGGCAAAGGGACGAGCACATTCTGAACAAAGACAATGTCAAAGACTTGAAGATTTTATGGAAGATCCAGCTCGATAATGCGCCGCGCGAGATGCACTCACTGTTTGCGCCGCTGATTGCGGAAAAGGTTCCGACGAGCAAAGGTCCGAAGCAAATCCTGCTTGAGGCCGGAGTTTCGGACAATCTATACGCCATCGATGTAGAGACAGGCACGCTGCTTTGGAAAAAGCATTTCGAATATCCGCCGATTACGGCCGGTCGCGGGCTGCGTCCCGGAGATCCGCTTTGTCCCGGCGGTCAGACAGC
>Ga0157372_10003273_pt1 | contig 17504 bp, 17 predicted proteins | sample C55metaG_FD_115307 | JGI IMG/M metagenome (GOLD analysis project Ga0157372, IMG submission 115307) | Corn rhizosphere microbial communities from Kellogg Biological Station, Michigan, USA - C5-5 metaG | ecosystem: Host-associated > Plants > Roots > Rhizosphere > Soil | place: USA: Michigan... | reverse complement strand
AGTGTATGGAGTTCTCGATAGCGTTCTTGTCTTCGTGACGAGCTACATGGCGGCATCAAGGCCCGCCAGGATTGCCCTCCGCGTGCAGGGTGTCGTTGGCGTCACTGTGGGCATCCTTCTCTATTGGGTCTTCTTCGACCGGGTCAGACTTCACTGGTTTCTTATCTTGATCTCGGTACAAGCGTTCTCAACCGGCGTATCAGAGTTTCTGGTGGCGAGGCATTCGCGGACCCATGCGACGTCGCATTGGAACTTCACAGCATCTGCTGTAGCGTTCGGTTTCGGCTGCACATATTTCTACATTGTTGTGGCGCTCGCCAATCAAATGATGCCTCAGCAGATTTCCTGGCTTCTCTTTGGCTACCTTCTCATCTTCGGAATCGCCCAGTGTCTCACGGCAGCAAGAATGCTCTATTCGGATCACCAACTCCGTCCCCCGTGTGACGAGACGCTGGTCGTTCGGGAGGCCTGAAATGGCAACCTCACTACAACTCCCTCACCTCACAACTGTCACCGTCGATTCGGCCACTCGCACCAAAAGATCCGCAATGGTCCATCGGGTGTTTATGCTTGTAGTCCATTATTTTTGGATATTGTTGGAAATCGCCGTCTTTGGTGCCATTGTATTGTGGCCATGGGAGAATCTCGAATGATACCGAAAACCATGGATGCAGCAGTCTTTCGTGGCCCCCAACCCAACGGTGGGCTTCCCGTTTCGCTGGAAAACGTACCCCTTCCGGCTCCAGGGAGTGAGGAGACTTTACTCAAGGTGCTTGCCTGCGGCGTTTGCCGAACGGATCTACATATTGTAGAAGGCGATCTACCCATGAAGCTGACTCCGCTTATTCTCGGTCACCAGATAGTGGGCCAGGTTGTGGCCTCCTCGTCGCCGGAGATCAAAGCCGGCACGGTCGTCGGCGTGTCGTGGATGGGTGCCACCGACGGCACATGCAAGTTCTGTATCTCGCATAGGGAAAATCTCTGCGACCGTGCAATGTTCACCGGATATACACGCAACGGAGGATATGCCCAGTATGCCACTGTGCGCACAAACTTTCTCATCCCTCTAAGCAATAGACTGTCTCCCCAGGAAACGGCCCCATTGCTGTGTGCCGGCATGATTGGGTTTCGCAGCCTGCGTGTGGCGGAGGTCAAGCCAGGGCAAAAGATAGGGTTGTTCGGATTCGGGGCCTCGGCGCGATTAGTCATGCCTATTCTGTCCTCTTGGGGATGTGACGTCTACGTAGCAACCCGAGGTTCGGAGCATCAACGAGAAGCAGCAGTTCTAGGAGCGACATGGATCGGAGATGCGTTCGACCGGCCGCCCGAAGCGCTCGATGCCGCCATCACCTTTGCGCCGGTCGGTAAGGTTGTAGTAGCTGCATTAAAAGCTTTAGACAAAGGGGGCATTGTCGCGATCAACGCAATTCATCTGGATGAGGTTCCAGCGTTTGACTACGACTCGCTTCTTTGGCAGGAACGGCAGATGCGAAGTGTCGCCAACATGACCCGTCAAGACGCAAGCGATTTTCTCGCTGCTGCCGATCAGGTGGGGCTTCGCCCTCGGATCAAAACATTTCCGCTTCGTGGGATAAATGATGCTCTGAAGCGAGTTAGAGATGAGGCTATTCAAGGGTCGGCGGTGATCCTCCCATGGCAATAACTCCAGCTATCCCAGAGCCGCCCGCGAAGACTTCGAACCCTAAGCATCCTGTCGGGCTGACCTCAGCGGAAGCGATGATCCGTCTCGCAACCTTTGGTCCAAATACCTCTTCTCTGAATCAAGGCAAGTATCCGTTACTTAGCCAAATTGTTGCTCTCTTCAGTCCATTGTCGGTTGTTTTGCTCGTGGCTGCGGCCATTTCCTTGGCAATCGGCGACAAGACGGATGCCGGCATCATTGCGACCATTATCCTCATCGGAGCAGCTATTGACTTCGCTCAGAGCTATCATGCACGGATCACAGTGGAACGTCTTCGCGCAACAGTGGCCACCCTGGCAAGCGTTAACCGAGATGGCAAATGGCAGGAAGTTCCTTGCGCTCAGGTAGTTCCTGGCGATCTGATCCAACTTTCCGCCGGAGATATGGTGCCCGCCGATGCTCAACTGACAGCCTCAAGAGACCTTTCTATCTACCAGGCAATGCTCACAGGCGAGTCAACCCCTGTTGATAAGAGAGTGACTTCGAAGGAAGCCTCCACATCGGCCGATGCCGAAAATATGGTTTTTCTCGGAACCTCTGTTGTCAGCGGAACGGCAACTGCGGTCGTGATCGCAACCGGCCCCCATACGGCATTCGGCGACATCCTCTCCAAGCTCACCGCAAAGCCGCCGGAAACTACATTCGATGCGGGGCTACGACATTTCAGCTACTTAATCGCAAGGGTCGTATTTCTTCTAGTTTTACTGGTCTTGACCGCCAACCTTGCGTTGCACCGACCACCACTGGAGTCGCTATTGTTCGCGGTGGCTCTCGCTGTAGGGCTGACTCCAGAATTTCTTCCCATGATCACTTCAGTCACGCTGTCACGAGGCGCAATGGCGATGGCGCACAAGCATGTCGTGGTCAAGCATCTTCCGGCCATTCAGAATCTTGGAAGCATCGATATTCTTTGTACCGACAAGACCGGCACGCTTACAGCAGGTGTTATGTCCCTGGTGCTTAGTACCAGTCCCGATGGAACTCCGTCTGACCATACGCTGGAAATGGCTGTTCTCAACAGCAACTACCAAACCGGAATCAGAAGTCCCCTCGACTCCGCCATTCTGCTGCATGCGACCGCTCACGAGGGAATTAACAAGGTGGATGAAATTCCGTTCGATTTTCAGCGGAGGCGCCTTTCTGTTGTGATCGAGGAGCAGAGCAAGAGATCGCTGATATGTAAAGGCTCGCCCGAAGGAATTTTCCCGTTGGTCTCCTCCGTCCGGACAGCGGCTGGTGATGTACCAATGTCCCAAGCTGCTCTTGCGAGTGCTAAGGCCTTTTATTCATCACAAAGCCAAGCCGGTCACCGGGTACTGGCCGTTGCAACTCGCCTTCTTCCCATCAGGCCGCAGTATTCTTGTGACGACGAATGTGACCTCACTCTTTGTGGCTTTCTTTGTTTCGCCGACACCATCCTGCCCGATGCTGCGAACGCGATTGAGCTCTTGCGGCGAGATGGTGTCACGGTCAAAATTCTCTCAGGAGACAATGAGCTGGTCGCTGCTCACATCTGCACCGAAGCCGGCATGCCGGTGACAGAACTGGTTCTCGGAGAGACGATCGAGACGATGAGCGATCCAGCCCTAATGCAGGTAGCTGAGCGCGCTAATGTCTTTGCGCGGGTTTCTCCTCCACAGAAGCTGCGAATTCTGAGTGCATTACGCCGCCGGGGTCATACGGTCGGATTCATGGGGGACGGGATCAACGACGCGCCGTCTCTCCACGCAGCGGACGTTGGGATTGCGGCTCCGGGAGCGGTAGATGTGGCGCAGGACGCAGCAGACGTGATTATGCTCCAACCCGGTCTCTCGGTCCTCCATGAAGGAATTGTCGAAGGACGACGGGCCTTTGGAAACGTCATGAAATATCTATTGATGGGAACGAGTTCTAACTTTGGGAACGTCCTGAGCATGGGGCTAGCAACTATCGTCTTACCGTTTTTGCCGATGCTCCCAACCCAGGTGCTTCTGAACAACTTTCTCTACGACCTCTCGCAACTAACGATTCCGACGGACCGGGTCGATCCCGAATATTTCTCAACGCCACAAAAGTGGGACATGACCGTGATTCGACGGTTCATGGTCTTGATCGGGCCCATCAGCTCCGTCTTTGATTTCCTTACGTTCTTTGTCCTGATTCATTTCTTTCATGCCGGGCAGAAAGAGTTCCGGACAGGTTGGTTCGTTGAATCCCTCGCAACACAGACTCTCGTTCTACTCGTCATTCGGACATCCCGATCCCCTTTTCGGAGCCGTCCGAGCATTGCGCTCCTCGCGACCATCGTTCTGATCGTGGCCACTGGCCTGTGGTTGCCATATTCTCCGTTAGCCCGCTCTATGGAATTCACTCCGCTACCAGCGAGTTACTTCTCCTTTCTCTGTGCCGCGACCTTGTTTTATCTGGCGTTCGTCGAGTGGGCCAAACTTAGGGTTCTTAAGAAATGCGGGCACGCATAGCTTCGCTTAAGAGTGACCGCAATCACCGAATATTTCCCGGATAGGCTCTACTCTCACGTCATGAAGCGGTTCATACGTCTGGCCAGAAGGAGTTTGTAATGCCAAATACCATCAATAGCACCATCGTGGAACGTGAACCCCATCTCGACACCAGCGAGATCCTTTTGAGGAGCATTGTCGTTGCGATCGACTTTTCGTCGCATTCTACTCGGGCTTTTAAAGAAGCCATTGCCATTGCACGCTGTTTCGGCTCCGAGCTTCTACTTGTGCATGGAGCGACTCCTGCGGTATATGGAACGGGGATGGAACCGGTGCCCATTGAATGCTTTGAGGCCGAGTTGGATGTGGCGAAGGACAAGATGGCAGAACTGATAGCGACCGAGCCGGATCTACAAGCCTTCTCCCATAAGGAGTTCATAGCTTATGCCCGGCCTGTGGATCTGGTGCAGCAGGTCGTTGTTGAGAACAAAGCCGACCTTGTGGTGGCCGGATCTCATGGAGCGAGAGGCGTTGAGCGGCTGGCACTTGGGTCAGTGGCAGAGTCGATTTTAAGCAAGGTCCCGTGCCCGGTTCTGATTGTGGGGCCACACTGCACAGCCAAGGTACACCCATTTCGTTCCATTCTTTTCGCAACTGACCTCGAAGCAACCGGCTTGAGGAGCGCCCAGTTTGCAAGCGCATTTGCCGAGCGATTTCACTCACCGCTAACTATGCTGCATGTGATTGAGAAGAAGTCTCCGAGATCTGAAATCCAGCCGGAACTTGCCGAAGAGTATGCCCGCCAGGCGCTATCCAGTCTCCTGCCTGACGATCTTGCAACCTACACAACCTCCACAATTAAGATCGAGCGTGGGAAAGCTGGAGAGATTATTCCCAAGGTCGCAAGCTCATCACATGCAAGCCTGATCGTCGCGGGATTTGGGCCGAACTCGCCTCTTCGCGATCACTCACCTTGGTCGACACTCTCCCAAGTTATCCGTCAGGCTTCGTGCCCTGTACTGAGTATTAGGAGTCATCTCGTCTAGACCGCGACGGTGTTCATACTTGTCGCATCTGAGCATAGTCTGCCTTCTTGCCAAAATTTCATATGACGGAGCTTTCCATGCAAACCGCAATCAAAGCAGAATCATCGATATCACTGCTTGCAGCGCCATCGAGTATTGTCGTGGCCACCGATCTCACCGATATCGAACGACTGCTCCCTCATGCAATTGCACAAGCGAAGCGAACAGGAGCACATATCACTCTTGTTCACGCGCTGGCGATACCGGATTCCGTGCTGCTGGGTGGAAAGACAACCTTAGAGCAAACGTATGCAAAGCAGCGAGCACGCGAGAGCCTGGATAACGCTGCTCATCACGTGCTGTCGCAAGGCATTCGGTGCTCGACAGTCCTTCGGGAAGGCAATGCGCTGGACGTCGTCCTCGAAGAAATTGAGTTGAGACAAGCGACACGATTGATCATCGGAACCCATGGTCACGGTTACGCGGGCCAGCAGATTCTCGGGCATGTCGCCGATGCTCTCCTGCGAGGAGTAAATCTTCCTGTCTTTGCGATCGGACCTCATGCGTCAACTTCCGCGGCGCACACGACACCGCGCCGCATCCTGCATCCGGTGTCGCTTACCAGAAATTATCGAGAAATAGCTGCATTCGCCTTACAGTTGGCACAGACATACGACGCCGACCTAACGCTTCTTCATGTAATGGATCCGGAGCTCTTGAGGGGGGCTTACGTCAAGGACATCTTCGCGGACAAAAACCGTCAATTGGCAGAACTGGTTTCTACGCAGCATACCTCCTCTAAAATCAATACCGTGGTACTTTGCGGCGACATCGTCCCTGAAGTTTTGAACCTATGCTCGGAAACCGACACCGATTGGGTGCTGATCGGTCTCGAACACGATTTTCCGTGGTGGTCGATGAGCAACAATGCTGCATATCAAGCTATAGCGCAAGCTGAATGGCCGGTGATCACCTTCCGGCCCCATTTCGCTGCCCATAAGCTGTTCCATGCGTTGAATCACTCAAATATGTCTGAACCCAGTCCATCGAGTGGGTTGGTATAGAGCCTCCGCCGGCAGACGCAATGCCAGGGCGGGAAAGATGGGCAGAGGAAAGGGGGAGCGACTTCAGACGATGCGTTCAACCAAAAGTCGTAATACTGGATTGATGGCCCAGGGCTTTCATATTTTGCGATATGTCGGTCTTCGTTGAACTCAAAGACGTTTCTCAGTAGCAGTCAGGCCCGCAAAGCATTCCTCCGTAGCGGATGGGCTCCACCATTGGCGAAGGCTGTGTAGGTAGGTGCCTCTGCATCCCGGTTTACCAATTAGCCTCCAAGGCTGCGAGAAGCTTCTTGTTGCCGGAGCTTTCTCATTACTTGTCTGCTTTTGCAAATGCGAGACCTAAGTGTTTTCTCTTAAAACCGTATCTGTTTCGACGGAATGCAATTACGATACCTCCCAATCAATCTGTACAAAGAGTCATAACCGGGCAATCTGCTTCTGCGAGAACTTTCTCCACTACGCCTTCGTTTAGACGATCCAGCCAGTTAGAGCTTCGCCGGGCACCGAGAATGATCAAATCAACTCCTGCATCTCGCACTACCTTCAAAATACGATCACTGACATTGCCACTCTCTACGACATACTCCGGACAGCACCAATCATAGCTAGCTTCTGGAACAAGCTTTCGTAACGCTACTTCGGCTTCTAACTGGAGAGCGAGAGTTTCAGAAATGTTTGTGCCTGTGTCTTGAAGGACGTGACACATGTATATTCTCGCGACACCGTCCTGAGCAATTGCCAATGCCGTGGCTGCTTTCTCTGCGATGTCGTGTTGTAAGTCGGTGGCGAATAAGATGGTCGAAAAGGATGTCTTTTCAGAACTTACCGGCTTGGTATTAGGACCTATTGTAAGCACAGGGCATTTCGCGCGATGGATGATATCTTGGGCAATAGATCCAAGGATTATTTTCCTCAAACCGTGGCGAGAATGCGTGCCAATTACCAACAAGTCTGCATTTTGCTGATCGCAAAACAGGATGATCGCCCCCGCAGGATCATGTGCTTCAAGTACTTGTCCCTGGACCCGAAGTCCAATGCTGCTCAATTCACGGAGAGCTTTGTGCATGTTTTCGCCGCTATCATGCCTCATTGCATCTACCAGCACGCCACCGTCAATTGCTCCTGAGAAAGTTACAACTGAAAGGTCGATCACATGAACTAATGTCAGTTGCGAAGCGAAGTGCTTCGCCAATGCGCTCGCATAGGACACGACGCGCTCCGATTCCGGCGTAAAATCCGTTGCCACTACAATTCGATCTAGTAGAAGTTCAATTTGATTTTCTGTGACTGACATAAAGCATCTCCATAAAGGGCGAATACATTGGAAGAGGCTATGTTTTCAGCATCTGTTCGCCCGATTTGCTAGCACCAACAATTGAATTTGTCCAAAACGGCCTTTCCAATCGTCGATAAGATGGACTTTACCAATTAAAGTTCAGCGCAGATGTGATTAGCCTCACATCTGCTCGTTATTCCATACCGTACTACCTGATCAACGAAAAGACGAAACACAATGCATTCTGAGGGGGCGTGAACCATGCATGTTATCTCCCATTGACAAGCCTCCATCGTTTGTCAATGGTTATCATCGTTGCAAATGCCAGCTACGGATAAAAGCTGTCAAATGGAATTCCTGTGCTGACCTATCATCGCTTTGACCCATGCCCTTTGCTGTGCCAGGGCGCTGCTTCGCGATGGCGAGGCCAGATGTCTTCATGTACTCTCCGTTGCGACATTTCTGCAACTCGCTGGCAGTCAGCACACCCTGGTTCGGGAATGTGTGAGGTCGACAGCACGTGGGGTGTTTTCCAACCGTTAGGCCGGTGCCTCCATAGTCTGCGACTAGCCGCTCGTTCTACGTCCATTTGTTGGACGTGGCTGCACTTGAGCCTCCTTCTGCAATAGGTTGCTTCGCTGGCTGAAGAGCAGACCTTTCATCTTACCAGCATGTTCCATCTGCCATAAAGCATCGCGTCGGTGCGCGACTCGTTCCAGTGGACGAAATAAGTGTGGCTCCCCGCCGAGTGCAAATTGACGGAGACGTCTTCCTTCCTGACCAAGACGAGAGATGAGATCTTTCTCGGGCAGAGCCGCGAGCATTCCGAAGAGATGTATCCCCCAAAACGATAAGGTCTCTGCATGTTCGTCCGACAGATCAAGCACAGTGAGCGGCAGGGAAGTGAGCGCGGTACTCTCTGCACCTCGCGGATGATGGATATGTTTATGCGCGATGCCTGCACCCTCGCCAAACACCTGGTCTTTAGGACAGCTTCTGAGATTTGAGTCAAGATCACAAGCAAAGGCTTCTATGGTGCCATCACTCCCTCTGGAGACTCTCGAAATCTATCGTTTTCCCTCCAATGCCCTTAGAAACTGATGCTTGTCCATTCGGTATTTGAATGCTTTACGACCGTCGATGAAAACCACGGGCACTTCGTCGTTGAATCGCTGTCGCAACTGAGGATCTGTATCGATATCTAGTTCGCTCCACTGAAAATCAGCATACCGTTCAGCCTGTATAAGCGTCTCCTTGACTACCTCACATAGATGACACCCTTTGCGCGAATACACCACCACATTGTGCATAGGACAATTGTAGATACGTGTCGTGAATATAGACACGTGCCCTGCAACCCCCTTGGGGTAGACGCTTTCCAAGGCGCAGCCCTATTGAAATAGGATGGGACTTAAGTCACTGATCACTTTACCGCCTTGTGGTGAACTACGTAAGGGCTACTTGGTCAGGGGCAATCAAATTCCGGAGCTGATATTGGATGGATCGAGCCATCGCGGATGTCTAATACAAGCCCAGGTGAGTTGAATTTATGAATAAGCTCTCTTCGAAGCAACTTATGGATGGAAGCATTTCACAACTAAACAGGACAACAGATTAGCTTCTGAGTATAGGAAGCCGGCGAGCTAACAGCTGGCGTCCGTTGAAGGCAACCAAGGGATAATGTAGACAATGATTCGCCAATATCAGGCAGGTGGGGACTCACCGGTCAACAACGCGACAGATGAAGTGAGGAGTCCTTTCTGAATCTATTTGAGGAGCACTCACAGCAACAAATGACAGAGCCTGATGACACTGAAAGAGTGATTCCTTCGTGGGAACCGTTGTCAGAGCCGGTTCTTGCAGATCAGCGCAGCGTCTATGATCGAATGCGCGTTGCGTGTCCGATAGCCGAGTCGCCGCGCGGTGTCACGCTATTCAGACATGGCGATGTGGTCGCGGCAGCAGCCGACCCGGCCACATTCTCCTCGGCTGCATCCTCCCACCGTATGGTTCCCAACTCGCTGGACCGGAGCGAGCACACCGCGTTTCGAGGAGCCATTGACATCTTCTTTACACCCGAGTGCATGAGAGCGCTCGAACCGCGCATCCGGGGAATCGCTCACGAGATTGTTTGTGCGTTGCCACGAGGCGCTACCGTGGATGCGGTCACTGACATTGGGTACCCGCTCGCCGCGCGTGCACAGGCTGACTGGCTAGGGTGGCAGGGTATCGAAGGTGAGCTCCTCGCGTGGATGGCTGGGAACCATGCTGCCACCCGATCGAGAGATCGATCGCAAGCGGCCGCAGCGGCCGCCGCCTTCGACGAGATCGTCCTGGCACAGGTGCGTCGCCGACGCCAGATGGGCAATGCAGCTCCAAAGGACCCCACTACCGAATTGCTCACGACCACAGTCGACGGGGAGCTATTGCCGGATGCTGACATCGTCTCGATTCTACGCAATTGGACGGCGGGCGACCTCGGCTCTATGGCGGCGGCGATTGGTGTCGTCCTCTATTTCCTTGCGACACACCCGGAGGTGCAGGAGGCGCTTCGGGCGCATCCTGACCATTTGGCTCCGGCGATCGATGAGATGTTGCGGATCGACGACCCATTCCTCGTCAGCCGTCGAATGACCACGGTCGCGATGCAAGTCGCCGGATCCAGGCTCAAGCCTGGCACGCGAATCTATTTGAACTGGACGTCGGCTAATCGCGATGAGACGATGTTTGGGGACCCGGATGCCTATCGGCCTGAGGAAAACGCGGCGCACAACCTGGTCTACGGCATCGGTGTCCACGCTTGCCCGGGCCGTCCGCTCGCAACACTGGAACTATCCGTGACTTTACAGACGTTGCTGGGTTTGACAGCCCATATCGAACTGGCGACCGATACGAAGCCCGTCCGGGAGACCTATCCACTCGGTGGCTGGCGGCGAGTGCCCCTGCGGTTGCGTTGATGGACGAGCAGAATTCGCTCATTCTGGATTTGAGGCCAAGTGCCGTCAGCAGGTTAGTATCGTGGCTAGCGGCATCATCTTAAATGAGCGCAGCAAAGTTTCAAAGGTCGCTGTGCTCGGTATCTTTGTCAGCAGCATAGAAGCAAGAAAAAGCTCCGAAGGAGTGCAAGCCGATGAAATTGCGGATCAAGGGAAGCTCAATCCGTCTGCGGACCGTTCGTCCGGAGGTTGCACAGTTGGTCAATACCGGGCGCGTCGAAGAGACGCTGCGCTTTGCTCCCGGCGACGATGCAATGCTTACGTACGCACTGGTTACCGACACAGCGGCGACAGAGTTCGAGGTACGCTACCAACCGCATGAAATCACGGTCGTTGTGCCCGCTGGCCTGGCACGGCGTTGGGCAAGCTCAGACGAGGTGGGGATGTATTGCGAAATTGACCTCGGATCCGCTGGCTCTTTGGAACTGAGCATCGAGAAGGATTTCGCCTGCCTGGATCGCAGCGATGCCGACAACAAGGACACGTTCCCGCATCCGCAGCTTGGCGTCGTCCCCTAAGACCCCGTGGTCAAGCCATTCCGCGAACCTTACGCCGTTGCTCGAACTCCGATCCTATGGCGGCGAACCATGAGGAATCCAGCGTGAGCGCAGCGGTGACAGTCCCTGAGCATGCAGAGGAGATCGTCAAAACAGCTATAGGGCTTCGCTCCAATCTGAATTGTCATCGTTTCCTCCTGCTCTATGCTCCCTGAAGTACATGCAGACTGGTTGCCTTTTTCATCGCTGGCGGAGGTTGAATATACCCCTTGGGTATGTACGAGCAGCAAGGCTCCTCTGCATTCGGATTGCCGGTGAGTGCATAGGCCCGAGATCGTGAGCCGCCACAGATCTCTTTGAATTCGCATGCTCCGCATTTGCCTTCGAGCCGCGACGTATCGCGCAGGCCCCGGAACAAGGGCGACTCGCGATAGATGTCGGCCAGTGGCCGCTGGCGGATGTTACCAGCTGTCAACGGCAGAAAGCCGCTTGGGAATACCTCCCCTGTGTGCGAGATAAAGACAAATCCTTTCCCGTCATTGAGACCACGCGGCGCCCGTCCGATTGCATCCGCTTCTTTGTTGTGGAATTGCTGGGAAGCGCCGCCAGCCTTCCGCTCGGCAACCTTCTGTTGAAGCAGGTAGCGCCGGTAATGTTGAGCTTCTGTGGTTTTAATGTCAAAGCTCGCGCTTTTCGATAGTTCATAGATCTTCGCAAAGACTTGCTCGAATTCATCACCGTTCAGAAGATCGCTGAGCTTGCCTCTTCCCGTTGGGACCAGGAAGAAGACACTCCACAATGTTATTTTGAGACTGTCCATTAGGGAGACAAGTGCGTCGATCTCGTCAATATTTCTTCGGCTAAATGTGGTGTTGATCTGCACAGGAAGGGCGATCTCATTAGCCCATCGAATCACATCGAATGTGCGCGCAAAGGATCCGCTCAATCCGCGAAATACATCGTGCGTGATAGCGCTCGCGCCGTCCAAGCTCACCGCAAGGCGGGCGAGTCCCGCCCCCTGGAGTCGCACGATGATGTCTCTTGTAAGCAGAGGTGTTGCACTGGGCGTAAGCGATACGCGCACGCCAACCTGCCGCGCGTACTCGATTAATTCGAACAGGTCGGGGCGCTTAATAGGATCGCCACCGGTCAGAACAAAGACCGGCGCGCGGATGGACGCGATCTGATTGATGAGTTGCTTGCCCTCAGCCGTGGTGAGTTCCATCGGGTGACGATTCGGCTGGGCAGAAGCACGGCAGTGGATGCAGGCCAAGTCGCATGCCTGAGTAGTCTCCCAGATCGCAATGAATGGACGCTCGTCGAAGTCGATGGTGTTGACCTGAGGATTCATATCTTATGAGAGCCCAGACTGGAACATGGCGCAGTGACTAAAGTCGCATGCTGGGTAGAATTCGGCGGCGAGCCTCCAGGATATTAAGCGGCTGATCTTCACGGCCATGGGGCCCGGACTAAAAGGGGCTTCATAAACTCGCTTCCTCTCCTCTACTTTCGCAGTCCCAGAGCTTGGGGATCCACGCCGGCCGCATCCACGTCGATAATCGCGCCTTCCAGAACATCTCAACTAACTTCCACCCAACAGCAGAGTAGCCCTCGATAACAGCAACAACTTGACGCAGTGCAGATGGGAGGTTTCAATAAACGGAGATATTGTTCCGGTGATTGCATGAATGTAAATTCGCAAGAATTTGCTCGAGCCAGAGGCTCAGACTCGATCCGCGCGACGACGTGGGGTTTGCTCGCCACAGCGGCGCTGATTGGCGGCATCTATATCGGCAGCAGGGGCCTGCGCGACTTTGACGCCGCGCTCGTCTCGTACGCTGGCGCCACTTTGTTCGCCGCTTTTGGACTGGGCTATCGCTTCTCGATGTGGTTGCGGCGGCCACCAACCCGTCTCTATTGGTATCGCGGCTGGCAACTCTTCCTGACGCCGGGGAGATTCTGGAAGAATCTGGCTCACCTTTTTGAGATCTTCCTGAACAACTTCGTGTTGCAACGTTTCATTGAGCGCAGGTCTCATATGCGCTGGACGGCTCACTGGTTTCTGGCATGGGGCTGCCTCCTGGCCGGGGCGATTACGTTCCCCTTGTCCTTCGGATGGATTCACTTTGAAACTGAAAGAACTTCGCAGGAAATCTACAAGGCGTTCCTTTTTGGAATTCCTGTAGGGAAGTTTCCAGTTCATTCGCTGGTTGCTGAACTCGCCTTCAACGCACTCGATATAGCCGCGGTCATGGTATTGATCGGAGTCTTCAGTGCCCTGTGGCGGCGTGGGCGCGATCACGGTGCGATGGCCGTACAACAGTTCGCGGACGATCTCATGCCGCTCATCATGCTGTTCTCCATCTGCGTGACCGGGATGTTCCTTACGGCCTCGACTCACCTGATGAATGGCCTGCACTACACTTTTCTGTCACAGCTTCATGCGATCACGGTAATCATCACCTTGGTCTATCTCCCCTTTGGCAAGTTTTTCCACATTTTCCAACGTCCTGCGCAGTTGGGCGTCGATTTCTACAAGCGCGCCGGCAAAGAGGGCGAGCAGGCAGTCTGCATTCGTTGCGGGGACATGTATGCCTCCCGCATGCAGATGGATGACTTGAAAGAAGTACAAGCGGCATTGCATATTCACTACCAGTTACAAGATGGAACTCACTATCAGGATGTGTGCCCAAGATGTAGACGTAAGAATCTCGCTCTGACGCAGGACAATATGTGGAAGTCATCCCAAATCAAGAACGAAAGTATTTAGGGGCTCCGATGGCAAAGCTCTCTACGGATATACCGGAACTCGTCGAAGCCTTTGGCCCTACTCTCGGCCGCATTCCGGCAGGTGGGTGGCCTGACACACGCGAAGACGACAAGTTGGTGAAGACGCACTGTTGCTTTTGCGGTCAGCAGTGTGGCATTCAGCTCCGCGTGCAAGACAACAAGATTGTCGGCTTCGAACCTTGGGAGGATTTTCCATTCAATCGCGGGAAGCTCTGCCCAAAGGGGATCAAGCGCTACATGCAGGACGAGCATCCGGACCGCCTGAAGAGTCCGCTACAGCGCGTCGAGGGAAAAGGCTTCGCTCCGATTGGCTGGGATGCCGCGCTCGACCGCGTCGTCAGTGAGCGTCAGCGGATTCAGGAAAAATATGGGAAGGACTCGTTCGCGGTCCTGACCGGAGCTTCGCTGACCAATGAGAAGGCGTACCTCATTGGTAAGTTTGCCCGCGTGGCCTTGCAAACGGCGAACATAGATTACAACGGCCGGCTCTGCATGGTCTCCGCAGGTACGGCCTCCAAGAAGGTCTTCGGCATCGATCGCAGCGCCAATTCATGGAACGACATCGTGGACGCAGATGTCATCCTGGCTGCGGGCACCAACATCGCGGAGTGCTCGCCAATCACCACCGATTACGTCTGGCGGGCAAAAGATCGCGGAGCCAAGCTGATTGTGATCGACCCCCGCTTGACGCCGATCGCACGGAATGCGGACCTCTACATCCCGGTCCGCTCAGGCGGAGACATTGGCATCTTCAACGGCATGCTGCATGTGATGATCAAGCGCGGCTGGATAGACCGCGAGTATATCGCGGAGCACACCGTCGGCTTCGAGGAAGTCGAGCGAACCGTCGAGAAATACACCCCTGAGTACGCCTCGAAGATTGCGGGCGTGCCCGCTGCCATGATCATCAAAGCTGCCGAGTTGTTCGGTCCCGCGAAGACAAGCTTCGTGATGCACGCACGTGGAATTGAGCATCACTCCAAAGGCGTCGATAATTGCATCGCCATGATTACACTGGCGCTAGCCACCGGGAGACTCGGCCGAAAGGGCTGTGGCTACGCAATGATTACCGGACAAGGCAATGGGCAGGGCGCTCGCGAGCAGGGCCAAAAATGCGATCAGCTGCCAGGTATGCGCGGAATTGAGGATCCCGAAGCACGCAAATACATCGCTGACATTTGGGGTGTTCCAGAGGAGTCCATTCCCGGCAAAGGTCTTTCCGCCATCCCGTTGATGGAGGCGATCCATGCTGGCAAGATCAAGGGCTTGATCTCGATCTGCTTCAATCCAGTCGTTTCGCTGCCGGATGCCAACTTTACTCGCGAGGCGCTGGGCAAACTGGAGTTCTATACCAACATCGACTTCTTCCTTTCCGAAACTGCGCAGCACGCGGATATCGTTCTGGCGGGATCGCTGATGGAAGAAGACGAGGGAACGACAACCAATGTCGAGGGGCGTGTCATCCACCATCGCAAAGTGGTTGCTCCGCCGAATGGAGCTCGCGAGGACTGGAAGATCCTGTGCGAGATTGCGAATCGCCTGGGCAAAGGCGACAAGTTCAACTATTCGGGACCGCACGAAATTTTTGATGAGCTACGAGTCGCATCGAAGGGCAGCGTTTCCGATTACTACGGCATCACCTGGGAAAAAATCGACGAAAACAACGGTATCTTCTGGCCCTGTCCCTCGCTCGACCATCCCGGCACACCTCGCCTCTACGAAGGTGGAAAGTTCGGCCATCCCGACGGAAAAGCCCACTTCATTCCTGTGGAATGGCGTCCCTCGAAAGAGATGCCGGACGAAGACTACCCTATTATTTTGACAACAGGGCGGGTCGTGGCTCACTTCCTCTCTGGCACGCAGACGCGCCGGATCGGAGCCCTGATCGATCAGATCCCTCAACCGTTCTGCGAAATTCATCCAAATCTAGCGGTGAAACTTGGTATTGCTGATGGCGATTACGTAAAGGTTGAGAGCCGTAGAGGCAAGGTTGTAGTCCACGCAAAGGTTGTAAAGACGATTCGCCCTGATACGGTGTTCGTACCCTACCACTGGCCCCACGATCGTTCCGCGAACAATATGACCATTCGTGGACTCGATCCGCTGTCAGAGATTCCTGAGTATAAGATCTGTGCAGTTCGTGTGTCCAAGACGGAGCAGCCCATCGATGCTATCGCCAAACTCGAAGTTCAGGCTGGAGGAATTCGTTGACGAATGCAGATTTCTTCATTGACTATTCGCGGTGTATTGGCTGCCAGGCCTGTGTACAGGCGTGCAGCGAGTGCGATACGCACCGAGGTGTCTCCATGATTCACCTGGAGACGATCGAACGGCGGGACAGCGTGCAGACCGCCCCGCAGGTTTGCATGCACTGCGAGGATCCGATCTGTGCTCGGGTCTGCCCTGCGGATGCCATCAAGAAAACCCCCGATGGAGTGGTCCAGAGCTCGCTCAAGCCGCGCTGCATTGGCTGTTCCAACTGCGTCATGGCCTGTCCATTTGGCGTACCGAAGTATCAGGTCGCTATCGACCAGATGATGAAGTGCGACATGTGCTACGACCGCAGCAGCGTCGGCAAGACGCCGATGTGCGCGGCCGTCTGCCCCTCGGGTGCACTGACTTACACAACGTTGCGGAATATCCAACAGACCCGCCCCGGCGTTCCGGTAAATGAATGGCAGTTCGGCAAGGAGATCGTCCGCACGAAGGTCTACGTAATGGTTCCACCCGAGATATCTCGCGTCGAGGTTGGACTTGTCCAAATCACTACGACGGCAGCATCCCTGCCGGACGATCCTTACGATGTCGCACTGATGTTGGAGAGCTAAGAGAATGCAAGAGAAAAGCGGATGCGAGAAATGCAAGAACTGCGACGAAGAAAAGGCCACGCCCCAGTGGAAGAATGACTTCCCTATTAGCTGGGATGGCGATCACTATGTGAGCCGGCGAGAAATGGTCAAATTCCTGACTCTCGGCTCTTCGCTGCTGGCAGCGGCGAATTGGCTGGTCGCCTGGGTTTGGCATCGCGGGCGCAAGGAGACTTTTCCTTCCTCATTGATCGGTTCAGTCGCAGCACTCAAGAAAGAAAAGTCGATACTATTCCGCTATCCCACGGATAAAGACCCCTGTATCGCGGTATGCACGCCCAGCGGAGAGCTTGTAGCATACTCCCAGGTTTGCACCCACCTCTCCTGCGCCGTGATCTACAAAGAAGAGGAGTTGTTCTGTCCTTGTCACAACGGGGTCTTTGAACTTCGTGTCGGGCGACCGACCGCCGGACCGCCAACCAGGCCTCTTCCAAGGATCACTCTGGAACAGCGCGGCGATCGGTTGTTTGCTACAGGCGTAGAGGTGACAGCATGAGCCGCCAGCGGCAAGGGACGATCTTGTTCACTGCGATTCTGGTATTTGTTGCAACCGGAGTTGTAGTACAACTTTGGCTGCTGACGGTCAGCATGGAGGCCGTGTTCCGTCATGATGCCCATACCGCAATACCTGCTGCGGCGAGTTCAACGGTGCTATTTGCCATCAATGCGGGACTTCTTCGATACGTGTTTCGTTTCGACCGATCCATGAAGTGATCGTTCGAATTCCTGGTGTGAAATTTCAATAGGTTATTGTCCATTCGATCGAGAATGGTGAAGCTGCAGTTGCGAAGCAAGAGCGGCGCAGGAGATCAAATAGACAACAATCACCATCATGCTCAACTGGCGATT
>Ga0157372_10003271_pt1 | contig 17509 bp, 18 predicted proteins | sample C55metaG_FD_115307 | JGI IMG/M metagenome (GOLD analysis project Ga0157372, IMG submission 115307) | Corn rhizosphere microbial communities from Kellogg Biological Station, Michigan, USA - C5-5 metaG | ecosystem: Host-associated > Plants > Roots > Rhizosphere > Soil | place: USA: Michigan... | reverse complement strand
GCCGATCGGCCCGATCCACCCCGTCGCACGAGTTGGCCACATCGATCGGGGCGCAATCTGGCTCGAGGTGAACGGCATCGAGAAACAGCGCTCCGATGTATCGCAACTCATCTGGTCGACGCCGGAAACGATCGCTTATTTGTCGACGTTGTTCGAGTTGCGCCCGGGCGACCTGATCTTTACGGGCACACCCGAAGGTGTGGGCGCGATCGTCAAGGGTGATTCGATGACGGGCGGCATCGATGGTCTGGGAGAATTCAGCGTACGCGTTGTGTGAGCGTGCGCATCGTCGGAGTCGACCATGAAGCTTTACAGCTACTTCCGGAGTTCGGCCGCATACCGAGTGCGCATTGCGCTCAATTTGAAGAACCTGCCGTACGAGTACATGCCCGTTCATCTGCTGCGCGCGGGCGGCGAGCAGCTCACGGCCGATTACCGCAAGCTCAGTCCGGACGCCATCGTGCCGACGCTCGTGGACGGCGACGACGTGGTATTGCAGCAGTCGCTCGCGATCATCGAATATCTCGAGGAAACGCATCCGAGTCCACCGCTTTTGCCCGCGGCGGCCGCGGATCGAGCGTATGTGCGGGCCATTGCCTTGCAGATCGCCTGCGAGATCCATCCGCTCGATAATCTGCGCGTGCTGCGCTATCTCGTGCGCGAAATGGGTGTTTCCGAGGAGGCCAAGAACGGCTGGTACCGGCATTGGCTCGAAAACGGTTTCGCGTCGCTGGAGGCACGGCTATCGGCGGATCCGCGTACAGGCACGTTCGTATTCGGCGATACGCCGACGCTCGCCGATATTTGCCTCGTACCGCAAATATTCAACGCGCTGCGGTTCAAGATCGATCTCGCGCCCTATCCGACATTGCAGCGTCTTTACGAGCACGCAAGCGGGCGCGATGCGTTTGCGCGTGCCGCGCCCGGCGCGCAGCCCGACGCGCAGCCCGACGCGGAGTGAGGCAGCCCCGGCCGCAGCCGGCAATAGTCAGCCGAGCAGGGCGTCGGTGAACTCTTCGGCGCTGAAGGGCTGCAAGTCATCGACTTTCTCGCCGACGCCGATGAAGTAGACGGGCACCGGCCGTTGGCGCGCGATCGCGACCAAAATGCCGCCTTTCGCGGTTCCGTCGAGTTTCGTGACGATGAGGCCGGTCAGTGAAAGCGCATCGTCGAAGGCCTTCACTTGCGCGAGCGCGTTCTGCCCTGTGTTGGCATCGATCACGAGCAACACCTCTTGCGGCGCGCCCTCCATCGCTTTGCCGATCACGCGTTTGACCTTACGCAATTCCTCCATCAAATGAAGCTGCGTGGGCAGACGACCTGCCGTATCGGCCATCACGACATCGATCTTGCGGGCGCGCGCAGCGCTTACCGCATCGAAGATCACGGCCGCCGGGTCGCCGCTTTCCTGCGATACGACGGTCACGTTGTTGCGCTCGCCCCAGATCGTCAGTTGCTCGCGGGCGGCTGCGCGGAAGGTATCGCCGGCCGCGAGCAACACCGACTGCTCGAACCGTTGCAAATGCTTCGCCAGCTTGCCGATGCTCGTGGTTTTTCCGGCGCCGTTGACGCCGGCGATCATCATGACCATCGGCTGCGCACGTCCCAGCACCAACGACTTTTCGAGCGGGCTCAGTAGCTCGACGAGCAGCGAACGCAGAGCCCATTTCACTTGCTGCGGATCGGTGAGGCGTTCGGCACGGACCTTCTCGCGAAGGGCTCCCAGCAGGTATTCCGTCGCTTCGACCCCGGCATCGGACATCAGTAGCGCGGTTTCGAGCTCCTCGTAGAGCGCATCGTCGATCTTCGTCCCGACGAAAATACCGGTCAGCCCTGCGCTCGTCTTCGACAGGCCGGCCTTCAGCCGTGAAAGCCATGATTGCTTTGCGGCAGGCTCGGGGGCAGGGGGAGGGACGATCTCGACGACCTCGTTTGCGGACTCGTCCAATGGCTCCGCTCGCTCGAGGGACGGTTGCGCCCCGGCGCCGGAGATAGATTGCAGCGGCGGCTGAGCCGGCTGCGGCTCGGGTTGCGAACCGCGCGCGGTTGGTGTGTCGGCTCGCGGCACAGCTTGCGGCTCGGCTTGCGCAGCGCGCACAGCGTCGTCGGCGGGTGTATGAGCGGTTGCCGGTGCCGGCTCGGCGGCCGGTTCTTCGGCGGCGGGCGCGGGTGGCGCCTCGACGGTTTCGGGCGCTTTCGAGCCCTTGAATCGCTTGAAAAAACTGAACATGGCCTGGACGGTGGATTGGGCTTGGTGCGCCGCGACGCTTGCGGTGGCGCCTGTCGCGGGGCGGGGCAGATGACGCGGCCCGCGCTGCGCGGCAAAAGATGGCTATTTTATCAGGCGCCGTCGACGCGGCTCGCGTCGCCCGCGCCGAACGGCGCGTCAGGGTAGATGCTGTGGTAACGTGGGCGCCGTTGCGTACTGAGCGGCGCTGTCGTCGTGTGCGCTTGCCCGTTTCACTCGAGTTCCGTTCGATGCCTCGCTCCACTTCTCATTCGCGCACGCCGCAGCAATCAGCCGCCCGCGGCAAAGGTCATACCGTCCGTATCATCGGCGGCGACTGGAAGCGCACGCCGTTGCCCGTGCTCGATCTCGAAGGCCTGCGCCCGACGCCCGACCGCGTCCGGGAAACGCTCTTCAATTGGCTGGGCCAGCGGCTCGACGGTCAACGTTGCCTGGACCTGTTCGCGGGCAGCGGTGCGCTGGGGTTCGAAGCAGCATCGCGAGGGGCCGAGCGGGTCGTCATGGTCGAGCGCAACGCGCGCGCCGCGAGGCAGCTACGCGAGAACCAGGCGCGTTTGGCCGCTCGCGCGATCGAGATCGCCGAGGCCGATGGCCTGAAGCTGGCCGCAAGCCTCGCTCCGCGCTCGTTCGACGTCGTTTTTCTCGATCCGCCCTTCGGCGAGGGGATGCTCTCGCGTGCGTTGGAGCTCGCCCTGCCGCTCGTCGCGGACGACGGCTGGCTGTATGTCGAGTCGGGCGAGCCGCTCGACGAAGAGGAGCCGCTGCTCGCCGGGTGGAGCATTGTCCGCCGCGGCAAGGCCGGCGCGGTCCACTATCATTTGCTGCAGCGCGAAAATGATGAATAATGCCCGTTTCAACGCGATACCGGGCGGGCAGTGAGCCGCTCCCGGTCCGCAGCGGCCCGCGGATGGCGGGGCGCCCCGCCGGATAACGAGAGGAGATGTCCATGGTAGTCGCCGTGTACCCGGGTACGTTCGACCCGCTCACCCGGGGTCATGAGGACCTCGTGCGCCGCGCGGCGAGCATATTCGACACGCTCGTGGTCGGTGTTGCGGACAGCCGCAACAAGAAGCCGTTTTTCACGCTGCAAGAGCGGCTGGACATCGCTCAAGAGGTGCTTGGGCATTATTCCAATGTGCAGATCATGAGCTTCAGCGGGCTGCTCAAGGACTTCGTACGGGCAAACAACGCACGCGTGATCGTGCGAGGCCTGCGCGCGGTCTCCGATTTCGAATACGAGTTCCAGATGGCCGGCATGAACCGCTATCTGCTGCCTGACGTGGAAACGATGTTCATGACGCCGTCGGATCAGTACCAGTTCATTTCGGGCACGATCGTGCGCGAGATTGCACAGCTGGGCGGCGACGTGAGCAAGTTCGTGTTCCCGTCGGTCGAAAAGTGGCTCAAGGAGAAGGTCGCCCAGATGGGGCCGCATTCCGCGGCGCCGTGACGCTCGCAGCCCTGCGCCGTCGATCGGGCCTGGAACGGCGGAGCTATAATGCGGAATCTTTCAGGAAGGTTGCGGCAGTATGGCCCTGATTATTACCGACGAATGCATCAATTGCGACGTGTGCGAGCCCGAGTGCCCGAACGACGCAATCTCGATGGGACCGGAGATCTATGTGATCGACCCGTCGAAGTGCACCGAATGCGTTGGCCATTTCGATGAGCCGCAGTGTCAGCAGGTTTGCCCCGTCGAATGCATTCCTCGCGATCCGCAATACGTGGAAAGCGCCGAGGAATTGCTGGTCAAATACCGCAACCTGCGGGCTGCGAAAGCCGCCGCACCGAATGGCGGCGGCAGCGGGAACAACAGCGCAAACAAGAACGAGAACGACGCCGATAACAAGGCCAGCTGATTCGCGGCTTGTGTGCTTGTGTCGTCCCGTTTACACGCGCAACAGCCGAGCGGATCTCCTCACACGCACGGTGTCACGCCGCACGATGCAACTGCATCATCGCCCGCTCCAATTCCCCTTTCACCACGTGCGGCATGACGGCTAGCGCCCGTTCGATTGCCGTATCGATGACTTCCTGCTCCTCCTTGCGGGGGGGCTTCAACACATAGTTCACGACATCGGGTTTTGCGCCCGCGCGCGCAGCCTCGGGAATCAGGTCGCGCGGATGTCCGATGCCGATGCGCAGGCGCCAATACTGCTGCGACGAGAGATGCGCTGAAATGTCCTTGAGGCCGTTATGACCGCCGCTCCCACCGCCGAGTTTGAGCTTGACGGCGCCGGGCGGCAGATCGAGGTCGTCGTGAGCGACGAGGATCTGGTCGGGCAGTATCTTGAAGAAATGCGCGAGCGCGACGACCGACTGACCCGAGCGGTTCATGTAGGTTTGCGGTTCTAGCAGATGGACCTCTTCGCCGAACAGTCGCGCTTTGGCATAAAAGCCGTGAAAGCGCCGCTCGTCGCGCAGCGTGGCGCCGGCGTCACGTGCGAGTTGATCGACGAGCCAGAAGCCCGCATTGTGGCGTGTCGCGGTGTATTCGGCGCCCGGGTTACCGAGCCCGACGATCAGCTTGATCATGGTTCGTCTCAGCCATCAGCCCTCAGCTATAGCCACCGGCCGAAAGATGACAAAAAAAACCCGCCGGGCATGCCGCGGCGGGTCACGTCGTCCGTCCCATTGAAACGGATCGAGAGGATATCGATCGACGAAATCCTTAGGCTGCCGGCGTCTCGCCTTCGCCTTCGGCGGCGGCTTCGCTCGACACGGCACCGGCCGGCACCGCAGCAGCGGCGATCACGGGATTGTCCGCTTCGATGTGAGCCGTCAGCGACACGCCCTTGGGCAATACGATGTCCTTCGCGTGCAGCGACTGGCCCGCTTCGATCTTCGCGAGATCGAGTTCCACGTATTCAGGCAGATCGCCAGGCAGGCACTCGATTTCCACTTCGGTCACGACGTGCGAGATCACCGCGCCGCCGAGCTTCACGGCAGGGTTCGTTTCCTGGTTCATGAAGTGCACGGGCACCTTCGTATGCAGCTTCTTGTTCGCATCGACGCGCTGGAAGTCCACGTGCAGCACGATCTGACGGAACGGATGATATTGCACATCGCGCAGCAGCACGGCTTGCGACTTGCCGGCCACTTCGAGATCGAGGATCGACGAGTGGAACGCTTCCTTCTTCAGGGCGTGCCAGAGGGCGTTGTGATCGAGTTCGACCAGTTGCGGCTCGCTGTTGGCGCCATACACGATTCCCGGCGTCTTGCCGGAATTGCGCAGGCGGCGGCTCGCACCCGTACCTTGCTTGTTGCGCTCGAAAGCGACGACTTTCATGTTCAATCTCCATAACTGCCCGCGACCAGGCAGTGAAACGGGGCATCGGCGCATTTGGCGCATCGGCCCCATGGTAACGCGGCGCCTCCGATAGGAAGGCACCTCTCAAGCCAAAGGCGCTGCACGAAGCAGCGCCTTCAGTCATGTCTTGTTTGCGATGCTCAGCTTTCGGCGAACAGCGACATCACCGAATCGCCGCGGCGGATGCGCGAGAACGTCTCCGCCAGCAGCCCCGCGCACGAAAGCAAGCGGATTTTCTCGCAACCGCGCGATTCGTCGCTGAGCGGAATCGTGTCCGTCACGACGAGCTCGTCGAGCTCGGAATTCGTCAGCCGCTCGGCTGCGCCGCCGGATAGCACCGGGTGCGTTGCGTAAGCGACGACCTGCTTCGCGCCGCGCTCTTTGAGCACCTGAGCGGCTTTGCACAGCGTACCGGCCGTATCGACCATGTCGTCCATGATCACGCAGGTCCGCCCCTCGACTTCGCCGATGATGTTCATCACTTCGGCGACGTTCGCTTTCGGACGGCGCTTGTCGATGATGGCCAGATCGCAATTGAGCTGTTTCGCGAGCGCCCGCGCCCGTACCACACCGCCGACGTCGGGCGATACCACGAGCAGGTTCTCGTAGTTCTGCTTGCGCAGATCGCCCAGCAGCACCGGCGTCGCGTAGATGTTATCGACGGGAATGTCGAAGAAGCCTTGAATCTGGTCGGCGTGCAGATCCATCGTGATGATCCGCTCGACACCGGCGATTTCCAGCATGTTCGCAATGACCTTCGCCGAAATCGCGACGCGCGCCGAGCGCGGGCGGCGATCCTGACGGGCATAGCCGAAGTAGGGGATGGCGGCGGTGATGCGACCGGCCGAGGCGCGCTTGAGCGCATCGACCATGATCATCAGCTCCATCAGATTGTCGTTCGTCGGCGCACAGGTGGACTGGAGCACGAAGACATCCTTGCCGCGCACGTTCTCCTGGATCTCGACCTGGATCTCGCCGTCCGAAAAACGGCTGACCATGGCTTTGCCGAGGGGTATGCCGAGAATTCTGACGACTTCTTGCGCAAGCGCCGGATTCGCGTTGCCAGTAAAAACCATCAGGCCGTCATGGCTGCTCATCATGCACCTGCTGCTGGAGGCGGGGACTGCGGGAATGTTTGGCAGGGGAGGAAGGACTCGAACCCTCGCATGCCGGAATCAAAATCCGGTGCCTTGACCAACTTGGCGACTCCCCTACACTGACTCTGAGCTTCGCCGGATTGCAATTGACCTCCGGCGAGGCGAAAACTCATGACGCGAAAGCGAGGAGTGGATGCGTATCCAGACTCCGTACCACGGCGCTCGTCCAACCTGCTGGCAGTTTGGCTTGTGCCGCTTCCGCTTCGGCGATGCTGGTAAAGGCGGCGAAAACGCTTGAACCCGATCCAGTCATCCGCGCGGGTGCGACGCGATCAAACCACTCCAGCACCTGCGCGACTTCCGCGTATTTTCCCACGACAACGGGCTGCATGTCATTCCGGCCGAAGCTGTCAGGCCATCTTGCATCGCAACTTTGCTGTGCGAGAAAGTCCGTAATTGTGACGGGTTCCGAATTGCGTGTCAACGACTTGTCGGAGAAAATCGCTGCGGTCGGCACATGGACTTTAGGCGTGACGACGAGGAAGTAGCGCGATGGCAGGGCGACGGGCCGCAGGGCCTCGCCGACGCCTTCGGCGAACGCGTTGCGGCCGAAGACGAAAAACGGAACGTCGGCGCCCAGCGTGAGCCCGAGCGAGCAGAGCGTTTCACGCGACAAGCAGAGCTTCCAGAGCCGATTCAGCGCGAGCAGCGTCGTTGCCGCATCGGAGCTTCCGCCGCCCAGGCCGGCACCCAGCGGCAGCCGTGTCTCGATGTCGATATCGGCCCCCAGGGGGGTCCCAGTTTGCGCTTTGAGCAGCTTCGCCGCGCGGACGACGAGATCGCTTTCCTCAGGCACTCCGGCAATGGCGTTCCGGCGGCGTATCTCGCCGTCAGCGCGCAGCGTGAAATGCAGCGTATCGCCCCAATCGAGCAGCTGAAACACCGATTGGAGCGCGTGATAGCCGTCCGGCCGACGGCCCGTGATATGCAGGAACAGATTGAGCTTGGCGGGGGCTGGACAGTCCCGCAGCGATTCGGTCGTTTCGATCATGCTTCGCGTTCAGGGTTCGCGCGGGGAAATGTCATCGGTCCAGGACCAGCTTGATGTCCAGCGGCGGCTCGCGGCGCGTCAGATCGACGCGTTTGACGCCGGTTTCCGGTGCATCGGCGTAGCTCACGTACTGGATGGTCCAACCGTCCTGGTCGATCTCCTTGAGGCGCGACTGGACCTGCGGATCGGGCACCGTCTTCGCGTGCGAAGTCGGCGCCGGCGACGGTTGTAACCAATAGCGCAGGCCTTCGACCGGCAGCGAAAAGCCGAGCGCGTTGCGCATCAGCGTCCCTACGTCGTCAGCCGTCATCGGTTGGCGATTCGGCAACTCGAGCGTCGCGGCGGAGGGCGACGACGTCACGATCGCGAGCGTCTGGCCGAATGGGTTCAGCAGCTGCAGCGTGACCGTGTCGCCTTGCTCCTGCCAGTCGAAGTTGCCATACGCATTCCGGGGCCGGCCGTTGACATCGGTGTACCTGACCGAGAAGCGGCCCCGGTAGGCGCGGTTCGTCTGTGTGGAAAGCGATGTGGCCGCGTTCGACGTAGAGGGCCCGCGCGTAGGCGCGACCGAGCAACCGGAAATCGCCGCGACCGCACATGCCGCCGCGACGAACGAACGAAGGGAAGAACGAAGGGGGAAACAAAAAGCCATCAGAGATCGTTGGTGTTGACCTGGAAGCGTTTGAGCGTCTTCACGAGCGTATCGTTGTCGGGCTCGAGCTTGCGGGCGTCGCGCCAGGCGGCCTTCGCTTTGGCCTGATCTCCGCTCTTCCAGAGCACTTCGCCGAGGTGCGCGCCGATTTCGGCGTTCGGCTGCAGATCGTATGCCTTGCGCAAAAGCCGCGCCGCGTCGTTCGTGTCGCCACGGCGGTACTTGACCCAACCGAGGCTGTCCATGATGAACGCATCGTTCGGCGCGAGCGAGGAAGCTTTCTCGATCAGCTTTTCGGCTTCGTCGAGATGTTGATTGCGGTCCGCAAGCGAATAACCGAGTGCGTTATAAGCTTGGGGATTGTCGGGCTGGTCCTTGATGAGCTGGCGCAGCTTCGACTCCATGAGGTCGAAATGCCCGGTTTTCTCCGCGGCCATGGCAAGGTCGTAGAGGATTTCGGGATCGTCGGGGAACGCGTCGTTAGCGGCCGTGAGGCGCGCTTCGGCCTCGCCGTAACGCTTCGCGTCGAACAGGATCGCGGCGTCGGTGCGCGCGATGAGCGCCTGCGCGCGAGGATCGGGGCTTTGGAGATCGGCGAGCATCTTGCGCGCATCGTCGGTCTTGCCTTGCTTGGCGAGCAACTGCGCGCGCGTGACACGGGCCGAAACATAGCGCGGGCTGTCCGGCGCGACCTTGTCGAGCCACTTGGCGGCTTGCGCCTCGTCTTTCTGCTCGATGGCCAACTGCGCGAGAAAGATGTAAGCCTGCCCGGCATCGGCACCCGGCGTCTTCTCAGTCAGATCGGCGTACTGCTTCAGGTACTTCTGAGCCGCGTCGTACTGCTTTTGCTGGATTTTGATGAGACCTAACGCCATTAGCGGTGTCGGGTCGTGCGGATCGAGGCTATGCATCGCTTCGAACTGCTTTTGGGCATCTTCGACGCGTTCGCTCGATAGATAGAGCTGCGCCAGCGCGAGCCGCGCATCGTGCGATTTCGGGTTTTGCTTCACGACCGACTCGAACGAGGCGATCGCGTCGTTGCGCGCCTCCGGGCCCATTTGCGCGAGTGCGAGCGCCGCGGGCAGGTAATCGGGCTTGAGCTTGAGCGCCTGCACCAACGAAGTCCGAGCGCCCGGCTGGTCGTCGGCCAGCAATTGCTGGCGGCCGATCGCCGTCAATGCCTCGGGCCGATCGAGGTCGTGCTTCAACAGATCCTGCAGCACATGCAATCCGCCCACGCGGTTGGGTCCGCGCGAAAGCAGGACCTGGAGCGCGAGGATCGAGCTGCCGCGCTCCGCGGCGGGGACCTTCGCCAACTCGGCCGCGAGCATCGGTTCGGCCTCGTCGGGCTTGCCCGACAGCACGAGCAGCGACGCGTCGAGCTGCGCGGCGCGCTCGGAGCTGGGCGCATATTGCCGCCACAGCTGCGCGGCGGCGAGCGCATCGGCCGGGCTTTGTGCCGCAATGGCGATTTCGGCGGCGCGCTGCGCCATGCGCGGATCGTGGGTGTCCCGAGCGAGCGCCAGATACGTCTGGTAAGCCGGCGCCGGTTCATTGCGCTGCAATGCGATTTCCGCTGCCAGGACCTGGAAAACGATCTGGCTCGTGAGCGGCACGTCCGGCAAACCTTTCGTCTCCTCGGGCAGCGAGGAAGAGAAAAGATCGGTGCTCGAAGAGGCCGTGGCCGAATCGTCGGACGGCGCCGGATCTTGTGCGAACGCGGGATACGCGGCGAGCGCGAATGCGGCGACAAGGCCCGCGGCGATCCGGCCGACGGGTGCGCCGCGTCGGGCTGAGCGCACGCTGTCCGGGCGCGTCGAAGGCAGCTTCAGGGACAAAATCATGGAGATCCGTTCGAGGGTTTCGGTCGATTGTAACGCGCTCGCTACAATACACGCAGATTCGACCGCGCAAGTAGCGCCCTATCTCCAGTGATTCACAGCCAATTGACATGCCAGAGCTGCCAGAAGTCGAAGTGACCCGCCGCGGTATCGAGCCTTACGTGCGCGGGCGCCGCGTCGAGCGCGTCGACGTGCGTACGCCGGCTTTGCGCTGGCCCATTCCGGCGCAACTGGCGGTCACGCTGGCCCGGCAGCAGATCAGGGCAGTGGGGCGGCGCGGCAAGTATCTGTTGTTCGAGATCGACGCCGGCTGGTTCATCGTTCATCTCGGCATGACGGGTACGCTGCGCGTTTTGCCGCACGCCGGTATCCCGGCGCCAGCCAGGCATGACCATATCGACTGGATCTTCGACGAATTCGTGCTGCGCTACCGCGATCCGCGCCGCTTCGGGGCCGTCCTTTGGCATCCGCGTACCGCGGGCAGCATCGATACTCATCCGCTGTTGGCTGGCCTCGGGGTCGAACCGTTCTCGCCCGAATTCACGGGCGCGCTGATTCACCAGCGCACGCGCGGGCGCAAGGTATCGATCAAGCAGGCGCTCCTGGCAGGGGACATCGTCGTGGGCGTCGGCAACATTTACGCTTCCGAGAGCCTGTTTCGAGCAGGCATCCGGCCGACGACCGCGGCCGGTCGCCTGTCGAGCGCGCGCTGCGAGCGGCTTGCCCAAGCGGTGTGCGCCACGCTTGCCGCGGCGATCGAGCGCGGCGGCAGCACGCTGCGCGATTTCGTCGGCAGCGACGGCGAAAGCGGCTACTTCCAGCTCGATTGCCATGTCTACGACCGGGCCGGCTTGCCGTGCCGCGTTTGCGGCACGCCTATCCGGCATCTCGTGCAGGGGCAGCGCTCGACCTATTTCTGTGCGCATTGCCAGCGCTGAACTCAACATTTTCTCTCATGTCCGACCCTGCTCTGATCGCGCCCGATTGCACGGCGCCTGCCCCGATCGAGATGCATGCCGTCTTTGCCGAGCGCCTCATCGCCTGGCAGCGCCGGCACGGCCGGCACGACCTGCCGTGGCAAAACACGCGCGACCCTTATCGAATCTGGCTCTCCGAGATCATGTTGCAACAGACGCAAGTCGCAACGGTGATTCCCTACTACGCCAGGTTCCTCTCGCGCTTTCCCGATGTCGCCGCGCTGGCCGCGGCGAACGTCGACGACGTCATGGCGCTTTGGGCGGGCCTCGGCTACTACACCCGTGCACGCAATCTGCACCGCTGCGCGCAAGTCGTCGTCGCGCAGCATGGCGGCGAATTTCCGGCGTCGCCGGACGCGCTCGCGACATTGCCCGGCATTGGCCGATCGACTGCGGCGGCGATCGCCTCGTTCGCATTCGGCGCACGAGCGACGATCCTCGATGGCAACGTCAAGCGTGTGCTCTCGCGCATCTTCGGCATCGACGGATTTCCGGGCGACAAACGCGTGGAGACAGCCATGTGGGCGCTGGCCGAGACGCTGATGCCCGGCGCGGACGCCAGCAGCGCCCAAGTGAGTGCCTACACCCAAGGTCTGATGGATCTCGGCGCGACGCTGTGCGTACGCGGCAAACCCGATTGCGCGCACTGTCCGTTTGCTGCCGAATGCGTGGCCAACTTGACGGGGCGGCAGCGCGAGCTGCCCGTCGCGCGCCCGAAAAAGACGATTCCGACTCGCCGCAGCTGGATGTTGATATTGCGCGATGGGCCCGCCGTGCTGCTCGAACGGCGTCCGCCCACGGGCATCTGGGGCGGACTATGGAGCTTGCCCGAAGCGGCCGATGAAGCCGCGCTCGCCGTACGCGCGGGCGAGCTCGGCGCGGCGAACGCGCTGGCTCGCCTCGCGCCGCTCACGCATACGTTCACGCATTTCAAGCTCGATATCGAGCCGCGCCTGGCCGACTACGATAGGCGCGCGCCGCAAGGTGCGCGCGAGCTGCGCGACGAAGACAGCGCATGGGTGCCACTGGACGAACTCGACGCCTACGGCGTGCCGGCGCCGGTGCGCAAGCTGCTCGAGGGGCTCAAGGGCCTCGAGGGCTCGTTGCTATGACGCAGGGGCGCCATAGCGAGGCATTTGATAACACAGCGCGGTTCGAACATCCTCCGGCCGGCTAGAGCAGCTGATGCTGCTGCATATAGTGGTGGACGCAATCGATGCGCGCGTTGACGTCGACGAGCTCCATGAGTCTCTGGCGCGCCCGCAAGGGGATTTGCAGCACTTCCGATAGGCGATTCGAGACCCACGTGGGATCGTCGAAACGCAGCGGCTCGCCGAACGGCTGACACTCCGGGTCGCGCTCGCGAAGCGTTTCGATGATGCGTTCGAGCACCTCCGCGCAGGCACCGAACTTCGCCAGGGCGTCGGCGCCTTCGAGCGGAATGTCCTGGGCGAGCGGCTCGGCCATGCCGACGAGCAGACCGCTCGGTTCCACCCGGTGCGAGAGCAGCCGGAAGCGCCCGGTGCCGCGGGCGCGAACGTGCAGCATGCCGAACTCGTCGACATCGCAATGCTCGATGCGCGCTAGGCAGCCGACTGCTTCGGGCACGGCGGGCTCGTCGCCGTGTGCCACTTCGCTTCCGCTTTTCAGCAGGCACACGCCGAAGGGGGCATCCTCGCGCAAGCACGTTCGTGCCATGTCGAGATAGCGAGCCTCGAAAATCTTCAGCGGCAAAATCCCGTCCGGGAACAGTACCGTGTGCAGGGGAAAGAGCGGTAGATCGGCGTAGACGGCAGGATTGGAGGACATGGCGCAACGCTTCGAAAGAGCCGCTGCCTTGAGCGCGGCGGGTTAAGCCACTAGTCTCGACGATTCGCCGATTTGAACCGGCGCGTCCCGGTGCCGCACGATGACCGTCGCTTCGCGGGCAAGACGCGCGGCGAGCGTCTCCGCGATGAACACGGAGCGGTGCTGCCCGCCCGTGCATCCGATCGCGACGGTCAGGTAGCTGCGGTTGTCTTCGCGAAACCGCGGCAGCCATTTCATCACGAAGGTATGAATATCGTCGATCATCTCGTGGACGATCGGCAGTGCATCGAGGTAATCGATGACAGGCTTATCGCGTCCGGTGAGCGGACGCAGACGGTCATCGTAGTACGGGTTCGGCAAAGCGCGCACATCGAATACGAAGTCGGCGTCGAGCGGCAAGCCGCGCTTGAACCCGAACGATTCGAACATCAGCATCAAGCCTTCGCGCTGATCTTCGATGAAGCGGGTCACCCACGCCCTCAACACGTTCGCGCGCAAGCTGCTCGTATCGATCTGATGCCCGAACTCAGCGAGCGGCGCAACCAGGTGACGCTCCCGCTCGATCGCTTCTTCGAGCGAGGCGAGCAATCCGACATCGGCATCGTGCGCCGGCGTGCCCGAAAGCGGATGACGGCGCCGCGTTTCGGAGAAGCGCTGGATGAGCGATTGGGTGCTCGCATTGAGGAACAGCACGCGCACATCGTGTTCGCTGGCCAGATCGCGGATGATGCCGGGCATCTCGTCGAGCGAGGCGCTCGAACGGGCATCGATGGCGACCGCGAGCCGCTCCTGCCCATCGTCCTCGGTCGCCAGGTATTGCACGAGCGACGGCAAAAAGCGCGGCGGCAGGTTGTCGACGCAGTAATACCCCGCGTCCGCGAGCGCGTTCAGTGCGACAGATTTGCCGGAGCCGGAAATGCCGGTGATCAGGACTATACGCATGGGAGAAGACTCGTTCATCTCATCATATCACCAGCATTGGGCCTCGTTCGATCGAACAATGGGCCGGGCGCGGCATGCGCCGGTCCGGCCATCGATCACATGAGCTTGCCGGGCAACTGGCTGTCAGGATCCTGCATGGCGAGGCGTTGGCGGTCCATGAAATCGCGCAGCGTGTCGATACCGCGCAACTGCAGGATGGTATTGCGCACCGCGGCCTCGACGAGCACGGCGAGGTTGCGCCCGGCGGCCACCTGGATCGTGACTTTGCTGATCGGCAGGCCCAGCACGTCGACCGTCTGGCTTTCGAGCGGCAGCCGTTGGAATTCGCCGTCCGGGCGGCGTACGAGCTGGACGATCAGTTTCAGCTTCATCTTCCGGCGCACCGCCGTTTCGCCGAAGATCGTCTTGATGTCGAGCAAGCCGAGGCCGCGCACTTCGAGCAGGTTTTGCAACAGCGGCGGGCAACGGCCTTCGACGAAATCGGGGCCGAGTCGGACGAAATCGACCGCGTCATCGGCCACGAGTCCGTGGCCGCGGCTGATGAGTTCGAGACCGAGTTCGCTTTTGCCGAGACCGGAGTCGCCGGTCAGCAATACGCCCATGCCCAGGATGTCGAGAAATACGCCATGCAGTGTCGCGCGCGGTGCAAGAATGCGCGACATGTAAAGGCGCAGATTGTCGATGACGGCGGCGGCCGACATCGGCGTCATGAAAAGCGGTGTCGACGAGCGCGTACAGCGCAGCACCAGCTCGGGCGGCGCGGCGACTCCCCCCGCCACGACGAGAAACGGCGGCTCGAGCGCGATCAGCTCCGACATATGGCGCGAGCGGTCCTCGTCCGTTTGCCGCTGATAGTAATTGACCTCGGCATCGCCCAGCACCTGGATCCGGTTCGGATGGATGAGGTTCAGGTGGCCGACGAGATCCGCGCTCGAGGTTGCATTGGCGACGGTCTCAGCCGAAAAGTCGCGTTCCCAGCCTTCATGCCCCGTCAGCCAGCTCAATTTGAGCGAGGCTGCGTTGTCGTCGAAGATGCTCTGGGCGTTGATGCTGGAAGTATCCATGAATCCCTGACTCCGTCCAAATAGACTGCTACAGCCCGCCGGCCGTCGACGCGCGCCGCTGATCGACAGGCTGCGCGTCCGGGCCGTGTGCGAATGCCCTCCCGGGCGAGTTCACGATAGTGTCAAGGGTGCCACTGGGTGAGCAGCCGATGCAACTCCTCGTGGCTTGCTTCCGTATGCAGTCGTTCGCGCGTTTCGCGATCGGAGAGCAACTGGGCGATCTCGGACAGGATTTCGAGGTGCTGCTGCGTGGCCTGCTCGGGTACGAGCAGGAAGATCAGGAGCGAAACGGGCTGGCCGTCCGGGGCTTCGAATGGAATCGGCTGCTCCAGGCGCACGAAGGCGGCGAGCGGCTGCTTGAGGCCTTTGATCCGGCCGTGCGGAATGGCGACACCTTCGCCGAGACCTGTCGAGCCGAGGCGTTCGCGCGCGAACAGGTTGTCCGTCACTGCGCTGCGTGCGATTCCGTTCTGGTTTTCGAAAATCAGCCCCGCTTGCTCGAATACGCGCTTCTTGCTCGTGACGGATAGTTCGATGACGACGTTTTCGAGGGGAAGGAATTTGGCTAAACGATTCATGTTGGCAGGCTAACGCGTCGCCTGGGCGCTCCTCGCGGCAACTGACGGGTTGTCGGTTTCGACCGGGCCGGTCGGATTCGTGGCCCGTGCCTCGAACGGCGACTTGGCCGGCTGCCCCGCAAATGACCGGCACATTATAAATCAGCCGGATAGGGTGTTGCACTGCGCAAACGTGCGGACGAACGCGCAATTCGAGCGGTCCGGGCGGTGCGGCGTACGCATGAAAAAACCGCCCGTTTCAGGGCGGCTTCGCGGGGTGAGCGGCGCGCGTCCTGCGTGCCGCCCGCTCGACTCAGGGCTGCGGCTGCTCGCCCAGCGGCGCCTCCTGGTGCTTGATGGCGTCGTGTTGATGTTCCTGGATGCGCTCCTTGTGGCGCATGACCTGCCGATCGAGCCGGTCGATCATGAGATCGATTGCGGCGTACAGGTCGCCGTTGGCGCTTTCGATGAAGATGTCTTTGCCCTTTAGGTGGAGATTGATTTCCACTTTTTGCCGCTTGTCCTTTTCCTTCTGATTGTCGACCGAGAGGACCACGTTGCCATCAATCACCTGATCGAAGTGTCGTAGCACCTTGTCCAGCTTGGTAACCACATATTCGCGCAGTGCCGGCGTTACTTCGAGATGGCGTCCACTGATCTTCAGATTCATAGTGCTCTCCAAACAAATGGCCTTCTCACGCGCATGGGCGCGGCGTAACCGGTCGGAAAGCGGCCCGCTCGAACATCACCCCGCGTGACTGACGAGCGGCGGGTCGTCTCGGCCGGCCTTCGCGCCAATGGCATCGCGGCCGGAAAATGCCTTCCGCGTAAACGCGGAAGGCTACAGAGACTTGCGCAGGTTGACTGCCGGGATCTTCAGCGCTTCGCGGTATTTGGCGACGGTTCTACGCGCTACCACGAAGCCCTGTTCGGCCAGCAGTTCGGCTATGCGGCTGTCTGAAAGAGGCGTTTTCGAGTCTTCTGCTCCTATCAGTTGCTTGATGAGCGCGCGAATGGCCGTGGATGAGGCGGCCCCCCCTGTGTCGGTCGAGACGTGCGACCCGAAAAAGTACTTGAATTCCAGCGTCCCGAATGGGGTGAGCATGTACTTGCCGGTAGTGACGCGCGAGACCGTCGATTCGTGTAAGCCCAGCGTATCAGCTATTTCCCGCAAAACCAAGGGGCGCATGGCGATTTCGCCGTGCACGAAAAAGCTCTTCTGACGCTCGACGATGGCCTGCGCGACGCGCAGGATCGTTTCGAAGCGCTGCTGGATGTTCTTGATCAGCCAACGGGCTTCCTGCAGTTGCTGGCGCAACGAGCCGCTGCCCGGGTCGCCGCGGTTGTTGCGCAGGATATTCGCGTAGAGGTGGTTGATCCGCAGCCGGGGAACCACTTCCGGGTTCAACTCGGCCTGCCATCCCTGGCCGGTCTTTCTCACGATGATATCCGGCACTACATAATCGGCTTCGGCTTTGCCGTAGGCCGCGCCTGGGAACGGCTCGAGCGAGCGGATCAGCGCGTGCGCTTCGCGCAGCGCGTCATCGGTCGTCTTCAGCTGTTTCTTCAAACGCGTGAAATCGCGCGCGGCCAGCAACTCGAGATGCTGCCCCACGATCTCGAGGGCCAGCTTGCGTGTCGGTGTATCGGGCAGCCGCAGCAACTGCAGCCGCAGGCATTCCGAGGCGGAGCGCGCACCGACGCCGGCAGGATCGAAGCTGTGCAAGAGCGCGAGCGCGGCATTCAGCTCGTCGAGATCGACTTCCAGCTCGTCGGGCAGATCGGCGATCACTTCGTCGAGCGACGCGGTGAGGTAGCCATCGTCATCGAGCGATTCGATCAGGAAAGTGATCAGTGCCCGGTCGCGCAGGCCTGCCTGCGTGACGCGCAACTGGGCCATCAGATGGTCGCGCAGGGTTGTGGTCGGCTCGTGGATCTGCAGCGGCGGCAGGTCGTCGTCG
>Ga0157372_10003269_pt1 | contig 17513 bp, 18 predicted proteins | sample C55metaG_FD_115307 | JGI IMG/M metagenome (GOLD analysis project Ga0157372, IMG submission 115307) | Corn rhizosphere microbial communities from Kellogg Biological Station, Michigan, USA - C5-5 metaG | ecosystem: Host-associated > Plants > Roots > Rhizosphere > Soil | place: USA: Michigan... | reverse complement strand
CCGGTGGTGGTAACGCCGCTCGGTACAGCGCTCTGTCGTCCGTCTGAAGCCGTTCTGGATATTCTGCCTGATCCACAGAAAGGGGCATTGATGAAAGAAGATGGTGAACAGATTATCGATGAGCACGGAAACCGTATCGGCCACTGACACCCTGGCATTCCGCCAACAGAGCGGGAGAGGCAAAAACAGCTGGCCTTAAACGACGGCGGGAAGGGGGCAGTCTGTGCCTTCATCTTGCTTCCGACCAGAGCACCCGCACGCGCAGTTCTGCAACGGTCGGAGACGTGTCCGGAGCGTTATCAGCGTCAGAAGTTGGTTTTATCAATAACGGCGACGTTATGCTTTCGGATTAATTTCCGTCATCAGCCATTGCTCAAAAGCATGCAGCGCCGTTTCATTTATGCCTGTTGAAGCCGGTTTTATTAAATGAAAGTTTTTGCTGAGTGAAGCAGACTCAGGCCAGGGAGCAATAAGCTCGCCGTTAGTTAACTCTTTTTCGACATATATCCGCGGCACCAGTGCAACGCCCTGTACTGACAGCGCTGCGGCGATAGACATTTCGTGCAGATCATAGCGGACTCCCTGCGCCGGGTTATCAAGTTCAATTCCGGTTTCCTGCGCATAGTACTGCCATGCCTGCGGATTCTGAAGACGGTGAATGCGAGGCAGCTCATTAAGCGGCACGCTCTCTTTTTTGTTCTTCAGAAGTGCCGGATGGCATACAGGCAGCAGCGTTTCCTGAAAAAGAAACTGCATATGCATACCTGCCCATGCCGGATGATCGAAATGTATTACCGCGTCAAAACCACTGCCAGCGAGAATAAATGGATCTGTTCTGGCGGCGATGTTCACACTAATTTCCGGATACAGGGTATAAAAGCTTTTCAGACGCGGGATTAGCCAGCGGCATGAAAACGTTGGCAGGGCAGCAATCTCCAGAGTCTTACCGCCTTCTGGCACACCTATGACCGATTGCGTATCTCTTTCCAGCCGGTCAAGCGATTCGCGTATTTGATCTGCATAGCGGGCGCCAACTGAATTGAGCGTAACGCGACTTCCGCTGCGATCAAACAATCTGCAGTTTAACATGGACTCAAGGCGGGCTATTTGTCGACTGATTGCGCCTTCGGTAAGTGATAACTCCTGCGCTGCCCGCGCAAAATTTCCATGCCTTGCTGCGGCTTCAAAGGCAAGCATGGCTCGACTGCTGGGAATTTTTCTTAGCATTAATACGGCCTGATTATTGATACAAAATTCTTTACAGTGACAAAATATCATTAATCAGTGAATTAATTTCGATTTAAATCGGGAAAACAGTTGCTTAGCATGATGAAAACACATCAGGCAAGCGGGCGCCTGCCAGCACTATTATGAGGTATGCATGCACGGTGATAGTTTCCCGACCTGTCAGGTTGGCGGTTATCAGGTTATTGCGCTGAGCGATGGCACTATGGCGGCCACGCTTGATCTTCTTTCAGGTATTGACGTCGCAAAGGCTGCAAGTATCCAGTGCGCTGCCGGGATTGAGAGACAGGGTGATATCCATATTAACGGTTATCTCATCCGTGGATATGGACACACTATTCTGGTAGATGCGGGCGCTGGCGGGCAAAACAACGTGGGTGGGAGGCTTCAGGAGAAGCTGAAGATGCTCGGCATTCTGCCTGATGACGTAGACAGGATATTACTGACGCACGGTCATCCCGATCATATCGGCGGTCTGCTGCATGAAAACGGAGAGCCGGTATATAAAAAAGCTGATCTCTATATTCATCCCCTTGAAATTGCGCACTGGCAGGATAATGAAAAACTACAGAGAGCCAGTGAGCGCGGCAAACATAATTTTGCACTGTTCCGAAAAGTCCTGGCCGCCTATGCCGGGAAGATACGCCTGCTTGATGAAAATGAAGTTGTGCAGGGCATTCGCCCTGTATGGCTGCCAGGCCATACCCCAGGACACACCGGATTTCATATTCATTCCGATAAAAAAGCGGTGTTAATATGGGGAGATGTCGTTCATTTTCCCTATATTCAGTCAGCAGTTCCCGCTGTTTCAATCATGTTTGATGTCAATCCTCTACAGGCTGAAGAGACAAGGAAAAAAGCGCTGCAACAGGCCGTGGATGACAAACTGATTATTGCCGGTATGCATCTGAACCAGACAGGATTCTGCTGTTTCCAGCGGTCTGGAGATGGGTATCTGCTTTGCAGGTTACATCAGGAATAAAAATACAGGTCACTCCCTGTCCGCTTTAAGCAAAAATCGGACGTTGACGTTGTTTATATAAATCTGGTTGGTGTTTTTTTGCATTAGTTCAGAGATGAAAAATAGTGTGTCGGCGATTTCCCCAGTGCTTTTCTGAACATTGTGATAAATGCGCTGACCGAATCATATCCCAGCGTTCCGGCTACGCGCTGCACGGACTGACCTTCTGCCAGATGGCTTAGAGCAATCATTAAGTGCAACTGCTGACGCCAGCGACCAAAGCTCATTCCTGTCACGTCTCTGACCAGTCTGGCCAGAGATCGTTCGCTGGTTGCAAGGTCCGCAGCCCACTGTTTTAACGTTCTCCGGTCATCAGGCACATTAAAAAGTGCCTCAGCCATATACCGGATTTTAGGATGGTCGGATACAGGCAGGTGAAGCGCTTTAACCGGCACATCCGGTATATGTTCCAGCAGTACCGCTGCAAGCCTCGCGGTTTTATCGTCAGGTAAATAAGCATGTTCCTGCTCTGCCAGAAACAGAATCAGCTCGCGGACCAGAGGGGTAATGGCAAGGGTACAGCAGGTTTCCGGCATCGCTGCCGCGCCGGGTTCGATAAACAAAAAGCAGGTGGCCGCATTCTTCGTGACCCGGCAACTGTGAGGTATTTCTCCCGGTACCCAGACAGCATGTCCCGGTGGAACAATCCATAGCGCATCCTGAACCTCACAGCTTACTGCACCGCGTAAAGCGAGAATAAGTTGTCCTTTACGGTGAGCGTGTGGACTCTGCCCGGCATACTCGCCAGACGATAATACATGCAGGGCGACCGCAGCCTGACTGAAAGCATCAGCATCAAACTCATCCGGTGAGGTCACCGGTTTTTTATTAACTGGCATGATTTAGTTATATGTTGTCAGGTTATCTATATTCTGTAACTTATACCTCCTTTAAAGTCTTTCTTTTTTTAGAGAAAGCAGAATTTATGTCCCGCATTACGAACAAGTGGTCTTCTGTCATACTTGTGACCGGCATCCTCTTTATCGCCATTAACCTGCGTGTTCCTTTTACCGCTATCGCACCCGTTTTAGAGTCCATTCGCCATGATTTTGGGCTAAGTATCACAGCCATTGGGTTACTTAACTCGCTGCCTTTGCTGGCCTTTGCCGCTTTTTCCCCCCTGAGCGCATCCATTTCCCGCAAGTACGGCCTGGAACGAACCCTTTTTGGTGCCCTGATCGTGATTTCAGCGGGCATCCTGCTTCGCTCCACAGCCAGTGTCTGGGCGCTTTATGCCGGAACAGTATTGATAGGTATCGGGATTGCCCTGGGCAATGTCCTGCTGCCTGGCCTTATCAAGCGTGACTTTTCTGACAGGATGGCTTCCGTAACAGGGGCCTATTCCATCACCATGGGCGCGGCTGGTGCCATTGGCTCTGCCATTGTCATTCCTCTGACGCAGCGCTGGGGCTGGAACATCGCGTTAGCCATGCTGGTTTTTGCACCACTCTTTGCGCTGTTTTTATGGTTGCCCCAGTTAGCGAAGAAGCATCAGCTGCCAGCAGCGGGTGAGAAAAAAGCAGCGACCGCCGCGGTCTGGCGATCGCCTCTGGCATGGCAGGTCACCCTGTTTATGGGCCTGAATGCGATGCCGTTTTATGTGGCGGTCGGCTGGCTGCCTGCCATTCTGACGGACAGTGGACTCTCTTCCGTTCAGGCTGGTGAGGTACACGGCATCCTTCAGCTGACCACTGCCATACCCGGCCTGATTCTGGCAGCCACGCTGCGTCGTCTTAACGATCAGAAATTAGCTGCTGCTGGCGTCAGCCTGTTAACCGCGGTGTCCTTTATCGGCATCCTGTATCTGCCGAATCTGGCCATGCTGTGGGCGGCGCTTCTCGGCTTCGGCTCAGGTGCCAGCATGATGCTGGGTCTGACCTTCATCGGACTGCGTACTAAAAACGTCGATGATGCTGCCGCGTTGTCAGGCATGGCACAGAGTGTCGGTTATCTGATGGCGGCGATGGGACCGCTGTTGCTGGGCAAAGTGCAGGAGCTGTCCGGAGGCTGGACGATGCCATTACTGATGACCGCAGCAATCGCAGTCGCAGGCGCCTGCACCGGAATGGCTGCCGGACGCAACGCTCACCTGGAACCTGCACAGCAGCCGGGCTAAATTCACCGATACAGCAGGGGAAACGATCGGGTCCTCTGCTGAGGGTGCTGTTGATTATTGTTCTAAAGGCGCTTCCTGTTACCGGCGCCCTCTTTTACCGGAAAGATTGCTTCTCACCTGCGCCTTCGTTAAAAAGTCCGGAAACCCAGTCAGCAAAAGCACGCACGGCGGGAGAAAGAAAACGCTGATGCGGATAGAGCATCGTCACCGGCACGGAGGGTGGCTGCCAGTCCGCCAGAACTTCGACCAGTTTGCCTTGCTGCAGATCCTTCGAAATCACATTCTCAGCAAGCTGTGCCAGCCCAAATCCCTCAAGACACAGTCTAATGTAGAGTCCCGTTTCGTTGACGGCTGCATTCCCCTCCACCGGAACAGAGAGGGTCTCAGCGCCTTGTGTAAAACGCAGTTCATTAGTGCGTCTTCCCGAACCGGAAAAGTAATGAATCGCCCGATGCTGTGACAACGTTTCAGGCGTTTCAGGAACACCGAACTCCCTGAGATAGTCCGGTGAGGCACAGGTCACCCAGCGAAACCGGCCAAGCGGACGGGCAACCAATGTAGAGTCAGTTAATTCACCGGTTCGTATGACGCAATCCACCCCTTCCTGCACAAGATCGACCTGCCGATCGCTCACACCAATCATCAGGTAAATATCCGGATAAAGCCGGTAAAAGTTTTTCAGGTTTGGCATGACGATGAAATGGGCGATCCCACCAGGCATATCAACCCGCAGCCGCCCCCGGGGACGGCTGATGGAATCACTCAGGCTGGATTCGCTATGTTCAATCAGCGACAGGATTTCTCGGCATTGCGCCAGATACTGCAGACCTTCAGGAGTAAGGCTGACCCGTCTTGTCGTGCGGTTCAGCAGACGTACCTGCAGGTACTTCTCCAGGTTTTTGATCGTGCTGGTAACAGTCGAAGAAGGCAGTGACAGCGTTTCTGCCGCGCGCACAAAACTTCCGGCTTCAGCAATCCGCATGAAAATCTGCATAGCCTGAATCCGATCCATCATCCTTTCCCTGAGTAAAAACTGAGTCTGATTATTCGCGAATTATGAATGATAAAAACGGTTTAGACATCTTTTTAAGGTTAATAGCGTCGCGTATCGTTTCCTCATTGATTAGGAAAGAGGCAGGTTAATGACTGATTACATCAGAAATATTGTTCACAATCAGACTGTCACGTTACAGGCTACGTTGATTCGTGGCGCGACGATACTGAGTATGGACGAGAGCGTCGGCAACATGGAGCGCGGTGACATCCTCATCAACGGCTCAACGATTACCGCCGTGGGTCAGAACCTTGACGCACCAGGTGCTCACGTCATTGATGCCACAAATATGATTGCCATGCCGGGGATGGTCGATTCTCATCGTCACGCCTGGGAAGGCCAGCTGCGTCGCATCAACCCTAACGCAACCTGTCTGGACGACTATAGCAATGCGACGCACTTTTCGTTCGCCAGATATTACCGCCCGGAAGATATCTATGTCGGTAATCTTCTGACGGCGCTGGGCGCGATTGATGCGGGTATCACCACGATGATTGATAACTCACACAACAGCCGGACCGCAGCACACGCCGATGCCGCCGTTGAAGCCCTGTTTGATGCCGGTATTCGCGCTATCCATGCTTCCGGCGCGCCGGTGGCCGGTGAATGGGATAAGGCGCACTGGCCTGGCAACTGGCAGCGTCTGCAGGAAAAATATTTCAGGGATAATCCTGAGAGTCTTGTGACGCTGGGCGTCATGGCCCAGCTGGAGCCGGAATTGTGGGCTGAGGCCCGCAGGCTGGGGCTGCCGATTGTCACCGAGTTCTTTGGTGCTGAAATGGCCTCCGAACTCGATTCACTGCATCAGCAGGGTCTGCTTGGCCCGGACAATATTTTCAACCATTGCACAGCCCTGCCTGATAAGGGATGGGAGATTCTGCGCGCCGCCGGTGTCCGGGTCAACGTCTGCCCGCGCTCAGATTCGCACTATGGGATCGAAAGCGGGATGTTCGCCATTGAAGCCGCGCAGCGTCATGGCATCAATCCTGGCCTTAGCGTGGACAATGAAACGTCTTACAGCACCGACATGTTTATGGAAATGCGAGTGGCGTTCTATTTGCAGCGTGTGATGGGTATGCATAAGCAGCACTGCTGTGATTCCGGACATTCGCTGACAACGCTTCCGGCTGCGCAGCTGCTTAAATCGGCAACCGTTGATGGCGCGGTTTGTGCCGGACTGCAGGATAAAATCGGGAGCCTGACGCCAGGCAAACAGGCAGATTTGATCCTGATTAACGCGGCTGACCTCAACCTTTATCCCAACGGAAATGCGTTTGGCACGGTGGTACATGCTGCTGAACGCAGCAACATTGATACCGTGATGATCGGCGGGCGCATCGTCAAGCAAAACGGCAAAGTGCTGGGTGTGGACAGCAAGCACCTTCGCGCCGCCATCGATGAATCACGCGAGCACCTTTTTGCCGCAGCAGGGTATCAGCCAGACATCTTTGCGGAAAAATTCCTGCCGCTGGTTCAGGCAAACTGACAGAGACAGACAGCATGAGCGCGATTTATTACGTGGTAGCGTTTGCGGCAGGTCTGGGGATTACGCTTCAGACGACCCTGAACAGTCAGCTCGCAAAAGGGCTCGGCGGGGATCCTGTCACCGCCGCGTGGTTTTCCTTTACGGTCGGGGCGTTCAGCCTCGGAATATACTCGCTGCTGCGTGGGGGGCTCTTCATCTCCCTTGCAGCTATTCCTTCGCAGCCTGTGTGGAGCCTGGCGGGCGGACTGATCGGTGCTTGTGCATTATTCAGCTATGTCGTGCTCGCACCCAAAATTGGTTTTTCAGCCCTGCTTGGACTGGCGATTGTCGGACAGCTACTCTCATCGCAGATCATCGACCATTTTGCCCTGATGGGCGCGGTAAGGCGGTCAGTCTCGTTGCTGAAGCTGGGAGGAGTGCTGGTCATGCTGACCGGGCTCGCCATCATGCTTTTCGGCGACCGGCTCTCTGCACGTTTTCTGCAGTAATGCCTTTATTCACGTTTAGCAACCCGCAGTGGAATGCTGAATGGGGAGGGAACCGTGTTATCCGTTACCACCCGGATGGGACCACCGACACTATTCTGACCTCACCTGGGATCCAGTGCACCTGCCCGACACTTGCCGGTGAGAGGTTTACCCGTCTCTATTGCACCACTGCTTCTGTGGGACTTACTGTGCAGTCTGAATATGACGGTGTACTGCTCAAAGCTAAATCTGATGTCAGCCCCGGATTATCTGAAAACCGCTTTGCTGCACATACATTCCATCAGCTTTGATACTGATAAAACTTTGACAGTTCAGGCTCAAAGGCAATATCCGCTTCTGGCACAAAGCGGACGGGCGGCATTAAAAGACTCGCTTTGAGCGAGAAGCGGACGTCAGGATCGTGGCAAACGGGTAGCTTTGCCCTATTAAATATAATCATGCTGTTATGAATCGGCCTCTGAGTTCCGCCTCATGAGAAACCCGTTAACGTATAGCGCAGCGGTGTCCGCTGCCTGTTTGCTGAACCCGCAGCTTTCAGCGCCGCCGCCTCTCATCCCGATTCGAACATACATTACGCAGCTATATTATAGCTTGCTAACTATATCCATACAGCGCAGATCTGTCCGGGTAAGACCTGATGGGAAGAGACTTTTTCTGACAAGAGCAAGGCCGCGTTTTTATAAAAAGATTGTGCATTCGACGCTGAAAATAAGGCTAATGTCTCCAACGCCTGTCTGCGTGCCTCATTTTAGATAGCGTTGATAACCAGGCTGCCAAAACCGTTACCAAAGTACTCTGGCAAAGTGAACACAGCGTCGACGCTTCATCAGAAGCGGCGAGTCTGTCCTTCAGGGCTGTTGCTTACTGGTCTTGTACAAGCCTGTTATCCAAACTTAACTTAACGTCTCTGTTGCTAATCGAAGAGTTCTCAAAGTATAACAACTCATCAGGTCGGAAATTCTTAAGCGAGCAACAGGTAATAATCCATGATTTCTAAGTCTAATGCTGAGCATTATGTATGGGGTGATAAGTGCGATGGTTGGTATCCGGTAAACAGACAAGATATGCTGATTATTCATGAAAAGATGCCCCAAAAACGTGTGAAAAGCGACACTATCACTCCATATCCAGGCAGTTTTTTTTCGTTCTGGATGGGTTTCTGACCATGGAACTGGAAGGGAAAGAGCATCGTATCGTTGCTCAGCAGGGCATTGAGATTCCCCCTGGCTCAAAACATCAGGCCAGAAATGGCACTGATGCTGCGGTCGAGTTTATCGTCATCTCCCATCCAACACTGCGTGGAGATCGTACAGACCTTACCGGGCAGTGATTTAACGAAGAGTGTCTGGCTGCGTTGCTCAAAACACCGCCGGGCTATTTCTTCAAACCCTTTTGCCGCACTTTTTTCATTTCAGCCAGAATAGTGAATTGCCAGGTCAATCATGGTTCTTTCTTACTGTGTATATCCAGTGGAGCAATAGCCTGTTGCAGATGTTCCAGAAACGTCTTTACTTTTATCTGCAGGTATTTTTTGCCGGAATAGAGCGCATATAGCACCAAATCTTCGGGCTGGCGGTTGCAGGTGATTTTAACGAGGGAACCGTTATTCACTTCTGACTCACAGGCATGATGAGGCAAAATGGCAAAACCCACTCCTTTCATTGCAGCGGCTTTAGCCATCTGTCCGCTGTTCACCTTGTAGCCGGACTGCACCTGAACGGTATGGCCGTGTTCAAATCTCCACGGCATTCCCTGAAGTACCGACATACTGGTAATGCAGGGGAGTTTGGTCAGTTCATCAATAGATTGCGGTAAGGGATAACGTTCCAGAAGTGTCGGGGCCGCGACCACACAGCTCGGCCAGCGAAGGATCTCCCTCGCAACCCAGCTAGAGTCCTTCAGTGGCCCACGCCCAAAGCGTAATATCAGATCAAAGCCGTCCAGCAGGCCTTCTGTTGGATCCAATTGCGTGTCACAGCTGAGCTGGATTTGAGGATGCCTGATGCAGAAGTCAGCGAGGATATCTGCCATGAATGGCAGATCTGGTGTAATGATCTTCAGGTGCCCTGTCAGTGAATCACCAGACAGGGCAGCTTCTTGCAAAGCATGATCTAATCCGTGAGTCAGCGGAGTAATGGATTGATATAGCTGTCTGCCGGCTGCGGTTGGCATTATTCTGCGCGTTGTACGCTCCAGCAGACGCACATGAAGGAGTTGTTCCAGTAAAGCCACATGTCGGCTGACATTAGACGATGGCAACTGAAGCTGCTCTGACGCGCGCTTAAAACTCAGCTTTTCATAAACAACCTGAAAGCTGATCAACCACTGCAATTCACATTTTTCAATCATCAATTATCCCGGAAAATGAGATTAACAAAGCTATAGCTTTGTATTTATCAACAATCAGAAGGTCATTACAATTTTTATTCCGTTTCGTACAAGGAGAATATTGATGACCAGACCTAAGAAAATTGCCATCGTCGGTGCCGGCATTGCAGGAATGGCACTTGGCATACTCGCGACCCGACAGGGCCATCAGGTCAGCCTGTTTGAGCGTGGAAGAAACGTGTCTGACATGGGCGCAGGCGTGACATTATGGCCCAATGCCATGTTCGTTATGCATAAGATGGGTCTGGACGAAAAAATTAAACAGACAGGAGGTGTACCGTGCATGATGCGCCAGTTTGATAGAAATGGTTGCCTCCAGACGCAATTCGACATTTCAGCAGTAAATTCACTTTGTGGTTTTCCGAGTGTGACAGTGTTACGGCGTGAGCTGATGGGCTTACTGGCCAGTGCGTTTGCGAGTCTGGGCAGAGAGATTACGTTCAATCGAGCAATCAGTGCAGCGGACGTAATGAAGCTAAGCCAGGCGTTTGATCTGGTCGTCGGCGCGGACGGTCGCATGAATTCGGTTGTCCGCCAGGCATTATATTCGGAAGAAGTCACACCTCGTTATCATGGTTTTGTGAATGTAATCGGGGTGGCAAGACAGCCAAAGTGCCTCCTGAACAATGCGATCGATGATTTCCGTGGTCAGGGTGAGCGTTTTGGAATCGTTCCGGTAAAGAATGAGTGGTGCTATTGGGCAGGGGCCTGGAACACGCCTGCTGATAATAAATTTTCTCAGGCATACTGGTACGATGAGCTAAATCAGCGCTTTCAGGACTGGCCTGAGCCGGTGCGGAAGGTGTTACTGTCATGCGACAGAGCATCTGTGAAGGGTATATTGGTGCATGATGTCGATCCGCTTCCTTTTTGGCATAAAGATAATGTCTTACTCATCGGGGATGCGGCTCATGCTTCTCTGCCCACCTCCGGGCAGGGAGCGTGTCAGGCGCTGGAAGATGCATGGCGTCTGACATGTATACTGGAAGAGATAGAGGATCCGGTCATTGCTCTGCAACACTTTTACCACCAGAGACACAGTAAAACTGCCGCAGCGCAGCTGGTGGGAAGGCAATTAGCGAAGAAAATTTTTTCTGAACAACCCGAACCCCTGCTGCCTGCATCCACTTTTTCCGTTGCACAACTCAGTCAGTTCTGGATGCAGGGTTTAAACCTATAGCCTTCTGAAACCAGATCAAAGAGAGGCGGTAGGGTTGCAGGTCAGACTAAGAGCAAACGGGCGAAGTTATACCGTCATAACGCCGCAAGGATTGCCGCTTCTATTTTTTCCGGTGAGGTGATGGGGGCAAAACGTCTTAACGGCTGGCCGTCGCGTCCGACGAGAAACTTCGTAAAGTTCCACTTGATTCGCCTGCCGGCGAGGCCAGGTAATTCCGTTTTAAGATAATCAAACAGCGGATGTGCTGCGGCTCCGTTAACCTCGGTTTTTTCAAACATCGGGAAGCTTACCCCGTAGTTAATATGGCACGTCTGCGCAATCTCACTGGCAGTGCCGGGCTCCTGCTTGCCAAACTGGTTGCAGGGGAAACCGAGTATCACCAGCCCCTGTGCCGCGTACTTCTGCCAGAGCGCTTCAAGGCCGGCATACTGGCGCGTAAACCCGCAGTGGCTGGCGGTATTCACCACCAGAACCAGCTTACCGGCGTAGTCAGACATTGAAACCGGCTCACCCTGCAGGCGGGTTGCGGAGAATTGGTAAAAAACGGTCATGCGGGTGGCCTCAGATCTCAACAGATTCTGCGATGATATCATCAACATCCTGCAGGGTTTACCGCTGTTAATGATAATCAGACGTCGCAACAGCAAAACAGGCATACTTCAGGTGCATAGTTGCACGAGGTGAGTGAATGGACAGGATCACAGCACTTGTCGTCTTTGCAGAGACGGCAAAGCGAGGAAGCATAACGGCGGCGGCAGAGCATCTGGGCCTGTCACGGGCTATGGCATCACGCTACATTGCGCTGATGGAGGAGTGGACAGGTTCGCGTCTGCTGCACCGCACGACACGCAAACTCAGCCTGACCGTCGCCGGCGAGCAGGCACTGCTGCTGTGTCAGGAGATCAGGACGCTCGTCGACGGACTTACCGCGATGGGGCCGGGGATCACTGCCGTACCGAGAGGTAAACTGAAAGTCACCGCTGACGCCCTGCTGGCCGAGTGCTGCCTGACGGGCATGCTGATCGATTTTCTGCAAATCTACCCGGAAATAGAGGTTAATCTGCAGGTTACAGGCAGGTCGCTTGATCTGGCAGAAGAGGGGATCGATCTGGCTATCCGCATCGCCGCCACACTCGCCCCGGCGCTTTACGCGCGTCACCTTGGATACTGCTCCTCAGTGCTGTGCGCCAGCAAAGCCTATCTGGATAAACAGGGCACCCCCGGCAGCCTGCGCGAGCTGCAGGATCATAACTGTCTGACCTATAGCTGTTTTGGTCATGCGTGGCGGTTTCATCATGAAAATGAAGTCATCGACCTGCCCGTAACAGGCAGTATCAGCACCAATGAAGCAGCGATTTTGCTGAAAGCGGTAAAAATGGGGGGCGGAATGGCTGTGCTCCCGCTGTTTGCCGTGCAGGAGGAGATTGCAGCGGGCAGGTTAGTCAGGCTGCTGCCGGAATATGAACCCGATCGGCTGGCGGTCAGTGCAGTCTATCTCACGCAGAAAAAGATGCCGCAGGCGCAGCGCGTATTGATCGACTATCTGGTCAAGCACCTCAGGCTGCCCTGAGGTGCGTCTCTGCGCTTCGACCATTAATAACCCACGGTAAAGCGCTGGTTAGCGTGCGCCGGGGTTTCAATCTCATCAGCCATTGCAATGGCGTAATCTTCAAACGAAATGCTGCTACCCTGCTCATTGGTCAGCAGCGTATCTTTCCCCAGGCGAAATTTACCGGTGCGTTCGCCCGCCGTGAACAGGGCGGATGGCGAAAGAAAGGTCCAGGTAAGGTCATGCTGCGCACGCAGTTTTTCCAGAAAGCGCACGCCCGCCTCAGCTTCCGTTTTATACATTTCCGGGAAGGTGGGGGTATCGATCACTTTTACGCCTGGCGCAACTTCCAGGCTGCCTGCGCCGCCAACAACGTAATAGCGTTTTACACCTGACGCTTTTACCGCGTCTATCAGTTTATCGGGATCGCTGGCGCTGAAGTGTACTGAGCTGATCACGGCATCGTGCCCGGCCAGCACCTCTGCCAGCGCCTGCGGATCGTTGATATCACCCGCGGCCGGAATAACGCCTTCAGCTGGCGAAATCTTATCCGCATTGCGCGCAATAGCCGTTACGGTATGGCCGCGTACAGTCAGTTCGTGAAGAATGCGGGAACCCGCCTGTCCGGATGCGCCAATCAATGCAATTTTCATTTTGCTGCTCCTGAGTGTTATCGGGCCTCTGAGGCCGTTGCTGATAACACACACTCTATCTGTACGCTGTAAAGTGATAAACAGCACTCCAGGAGACAAACTGTTGCATAAAATGAGCGAATCACCTGTTTACGCTTAAGCCGGGGCAGGGCGTTGCGGGCGATTAAACGAGAGTGTGAAATATCTGAAATTATCGAATCTGGTGACGATGTCTCAGGATAGTGATGCTGACGCCGCATAATTTGGTCAGCCGTTGCCAGCCGGGTTGAGGTCTGTCAGCTATGATTGTTTCACCGGTTTAAAAAGGGAGAAATAGCATGAAATGTCCGGCATGTGGCTCAGAAGCTTTTGTTTACGACACGCGAGATGTACCGCTCAATACAGGTAATCCCGATGACATCGTACCCGATGTTAAAGGCAGCCATTGCATGGCCTGCGCCCAGGTGATTATGGATAAGGCTGAGGCTGATTCATATCTGGAAAAGGTTAATGCGCTGGAAGCTGCGGCAGCTGATACAAAGTGACAGAAGAGCCCGCACGCTGCGGGCGCTTCATGCCTTACAATCCTGTCAGCGTAATATGCTTTTTTATTGTCAGCGCTTTATAGAGGGCTGCAGCCAGGCCGCAGGGTTCAATTACGATAGTGCCAGCCAGCTTCTGTTCAGACGCCGTACTAAATGATTTGATGCGCAGCAGAGTATTAATCCCATTCACGCGCTCCAGCTCTAGCACAGCCAGCACCCGATGCTGCATTTCGCTTACCTCCGCCACTATTACGCTGACGCTGGGTGCCACGCTGTTATAGATGATGTGGCAGCGTACGCCGTTCAGATTAACGGTATCAATGATCTCATGATACAACGGCATGACTTCTTTGGTGCAGGGTACGGACGCAGCAAACATAACAGATCCCTCTAACGTGGAATTTTATTGTGCAGCCAGCATAGGCTATCTCTCCGGTGCGTAAAGGTACTGTTTTTGCAGGCAAAAAAAGCGTGCAGGCGTGATGATCACAAACGTTATCGCCGTCTTCATATTAGAGTGGTACTGATAAAAAGCGATGCGTGGTGGCTTTATCGGGGATTAGTGCAAATTTGACTTAAAAAAACCCGCGCAGGGCGGGCAAATTATTCCAGAAATTACCATCTTCGTACGCGCGTGCATCGCATGTGCAGTGCGCACTCAACAGATTACAGTCTTAGTCTTAAGCTAACTTTAAGATTATTCTTTGCCCGAAACGATCGTGACTTTTATTGCGGCGCGTTTCTGAACGTTTCAGATATCAACGCAGAAGTGACGTAACCGCATCGCTCTGCCGCCATTGCCCGTCGTCGCGGGCAGGCGCCAGAGGAGATGAACAGGGCGCTCATCCGATCGCTGCAGAAACGGTTGCGCCGGTTTGCTCCCGTATTATGAAAAGGCGAATGCCGGTGCTGCGGCTGAGTCGCCGGTCGCTGCCGGGGCGGTTTCAGGCTCGGCGGTGAGAATAAATTTCGCCGCCAGCTGGCTGAGCATCTCTGCCTGATCCTGCAGGGACTGCGAGGCGGCAGAAGCCTGCTCCACCAGCGCGGCGTTCTGCTGCGTTACGTCATCCATCTGATTGACGGCCTGCTGAACCTGCATTATGCCCTGACTCTGCTCAACGGCGGCGGCGGCAATCTCGCCCATCAGAGCGCTGACCTGATGAATGGCATCATTCATTATCTGCATATTCTGGCTGACGTGGCTGGCCTGTGCGGCCCCGGCTTCAGTCAGGCGATGTGCGTTTTCAATCAGCACTTTAATTTCCCGTGCCGCAGACGTTGAACGCTGCGACAGGTTCCGCACTTCACCGGCAACAACGGCAAAGCCTTTGCCGTGTTCGCCGGCGCGAGCGGCTTCGACAGCAGCGTTCAGCGCCAGAATATTGGTCTGAAAAGCGATCCCTTCTATCAGCGAGACAATCTCGGTGACGCTGCGTGAGCTGCTGCGGATATCACCCATGGTGGTGAGCAGGGTAGTGAGTGACTGGCTACTCTGTTCCGACAGCGTACTGGCATGTTCTGCCAGACTGCTGGCCTGACGGGTATTATCAGCCGTCTGGCGTACGGTTTCGCCCAGCTCGGTCATGCTGGCAGCGGTCTGCTCCAGCGAAGCCGCCTGCTCTTCTGAACGTGCCGAGAGATCCTGATTACCGGCGCTGATTTCTGCCGCTGCTCCGCTGACCGAACGGGACGCGTGCTGCACCGCCGACAGCGAGGTGGCCACGTTACCTATCAGCGTGTTGAATGCCTGAGCCATATTACCCACCTCATCGCGGCGCGTAGCGTCAGCATTCAGAGTCAGATCGAGATTATCACTGGCGCGCAGCATGACCTGACCGGCGTGGCTCAGGCTGCGACGAATGCGCAGCACTGTCAGGGTCGCGAAGATACCAAAAACAACGACCGTCGCGACCACGCCGGCGATGGTGGCCCACAGGACATTATGGAATGTTGCGCGGTTGGCAGCGCGCAGCGTATTGCTGATAGTGATGTTCAGTTCCAGCTGCTGCTGATAGCCGCGGATAAGCTCCCGGATAGCGGCGCCGATCCCCTGTTCGCCTTCAATCAACGCCAGACTGACCGCGTTTTGATGCTGACGGGAGGCGCTGAGAAATGCCGGAAGGTGGTCGTTAACGCGTTGCAGGCTGGCGTAGGCGACTTCAGTAAGGCGCTTATCCTCCTCGCTCGATATATCATGCGCGAGATAATAATCGGTATGCGTTTTCAGCAGCCCGAGCTGTTGATGAATGCTGCTTTCCACTACCGGGAGCGCGCGCTCATCAGGCTGAGACTGATGCTTATAGAGCAGCAGCGCCAGCTGATTGCTCTGATCCACCAGCTCACTGAGATCTTTTATTGAAGGGATGGCATTGTCCTGTACGAATTCAAAGCGCTCCTGAAAGCCTGAGAGCAGGGAGATAGCCAGAAGAGCCTGTAGAATAATCGCGCCGAACAGCATAGAAAATGTGAGCAGCAGGCGTTGCGAGATGGTCATATTATTATCCTTAATAGCGTTACACCCCGGCGCAAAGGCACACAAAAAGCAGGGTCGATGGATGTTCATCGGCAGCAGGATAAAATAGTTAAGGATTTTTTCGTGACGGCGTTAACAGTTAGTGCATCAGGCGGGTAAAAATGCGGAGCCGGCGATCGGCTCCGCGGGGAACGGGTTACGGACGGCGGAACAGCGCCAGGCTGCGCCCTTCCAGTTCGAAATCCTGCTCCTGAGTGATGACCAGGCCCTCATTGGCGGTCTCTGACGTGGTCAGCTCCAGCACCCAGCCGCCTTCACCAAACTGCGGAATGCGGAACGGCACATTGCCTTCAAACGGGTTAAACAGCATCAGCACGTCGTGCCAGATGCCTTCTTCCGGCTGCAGATCGGGACGGCCAATATAGACGCCCAGCGTGGAGCCTTCTTCCCACTGCTCCGACTGCTGGAAACCACCGCCGGCGTTAAACCATTTGATGTCCATGCCGTCGCGCCAGCTTTCGCGGCGCAGCAGCGGCTGTTTAGCACGCAGGGCAATGACGCGTTTGGTAAATTCACGCAGCGCGTCAGCCGACGGCGGCAGGTTTTCCCAGTGGAGCCAGGAGATATCACTATCCTGACAGTAGCCATTGTTATTGCCCATCTGGCTGCGACCAAACTCATCGCCTGCCAGCAGCATCGGCGTACCGTGGGAGAAGAGCAGCGTGGCGAGGAAGTTGCGTTTCTGACGTTCGCGCACGGCGATAATTCCCTCATCTTCGGTTGCGCCTTCAGCACCGTAGTTATATGAGCGGTTATCGTTATGACCGTCGTTGTTATCCTCGCCGTTATCGTCGTTGTGTTTCTCGTTGTAGGAAACCAGGTCATTCAGCGTGAACCCGTCATGGGCGGTAATAAAGTTGACGCTGGCCCACGGACGACGACCGCGCTGATCGTAGAGATCGCCGGAACCGAGCAGGCGCGCGGCGAAGTCCGTCGAGACGTTGTCACCTTTCCAGTATTCACGCACCGTATCGCGATATTTATCGTTCCACTCCGCCCAGCCCGGCGGGAAGCCACCAACCTGATAGCCGCCAGGGCCGATATCCCACGGCTCACCAATCAGCTTGAGTTTAGACAGCACCGGATCCTGCGTTACCGCGTCAAAGAAACCGCCGCGCTGATCGAAGCCCTCCGGCTCACGGCCGAGGATGGTGCCGAGATCGAAGCGGAAGCCATCAATATGCATCGATTCTGCCCAGTAGCGCAGCGAATCAGTCACCAGCTGCAGTACCCGCGGATGCGAGGTATTTACCGTGTTTCCGGTACCGGTGTCATT
>Ga0157372_10003266_pt1 | contig 17520 bp, 15 predicted proteins | sample C55metaG_FD_115307 | JGI IMG/M metagenome (GOLD analysis project Ga0157372, IMG submission 115307) | Corn rhizosphere microbial communities from Kellogg Biological Station, Michigan, USA - C5-5 metaG | ecosystem: Host-associated > Plants > Roots > Rhizosphere > Soil | place: USA: Michigan... | reverse complement strand
CGCCCATCGGCAATCCGCTCTTTACGGCAAAGAATTGTATCATCACCCCGCATATCTCCTGGGCTACAAAAGAAGCCCGGACCCGGCTAATGGCCGGAGCCCTGTCGAACTTTGCGGGTTGGATATCCGGAGCTCCCATACATAGCTTATGAAGATCGTCATCGCGCCCAATGCCTTTAAGAACAGCCTCACTGCCGGGGCCGCCGCGGTAGCCATTCTCGAAGGGCTCGAACAAAGCCGGCTGCGCTTTACCGCGGAATGCTTTCCCGTAGGGGACGGCGGCGATGGCACGGGCGAGCTGTTGATAAAAAGACTCGGCGCTACGTTGATCGCGACGCCTGCCCTCGATCCCCTCGGCCGGCCGCGCAACGCGTTCTTTGGCCTCGCCGGCGATACGGCCATTGTTGAAATGGCCAGCGCCTCGGGAATCCGGTTACTGAAGCGGGAAGAGCTGGACCCCCTTCAGGCCCTTTCCACAGGGACGGGTGATCTCATGCTCGCGGCACTCAACCACGGCGCCCGTCATATCATCCTCGGTATGGGTGGGTCGGCGACGGTCGACGGCGGCGTGGGTATCTTAACGGCCGTGGGGATGCATCTTTCGGATAACGACATCGATGCTTCCGGTCTTGACCCCCGCCTCTCCGCTACCCGCATCACCGTCCTCTGCGACGTGAACAATCCTCTCCTCGGTCCTCGCGGCGCCGCTCCCGTCTTCGGTCCCCAGAAAGGCGCTACGCCCGAAGCCGTCCGGCAGCTGGAAGGCCGGCTGGAGAACTTTGCCAGGCTCGTCCATCAAACAACCGGAAAGGACATCACCGACATTCCCAAAGGCGGCACGGCCGGTGGCGCCGCCGCCGGTCTCTATGGTCTTCTGAATGCCGAACTCGTGAATGGTATCGATTTTTTCTTACAGCTCACCGCCTTTGACAAAGCCCTCGAAGATGCCGATTGGGTCATCACCGGCGAAGGAAGCCTGGATGAACAAACACTCCAGGGCAAGGCGCCCTATGGGGTCGCCGTCGCCGCAAAAAAGAAAGGCATACCGGTGATCGGCCTCGCCGGCCGGCTGCCGCCAGACACCGAAAGGCTGGACGAGTACTTCGATGCGCTGTTCCCCATCAACCGCCGGCCTGTACACCCGGCAAAAGCGCTGGAATACACCGCCGCCAATCTGGCGGCCACGGCAAAGGCCGTTGGCAATCTACTTGCGGGGAAGCAATAGTTTACTCACCAGTCCCGTCCATCCCGTCTGATGCGAGGCGCCAAGCCCTTTTCCGTTGTCGCCGTCGAAATATTCGAAGAAGAGAATATAGTCCTTGAAATGCGGGTCGTGCTGCATTTTCTCATTGTTCCCAAACACGGGCCGCCGGCCTTTTGCGTCCCGTAAGAATATTTTCGACAACCGCATCGACAGCTCCGTGCTGATCTCATCCAACGTCTTCATTTGCCCCGAGTTCGTCGGGTATTCGATCTTGAAATCCTCGCCGTAATAATGATGGAACCGTTGCAACGCCTCGATCAGCAGGAAGTTCATCGGCATCCAGATCGGTCCCCGCCAGTTGGAATTGCCACCGAATAAGGCAACGTTGGATTCCGCCGGCGTATATTTCACCGTGACCACCTGCCCATTCACCTGGAACTGGTAGGGATGTTTCTCATATTCTTTCGAAAGGCTTCGGATGCCATGATCGCTCAGGAACTCCGTCTCGTCGAGCATCCGGTAAAGGATGCGTTTCACCCTGTGCCCCCGCAGAAGGGACAGCAGGTGCTTCTGGTCCGAACCCTTCTCATGCCAGCGCGACACAAGCGCCGCCAGATCGGGCCGGTTGTCGAGCAGCCATTGCAGCCGCTTGGCAAACTCAGGCAGTTTGGTCAATATCGCATCGTCGATCACTTCTACGGCGAACAACGGGATCAATCCCACCATCGATCGCATCTTCATCCGGATGACGGCGTCGCCGGGCATCCGCACCGCATCGTAGAAGAACTCGTCCTCCATATCCCAAAGACCGGTGTTGGCATTTCCCATGCTCGCCATCGCGGCAGCGATATGAAGGAAGTGCTCGAAGAATTTGTTGGCCATGTCCTGGTAGACGGGATTCTCCATCGACAGGTCCAGCGCGATCCGCATCAGGTTCAGCGAATAGGACGCCATCCAGCTGGTCCCGTCTGCCTGCTCCAGCCTGCCTCCATCCGGAAGCCGGCTGTTGTTGCGGTCAAAGACGCCGATATTGTCCATACCCAGGAAGCCGCCCTCGAAGATATTGTTCCCCTCTTCATCCTTGCGGTTCACCCACCAGGTGAAGTTCAGCAGCAGCTTATGGAACACCGTCTCGAGAAAGGCGATATCCCCCTTGCCGCCGTTCTGATGTTTCTCGATCTCGTAGACGCGGTACGCGGCCCAGGCATGCACCGGCGGGTTCGTATCGCTGAATGACCATTCATAGGCAGGCAGCTGACCATTGGGGTGCATATACCAGTCATGCGTCAGCAACAGCAGCTGATGCTTGGCGAAGTCCACGTCGATCAACGCAAAGACGATGCAATGAAAGGCGAGGTCCCACGCCGCATACCAGGGATACTCCCATTTGTCCGGCATTGAGATGATATTGCTGTTCTTCAGATGGAACCAGTCATAGTTCCGGCCCTTCAACCGATCGGGTGGGGGGGGCGGCTGGCCCGGATCACCTTTCAGCCAGTCTTCTACATTGTAGATATACAGCTGTTTGTTCCAAAGCATCCCCGCAAAGGCTTGCCGCTGTACCCGGCGGTGATCTTCATCGGGCATGTCCTTTTGTACCTCGGCGTAGAATTCATCCGTCTCGCGAATGCGGCTTGCAAATACTTCTTCGAAGTGCTCGAAGGGCGCGTTGGGACAGACTTTCGACAGCCGCAGGCGGATGGTCGTACTGCCTCCGCCGGGCACCAGCCGATCGTAGTGAAAGGCCGCCTTGGTGCCCCGGATATAGTTAATGGCCTGGGGATTGCGGTGCACGATAAATTCCTGTATCCCGTCCTTATAATAATTGCCGGCCCTGTCCACCCCATAAAAGCGGTGAACGTTGGTCTCGTTGTCGCAGTAGATCTCCGTATCCGTTTCATCTCCATACAACCCCCATTCTCCCAGCTCGCGGTGTTTGATCAGGATAAATCCCTCGTTCGATGAGGTCATCGTCGGTTTGTAATCGTCCACACCCCAGCTCCAGGTATTCCGGAACCATGCGGTCGGAAGGATATGCAGCGGGGCGGCGTTCCTGCCGCGGTTGTGGGCCGTTATCCGGACAAAGAAGTCCTCCATGTCCGCTTTCGCATATTCGATGAAGATGTCGAAATACTCGTCGTTATCGAATACGCCCGTATCCATCAGCTCATACTCCGGCTCGTCGCGGTTTCGCCTGCCGTTCTCGCGCACCAGCTGCTCATAGGGAAAGGCGGCATGCGGATACTTGTACAGCATCTTCATATAGGAGTGGGTAGGGGAGGAGTCGAGATAGTAGTAAAGCTCTTTTACGTCTTCCCCGTGGTTGCCTTCGAAAATGTTCAGCCCAAAGAGCCGCTCCTTCAATATCGGGTCCTTGCCGTTCCAAAAGCTTAATGCGAAGCAAAGCCGCTGACGTTTGTCGGCAAATCCCCCGATCCCTTCTTCGCCCCAACGCCAGGCCTTGCTGTAGGCCATGTCATGCGTCGTATAGGTCCAGGCCTGCCCATTGGGACTATAGTCTTCGCGCACCGTCCCCCATTGACGCTCGGAGAGATAAGGCCCCCAGGTCTTCCAGTCAGGGATCTTCAGACGTTCTTTTTCCATTCCCTAAAGCTAACCAAAACGGTAGCTTACACAAAACAATTCCATTGGTATACATCCGGCCGGCGCCCATATCGAATATCATCCAGAATTTCTTTTAGCTTCACCCCGATGCTACCGCTTATCGGCAACATATAGTCGCGACCGTCGATCCCGATCCCGCTGATCGGTGAAATGACGGCGGCCGTTCCCACTCCAAAGGCCTCCGTAACGATCCCGCTTTCCAAACCCTCCCGCAATTCGTCTACGGAGATGGGCCGTTGCTCCACCGGGATGCCCATTTCCATGGCCAGCGTCAGCAGGCTGTCTCTCGTAACGCCGTCGAGAATCGTATCCCTCAATGGCGGGGTAACCAGCGTATTGCCGAAGACAAAGAAAGCATTCATCATCCCCGATTCCTCGATAAAGGAATGGGTCAGCCCATCCGTCCACAGCACCTGGTCATATCCTTCGGCTTTGGCCATCTCGGTTGGGTACAGTGCGCCACCATAGTTGCCCCCGCATTTGGCAAAGCCCGTTCCGCCGCTCACCGCACGGACATAGTGCCTTTCGACCTTTACCCGAACGGGTCTTTGAAAATAGGGACCGGAAGGTGAACAGACGATCGCAAACCGGTAGCTGTCCGAAACCCGCACGCTGAGCCGGCTGTCGGTGGCGATCTCAAAGGGCCGCAGATACAGCGCTCCTCCGGGCTGAGCCGGTACCCAATCCCGCTCCAGCTCGACCAGCCGCCGCAGGCCCTCGAAAAAGACTTCCGCAGGTGGGGCGGGCATACACATCCGCGCGGCGGTTTTCATCAGCCGGTCATAATGTTTTTCCGGCCGGAAAATGTGAATGCGGTCGTCCTCTGTGCGGAATGCCTTCATCCCTTCAAAGATGGTTTGCCCATAGTGAAATACCAGCGAGGTCGGTAATAGGGAGAACGGTCCAAACGGAACGATCGTCGCATCCCGCCATTCGCCATTGGCAAAATCGCAGACGAACATATGATCCGTGAATATGGCGCCCGGTTGCAGGTTGTCCCAGTCGACCTCGGAAAGCCGGCTCCGGTAGGCGCGGTGCACGGGGACATAATGTGCGGGAGATGCGCTGTGAGAAAATGTACGCATCTCCCGCAAAGCGCTGATGTCGGTCCTGTCGGACGATCCGCCGGGGGCGGATCCGGGTCCCGAAATAGTAGTTGACATAATTTCTTTTTTAGGCCAAAATTCGACAACAAAAAAGAGAAAAAACAGATGCAGAATTTTTAATTTTGACTAGATCAGATCCCAAGGCCCAAACCAAAAATGCCCGCCATGACAAAAAGAACCGCCACCGCAGACCCCCTCTATCTGCAAGTAGCCGAAGGCCTCGAAAAAATGATCGGGGACGAGACCCTCAAGATCGGCGACAAGCTTCCCTCCGTCCGGATGCTCAGCGAGGAATACGGCATCAGCATGGGGACGGCCTTCCAGGCCTACTACCATCTCGAAGGCAAAGGCCTGATCGAATCCCGGCCGAAATCGGGGTATTATGTTCGGTTCAGTCTCCGCCGTTTGCCCGGGCTGCCGAGGGTCGTGGAGCCCGAACCGGAACCGAGTGAGATCAGCGTGCATGAGATGATCGCCAACGTCTTTCAGCGGTTTTCCCGGGAAGACTTCGTCAATTTCTCGGTGGCCGCCCCGCCGATCAGTCTCCTGCCGGCCGCGAAGCTGAACAAGTCGCTGGTTCATGCGCTGCGCGCTTCAAAATTCCATGGCCTCCAGTATGAGGATAGCCAGGGCAATCCCGATCTGCGCCGCCAGCTGGCCCTGCTGGCCTTCCATTGGGGCGGGAAATACTCCGAGAAAGATGTTGTCGTGACAGCAGGCTGCATGGAGGCGCTGGTCATGTGTCTCAAGGCAACCACACAACCAGGGGATACCGTAGCTATTGAGCATCCTACCTATTTCGGCATCTTCCAGGTGATCGAAAGTCTTGGACTGAAGGCGGTGGAGATCGCCGCAGATCCCCTGACCGGCATCGATCCACAGCAGCTGGAGACGCTGATCCGGAAATATCCGATCAAGGCCTGTGTCTTCGTCACCAATTTCAGCAACCCGCTCGGCTCCTGTATGCCCGATGAAAAAAAGAAAGCCCTTGTGGAATTGATCACCCGGCATGAGATCCCGCTGATCGAGGACGATATCTATGGAGAAATGTACTTCGGTCGTCACCGGCCCCGCACCTGCAAATCCTTCGACAAGGAGGGCTGGGTCCTTTATTGCAGTTCCCTGTCGAAATCGCTGGCGCCGGGGTATCGCATCGGTTGGGCGATCCCCGGCCGGTTCACCCAACGGCTGATACAGATCAAGATGATGCATACCGTTTCGGGAACCACCCTGACCCAACAGGCCACGGCCCACTTTCTGAGCATCGGACGCTATGAATACCATCTGAAGAAACTACGGAAGGCCCTGCACACTCAATGCCTTCGATACCTGCAGGGCATTCTGCAATACTTCCCGGCCGATACGAAGGTATCTCGTCCCCAGGGCGGTTTCGTGCTTTGGATCCAGCTGGACCGCAAGCTCAATGCCTACCGGCTGTACCAGGAAGCATTGAAACACAATGTTTCTGTGGCTCCGGGCCAGCTTTTCTCGGGTAAGGGCCAGTTTGCCAACTGTCTCCGCCTCAGCTATGCCCGCCCCTGGGACGCCGAGGTCGAAGAGGCGCTTCGTATGCTGGGTGCGCTGATCAAAAAAATGTCGTAACTTAAGAGGGAAGCTCTTTTATTGTTAATCGAAAAACGATGCTATATGAACCTGGTGCAACGTGTGGAACACTGGGGTGATACCCATCACCCCCTCTGGCTCGATGTCGTACGCATTCTCCTTGGAGCCTTCCTTTGCTACAAAGGCGTCGACTTCCTGATGAACATGGGCACGATGCTCGCGCTCATCAACAACCGAATGTCCTTTGGGTCCTTCACCGAAATGTTGATGGGGAATTATGTCAGCTTTGCACAGATCCTGGGCGGCATCCTGCTGATCCTCGGCGTGCTCACGCGCTTCGCCTGTCTGCTTAATATACCCGTCCTGCTGGGCGCCGTATTTTTTGTGAACACCTCCCTCTACCGGCCCTTCTCGGAATCGCTGCTCGCTATACTCGTACTCTTATTGCTCGGCCTCTTCCTGGTCGTGGGGAACGGCCCTGTCCAGCTCCTGAAGTTCCGGCCGGACGACAAGTAAGACACGCCGTAAGCGCTATTTCTTTTTGGAGCCGGCAAGCACTGCCTTTGCCTTCGCGCTCTCCCCCGCTTCCTCATAGGCGTGAACAAGCGCATTGGTGTTCATCTCCAGCGTGGGATCGTATCGGTAGACCCGTTCATAGCAGGCAATACTTTCGGCCCGATTGCCGGATAGTTTGTAAAAATTGCCCCGGACAAAGTCAAGCGCTTTGTCGTCGCCGATCAATTTGTCCAGCTTGTCGATGGCTGCAAGTCCTTTCTCATATTCCTTTCGTCCATAGTAAAAATCGATCATCATCAGGTAAGCGCTGGGTGCGTCGGGGAAGCTGTTGGCAAAATGTTCGATGGCCTTTTGGTACAGCTGCAGGTCCAGCTGGTGACAGGCCGTGATATAGATCAGCTGGATGGCTTTATTTTCCTTGTATTTATCAGGCATCTTCTCGTACTGCTCCTTGACCCCGGCATAATTCTTTGCCTTGTTTTGCTGATTTAGCTTCATCATGATACTGACCTCTTCCGGCAAGTGCTCGGCGCTGTTGTTCATCATATCCACCAGCTTGGAAAGAGTACTGCTCACGGATTCATCCGTTGTATAAACAAAGACGTCCGAAGCCTTTACGGAATCCTTTACGCGGATCAGCGTATAGTCATGGTAATTCAGCCCACCGGACCCGAACATCCGGAAGACAAGATGCCTGACGCCGCCGGTCTCGTAGTTCCGTATCAACCGGTAGTTACCCTGCCGTATCGAGGTAACGATCTGCTGGCCATAGTTGGCAAAACTGGTCTTGAAAGGTTGCGCGAAGCCGCTCCTGAAAGCCGGGTCTTTAAGGCCTGGCTCTTCTGCTGCATGATCCCGATAAGGCTGTCGAGATCGATAAAATGATCGAGCACACCGGCATCGCCGCTATTAGTGGCTGCCTCGATCCGCTTCGCCGCGGCCCCGGCTTCTTCGCTGCTGATCGGCCGTTGGGCCGCAACCGTCTTCAGGATCAGCAACAGGGCCGCCAGAAGAAGCTGCTTTTGCATCAGGAGTAGATTTTTTCGATCAATGCCGCAAATTTCTCCGTCACGACCTTTCGGCGGAGGCTTAGCTTGGGCGTCATCTCGCCCGTTTCAACGGTCCATTCCGCCGGCAGGAGCTCGAATCGCTTAACCTGCTCGACATGCCCGAAATTAGTGTTGTATTCGTCGATCACCTTGCGGTAAAAGGCAAGTACCTTCGGTTCTTTGACCAGCTGTTCATGGCCGTTCACCGGAATGCCGTTCTGCCGAGCCCACTCTTCCAGCCGCGGAAAGGCGGGGACGATCAGCGCTCCGACAAATTTTCTTTCGGGTCCCACCACCATGATCTGCTCGATATAGGGCGACTCCTTCATTTTCCCTTCGACCGCCAGCGGTGCGACATATTTCCCGCCGCTGGTCTTGAACATCTCTTTTTTCCTGTCGGTGATCTTCAGGTATTTATTATCGACGAACTCTCCGATATCTCCCGTATGGAACCACCCGTCCGTAATGGCTTCGGCGGTAAGATCGGGCCGCTTGTAATAGCCCATCATGACGTTTGGTCCCTTGCACAGTATCTCGCCGTCTTCCGCGATCCGCACCTCCACTCCCGGGATGACGGGACCCACGGTGCCAAAATGCCGGTCCTCTACAACCAGCCGGTTAACGCTGATGACGGGGGATGTCTCCGTGAGGCCATATCCCTCGAGAATAGGGACTTTGGCAGCGGTGAAAATACGGATGAGCCGGACCTGCGCGGCTGCACCGCCGCTGGCGATACAGGTGATGTTATTGCCGAGCGCCTCGCGCCATTTGCTGAAGATAAGCTTGTTGGCCAGCGACAACTGGAAGTTATACCAGCCGCCCATCGGTTTGTTGATCTCATACCGGGCCGCCAGGTCATGCGCCCAGAAGAACAGCTTCCGTTTGATCCCCGTAAGCTCGTTACCCTTGTGCATGATCCGGTCATAGACCTTCTCCAGCAACCGGGGTACTGTCACGAACATCTGGGGTTTCACCTCTTTCAGATTCTCGCCGATGGTATCCATGCTTTCCGCGTAATAGATCGAACTATTGTTGAACAGATAGACATAGGTCAGCATCCGCTCATAGATATGATTCAGCGGAAGAAAGCTCAATGCTCTGATCTTGCCCTGCGGAAGACAGGGAATACAGGCCTGGACGTTGCTGACGATATTGCGGTGGGAAAGCATGACGCCCTTTGGCGTTCCGGTGGTCCCCGACGTGTAGATGACGGTGGCCAGGTCGTTTTCGGTGATGGAATCCTGGATATGTTTCAGCTTTGCCGCCTCCTCCGCCGTAGGTTCGACGAGCAGCTCCGTCCAGTTCCGAACGCCCGGCACGGGCTCGATCGTAAAGACCTCTTTGAGAGAAGGCACCCGGGGTCTTATCTCCTCCAGTTTATGGTACAGCTCTTTGTCATTGACAAAAACAAACCGTACCTGCGCGTCATTGAGAATGAATTGAAGCTCGAGTGGTGAGATGGTCGGATAAACGGGCGCCAATACGGCGCCGGCGCGCTGGGTGGCAAGATCGAGCATGATCCATTCGGGGCGGTTCTTACAGACGATCCCGATCTTTTCTACTCCTTCCACCGTCCGGTCTCCGACGGATATACCCAGCCGAAGCAAGCCGGCGCTCAGTTTTTCAACGGTTTTGGCGACTTCCTGGGTACTATGGGTCTTGTAGACCCCACCCTCCTTGCCCGCCAGCATGTCCGGTAAGGGGTCTCTTTCCAGGTTCAGCGTCAGGCAGTCGAACAATCGCTTGGGTTCGGTCATAATAATCGGTTTGGGGACAAATTAGCGAAAAAGCCCCGAACCAACAACCGGCCAACGGGAGACGGTCACCTGGCCGCCACCTGATAGTATTGCCCCTCGGGCATCTTGAAAACACGGCCCTTTTGAAAGTCGATAAAACGCTTATACTCCTCGGCATGCGCGTTGGTCCATGCCTGAAAGGCCGGCAGATTTCCCGCCGCGCCGAAGATCCACTCGTTGTAAGCGTCGAACATTCCCTCCCTTAATAATTGCCGTTGATAGTCGAACAGCCGGTAGGGATAGTTGGTGGGATAGGTATTGAACCAGTTGATGATGAATTTGGTCCGAAGAACGGTAAGCGATTCCGCCGTGATCCCGTCCTTGACGGTAAAGGTCAGCGGGCTCACGATATTCACCCAGGCGGAGATGAAGGGATTCTTCACGTCCTGGCTCTTTTGCCAATCGGTCTCGGTAAACATCTTTTTGTAGGTTTCCAACAGGATCTCCTTCATTTCTGCCGTCCGCCTGGTATAGCTTTCCAGGTTGACGAACATCTCGCCGTAGATCAGGCTCCACGCCCGGTTGTTGGCGAAATAATAATATTTGGATGCGTAATAGTAATTGGAAGAATAGTTGGGGTCGCCCTCGATCCCCTTTTCCCATTCCTTGATACACCCAAAATCGTTCTTTGACCAGAGCATTTCGCCGTACTCGCTGTGTAGCGGTCCGCTTTTGGGGAATTTCTTCAGGCCTTCCTTGTACAGCTTGTCGCATTCTTTCAGCTCATCGGTGCCTTTGTACAGCATTGCCACGATCTGATAGGCCGGTACGTCGGCGTCGGGCCGCTCGAGAAGCGGTTTGGCGACGGTAAGCCCTTTTGAATAATCCTTATTCAGATAGTAGTTGAAGGCCAGATCCTTTAACAGATCCAGGTTTTGCGCGTCCTTTTGCAGGGCGTTGTTCAGCACCAGGATGGCGTTGCTGAAATCTCCTTGCTGCGTATAGGCGCGGGCGACCTCCTGCGGTGATTTGTTGTCGGCGGATTGTGCAAGCACGGAGAAATGAAAAAGGGTCAGCGACAGGAGAAAAACAAGGATTCTGTTCATGCTACTTTTTTAGGGATCAAATTAGATGAGTGAGCAGACCATCGCGCAGTTTTGGCTCGAACCAGGTGCTCTTCGGCGGCATTACCTGCCCGCTGTCGGCGATATCGAACAATTGCTGGATGCTGACGGGATAAAGGCTAAAGGCCACTTTCATTTCTCCGCTGTTCACGCGGCGTTCCAGCTCCTGCAGACCGCGGATGCCACCCACGAAGTCGATCCGTTTGTCCGTCCTCGGATCTTTGATGCCCAGCAGCTTGTCGAGAATATTCTTTTGGAGGATCGTAACGTCGAGGATGCCGATCGGGTCCGTGCTATAGCTGCCTTCCTTGGCGACGAGCTTATACCATCCGTCTCCCATGTAGAGTCCGAACTCATGCAGCTGCGCCGGCTGTACGGGCTGGTCCACTTTTCCGACAAAGAATTCTTTGTTCAGTCCGTCGATGAAGGCCTCTACACTATGTCCGTTGAGATCATGTACCAGCCGGTTGTAATCCATGATCGCCAGCTGATCGGAGGGGAACAGCGTCGTCAGGAAATAATCCGAGGCGGAGGAAGCGGATGTGCCAAGCGCTTTCCGGACCTTGGCGGCGGAGGCGGCGCGGTGATGTCCGTCGGCGATATAGGTAAAGGGAACTTTGGTGGCGAAAAGCGACGTGATAGCGTCCGTCGTCCCTTTGTCATCCACGATCCATATCGTATGGCGGATCCCGTCATTGGCGGTGAAATCGTAGACAGCCTTGTGGACCCGTTTCCAGCTCTCGATCACATCGTCGATGGCGCCGACGCTGTTATAGGCGAGAAAGACATTCCCCGTCTGTGCCCGGATGGTCTGCATATGATGGATGCGATCGGCTTCTTTGTCGGGGCGGGTCAGCTCGTGTTTTTTGATGACGCCTTCTTCATAGTCGTCCACGCTGCTGCCACAAACGAGTCCCGTCTGGCTACGGCCATTCATCACCAACTGGTAGATATAGTAGCAGGGGCTGTTCTCTTCGATCAGGATACCCTTTTCAATAAAGGATTGCAGATTTTCCTTCGCCTTATCGTATACTTCCTGGGAGTGGGTATCGATATTCAGCGGCAGGTCGATCTCGGATTTCGTGATGTGGAGAAAGGAATAAGGATTGTCCGCAGCCTCTTCCCGGGCCTCATGGCTGTTCAGGACATCATAAGGCTTCGAAGCGACCTGGCTGGCGTACTGCGGATCAGGCCGTAAAGCCTGAAAGGGGACAATCTTGGACATAGTAATAGTTAGGTATGGTTATGCTTTTTTCAATGCGAATTCGTTCATCAATTCCGTTAGCGCCTGTACGCTCGCCAGCGGCAGGGCATTGTATAAGGATACCCGGAACCCGCCGACGCTGCGATGACCCTTTACGCCGACCATGCCATTGGCCTTGCACTCCGCCAGGAATTCCTTTTCCAACGTTTCGTCTTCCATAACAAAGACGACGTTCATCTTGCTGCGATCTTCCTTGGCGACCGTCGGCCGGAAAATAGGCAGGTGGTCCAGCGTGTCATATAATAAGGTAGCCTTCCGGTCGTTGATGGCTTCGATGGCCGCAACTCCACCCAGCTGCTTTAGCCAGCGCAGGGTCAGCATACAGACGTAGATGGCGAATACGGGTGGCGTATTCAGCAGCGAGCCCGCGGCAATATGCTCGCGGAAGTCCATCATCGACGGGAGGGAGCGGTTGACACGGCCCAGGATATCCTTGCGTACGATCACCATATTGACACCCGCAGCGCCGATATTCTTCTGGGCGCCGGCGTAGATCAGGGCGAACCGGTTAAAGTCCATCACCCGGCTGAGAATATCGCTGCTCATATCCGCCACCAGCGGAATAGATGTGTCCGGGATGGCGTGCATCTGCGTTCCCTCGATGGTGTTGTTCGTCGTATAGTGGAAATACACGGCCTCCTTCGGAAGGGTATATCCTTTCGGAATATAAGTGTAGTTCTTATCCTTCGAGCTGGCGACAACCTCTATCTTTCCATATAGTTTGGCTTCCTTGATCGCCTTCTTGCCCCAGGTCCCGCAATCGAGATAGGCGGCCGTTTCCGATTCGTTCAGCAGGTTCATCGGAACCTGGAAGAACTGGGTGGAAGCGCCGCCGTGCAGGAAAAGGATCTCATGATCGCCGTCGAGCTTCATCAGCTCACGGGTTGTCGCCATCGCCTCATCGACGACTTCCTGGAACAAAGCGGTACGGTGACCGATCTCCAGGATCGAAAGACCCGTACCATTATAGTCCAGCACGGCCCGGCTGGCCTGTTCAAAAACTTCCTTGGGTAAGATGCTGGGACCGGCATTGAAATTATGAACCACTATAATTCGCGTTTAGTGAAGGTCAAAGATAAGCTATTGCTCGTCAACTTCTGCGACGCCGCCGGAGATCGCAAACTTCATCGCATCCGCAGAACTGATATCGGTCAGCACCCGTACGCGGTCCCGCTTAACAAAGTAGAGATGGCCCGCAAACGCGTAGGACTGTGGCACATATACGGCGACATATTCCTGCAGTTCGAACTGCTGCAGCTCCTCTTGCGTGATGAAGCCTACCTGCCAGACGTCGCGCTCGGCGACGCTCACCAGCACCGACTTCGTGAACTTCCGCTTGCTGCCCGCAAAGGCCTCGAAGAAATCCTTGATCGTGGAATAGATCAACTTGATACCGGGTGTCCGCTCGAGGATAGACTCGGCAAATTCGACGACGCGGCTGACGATCCACGAAGGCGAGATATAACCTACCAGCAATGCAATGGCAATAAAAACCACGAAGCCCAATCCCGGGATCCGCCGCGGCAGACCCGTGGCATCGGTTCCCATGAATTTGGGAAAGATCATATAGACCAGGTTGGGCAGGATGCCGTCGATCCAATAAAAGGCCGTCACCAGGATCCAGATGGTTATGGAAATAGGGGCGAGAATAAGCAGACCCTGCAAAAAAAGCCGGAATAGGTTGCGGGGGATTTGTCGGGAAGACATGTTTTCAGCTATTGTTTTTGCGCGAACGGGTCTACAGTCAAAAATAGCCCCGTCCGCGCAAACGGCTAATGTCTGACCTTCGGTCGAATCGCTTCCAGCGATTCTTGCTCCAAAATTAGTCAATCTACCCGATCCCCACCGCCCCGGGGCCGCCCCCGGGCCAATTACCGTTCACCGATGAAATATGCCATTCACCGGTAAATAATACACATTTCATCCATGGAAACTTTGACAACGAAAAAAGTTTCCATAGTTTTGCGGCGAGCTAGACAGGCTGGAGGCCTGCCGCCGAAGGCCAATAATTAGCCGTTTTAAGCCGAAGGGCCCAAATTTCCAAAGGCCCGAAGGCGTAAACAAAATGGAAGTAAAAGAGCGAATACTGATCAAGGCAGCCGAACTATTTATGCGGTACGGTATCCGATCCATCACCATGGACGAGATTGCCGCCCAGCTAGGCATTTCAAAAAAGACTATCTATCAATTCTTTACAGATAAAGATGACATGGTATATGCGGTGATCGAGCAGGAGATCAAGAAGAACGAGCATGAATGCCTTCAATATCGTTACGACTCCAATGACAGCGTCCATGAGATCTTCCTGGCCGTGGAAGATCTCGAGGAGATGCTCCGGTATACCAACCCGATGATGCTGTATGACCTGGAAAAATACCATCCCCGGGCATTTCAGAAGATCCGGGAGTACAAGTACCAGTTCCTCCATGAAGCCATTCTCGAGAACCTCCGGAAAGGTATCGAAGACGGGGTCTACCGCCCCGAGATCAACCGGGATATCGTCGCCAAGAACCGGATCGAATCCGCCTTCCTGGTCTTTAATCCCGACCTCTTCCCCCACAGCCGCTATAGGATGTCCGAAGTCAATTTTGAGCTCGCCATGCTTTTCCTTTATGGCATCGTCACCGACAAGGGTCGGAAGCTAATCGAAAAATACACCGAAGAACGCACCAAAAAACTATCTCATGAATCAAACGCTTAGCCGTCTATGGGGCATCCCCCTGCTGCTGGTGGTCCTTAATCTCCGTGCCCAGCCAATTCACGACTTTACCTTGGCCCAGACGATCGATTATTCGACAAAGAACAGCGTGTTTGTCAAGAATGCCCTGCTGGACTACCAGATCCAGGAACAGAGCAATCGTGCCACTACCTCGCAGGCGTTGCCACAGATCACGGGCAACCTCGGCTGGACCGATTTTCTTCAGATCCCGACCACCCTCATCCCAGGTGAGTTCTTCGGTCAGCCCGGCACCTATCTCCCGGTAAAGTTCGGCACCAAATACAACTCTACCGGCGGCGTCACCCTCACCCAGATCCTTTTTGACGGCCAGGTCTTCGTCGGCCTCCAGGCCCGCCAGGCTTCGCTGGATTTCTACCGGAAGAAGCAGGAGATCACCGAACAGATGTTGCGGGCAAACATCACTAAGATATACTATCAGCTGTTGGTCGGCAAATGGCAGATCGACCAGATCGACGCCAATATCGCCAACCAGCAGGCCCTTCTCCATAATTCGACGGAAATGTTCAAGAACGGGTTTGCCGAACAACTCGACGTCGACAAAGCCAATGTTCAGCTGGCCAACCTCGAGACGGAAAAGATCCAGGTGGAATACCAGCTCTCCAACGGCTACCTGGGGCTGAAGGTGTTGATGGGCATGCCCGTCAAAGATTCCCTGCACCTCACCGATACCCTCACCTATGATATGATCCGCGATGCGGTGCTTGGCGATGACTATAAATATACCGATCGCCGGGACTACCAGCTCTTGCAGATCAACCGCCAGCTGAATGAATACAACATAAAACGCTACAAGAAGGAATATATCCCGACATTCAAGCTGAATGCCAACTATTCGCAGAACCAGTATACCAATGATTTCAACTGGGGACAGAAGAATTCCTGGTTTCCCACCACCTATGTGGGACTGGCCGTTAACGTACCCATCTTCGACGGGTTCTATAAAGCCGCCAACGTCCGGCAGGCCCGACTCCAGCTACAGCAGACCGTGAACAACATGGACTCGCTGAAGAATCGCATCGACAATGATGTCAGGGAGACCCAGCTCCGGTTTACCGCCGCCCTCGCCACTCTCGACTACCAAAAGAAGAATATGGACCTGTCGGCAAAAGTCTATGCCCAGACCCGCAAGAAATACGAACAGGGTCTTGGCTCCAACCTGGAGATCACCACGGCCTTCAACGACCAGCGCGTGGCTCAGTCCAATTATTTCAACGCCCTGTATAACGCGATTGCCGCCAGGGTGGATTATCTCAACGCTATTGGAAAATTGTAAAACTAACCTACAAAAAATCGATTGATATGCATAAGATACTGTCTGTTGTTATCGCCTCTTCCCTGTTGCTGGCGGCCTGCGGCAGCGGCTCCGTTCAGAAGGACGATTCCCTGGCCGGCAAGAAGCAGCAGCTTGCTGCCCTGAAGGACCAACAGGAAAAACTGGCCAAACAAATTTCCACTCTCGAAGACCAGATCGCCAAGGTCGATACGGCTGCGGGCTCGAAGGAAAAAGCCAAGCTGGTGGCGCTGACGGCCATTACGCCTACCTCGTTCACCCATTATATCGATCTCCAGGGGAATGTCGATGCGGAAAACTATTCCAACGTCGCCCCTAAAGGAAATGGCGGTGTCGTCCGCGAGGTCCTCGTAAAACAGGGAGACCATGTGAACAAGGGACAGCTGCTGCTTCGTCTCGATGACGCCATCCAACGTCAGCAGCTGGCGAACGCCCAGACACAACTGGCCTACGCCAAGGATATCTACGGTCGTCGCAAGAACCTCTGGGATCAGAAGATCGGTACCGAGGTAGACCTCATCAATGCCAGGAACCAGGTCGACCAGGCCGAAACCCAGGTAAAGATCGCGCAGGAACAGCTGGACTGGACGAATGTGTATGCCGATATCCCGGGAACGGTAAACACCCTTACTGTAAAGGTCGGCGAAGCCTTCTCGCCCGCAACATTGGGCGGCGCTCAGCTACAGATCATCAATACCGACAACCTGAAAGTGGTCGCGCAGGTACCCGAGCTCTACCAGGAACGCATCCACGTGGGTACGCCGGTCAAAATAGCCTTCCCCGGCTTGAATAATAAAGAGGTCGTCGGTTCCGTCCGCGTCGTCGGTAAGGTGATCAACACCGGTAACCGGGCCTTCCAGGTGGAGATCCATCTGCCGTCGGACAGGGACATCCGTGCCAACCAGGTAGCCGTCGTAAAGCTCGAGGATTACAAGGCAAAAGACGTCCTCACCATTCCGATCAACACCCTCCAAACCGACGAAAAAGGGAAATATGTGATGGTAGCAACAACGGAAGGCGGAAAGAAGGTTGCACATAAAAAACAGGTGACCATCGGCCAATCGTATGCCGATAAAGTGGAAGTCACCAGCGGTCTTCAACAGGGTGATCAACTCGTCACCGATGGATTCCAGGGTCTCTATGAAGGCCAACCGATCACTATCCAATAAAAACACTTATGAGCGCTTTAGAAAATCTTACCGGCAAATTCAAACACTTCCGGCCCACTACCTGGAGTATAAAGAATAAGACGTCCATTTACCTGTTCATGCTCGTCGTGAGCGCCTGGGGGGTATTCCAATT